>Ga0123355_10001766_pt1 | contig 30267 bp, 24 predicted proteins | sample TergutEmb28metaG_3_FD_89872 | JGI IMG/M metagenome (GOLD analysis project Ga0123355, IMG submission 89872) | Embiratermes neotenicus P1 segment gut microbial communities from Petit-Saut dam, French Guiana - Emb289 P1 | ecosystem: Host-associated > Arthropoda: Insects > Digestive system > Gut ... | reverse complement strand
GTTTGCTTGTCGTGATAGTATTTCATGGATAATCGCTGCAATTTCTCATAGACTCGCGTTTGCAAATCCGCCACAAAATGCCACGCGGCATAATGTGTGTAATACGACCGTATATAGCTGCAAATCACTTGTACAAGATACACCGCCGCAAGTATCAGCCCCATGCGCACGGCTTGCTCCGCAAGGTTTGGGTCACGGTATGTAATCATACCTGTTAGTTCGCGTACGACTAGGGGGGCGTATAGCTGAGCGGCTGTCATTCCCGCTATTGCCGCCAGGGATAGAATCAGATAACCCCAGTATTTTTTTGATTCGCGTACGAGTTTTAAAAGAAGTTTCATCTAGAGTCTGCCTTTCTTGTAAATTACTATAGTACAGTACCATGTAAATCTGTTTACGACAATAGCCAGCTTCTTAACAAGAGTAATTATTTTCAACTGGTGAGTGTCACTCACCAGTTGAAATTTGCGGAGCTAACAGTAGTCCGGCAAAATTCCACGTAAATTCCAAAAATATTTGACATATCATGGGACTTGTGATAAAGTGGATATATCTCGTCCAAGATGACGATTTGATTATGTAGTGCTTCTTTAACCAAGAAGCAAATATCATTTTTATGTCCGGCGAAACGGCCGGGTAGGAGGATTTCAAGCATGGAAAAGACAGGCACAGTAAAATGGTTCAACGCAGAAAAAGGATACGGGTTCATCTCTATCCAAGACGAAGATGATGTATTTGTACACTTCTCTGCAATCCAATCCGAAGGCTTCAAAACCCTTGAAGAAGGTCAAGAAGTTCGTTTTGAAGTAGTTCAAGGTGCAAAAGGCCCTCAAGCCGCAAACGTGGAACGCGCATAGTTTTTGGTTTGGGTTCAACCTCTGTCAATCCACGCCGTAAAATAAGCAAGTTGACAGTTCCAAACATTATCAAGAACCGGTGATCCAAAGCCCTTTCTGCATTTGCAGGAAGGGTTTTTTCATATGAAAGGGATAATTTAACATGCAGTTTGAAAAAAGGAAATTTATAGTAATAGAAGGCCTGGACGGCAGCGGAAAATCCACTGTAACGAAGCTGCTTGCCGAACGCTTTGACGCACAGGGGCTACCTTGCCACGCCACATCCGAACCAACTCATAGCCCAATTGGCAAGCTGATACATTCAATTTTGTGCAACGATGTTAAAAACATAGAGAACGAATCCATTGCACTGCTTTTTGCCGCAGATAGGTATCAGCATCTGATAAGCGAAATACTACCCACTCTTGCCCACAGCAATGTAATTTGCGACAGATATTATTATTCCACTATGGCGTACCAAGGATTGTGTGCAGACAGCTTGGAGAGGGTAATCTCCTATCATCAAGCTGTAATACCTGCTGTGCGACCGGATATTGTGTTTTTTGTAGATGTAAGCCCGAGCGAGTGCATCCGTCGTGTTACCCAGCGTGGCAAAATCGCCAGCATTTATGATGCACTTTCGGCATTGGAATTGCGATACGAACGATACATGGCGGCATTTGAACGCATGAAGAAAACCGATAACATTGTATTTGTAGGCAGTGATACCGCAAGCCCGGAGGACATTGTAAAACAAATGTGGAAACATATTTAAAGCTTGCTGCATAAAAAAAACCGCTTCGTGCAATATATAATTTGAACAGCCACAAATTGTGAGCGTTCAAAGTATAATGCAAGAGGTGGTTTTTTGAAAAAATTATTTATTTGTACGATAATATTTACATTGTTGGCGGCCATACCGCTAACGGCACATGCAATGCTCCTTAGCCACAGAGTAGTAGTACTTGACGCAGGGCATGGCGGCTGGGACCCGGGTATGGTAAGCGGTAAAGTAGAAGAAAAGCATATAAACCTTAGCATTGCACAAAAACTGCAAGTATTCTTAGAGCAGGGCGGAGCCACGGTTATCATAACCCGCATAGACGATTCCGACCTTGCAAACAACAAATCCGGCGACATGAATGCCCGTAGACTAATAGCCAACACCAGTCATGCCGATATATTTGTAAGCATTCACCAAAATTCCTTTGCAAGTTCAAGTGTACGCGGCGCGCAAACGTTTTATTTTAACGAGTCCGACAATAGCCAAAAGCTTGCGACGCATGTACAAAACAGAATAAAGGAATTTGTTGACACGAGCAATAAATTTAAGCCTCGCGCAAATAGCAATTACTATGTGCTAAAACAGACAGAAATGCCCGCAGTGCTGGTAGAGTGCGGATTTTTAACCAACTACAACGAAAGGCAAAAGTTGACCAGTGAGGAATATCAAGAAAAAATGGCATGGGCAATTTACCTTGGGATTGTAGATTATTTTTTGGAGTGATAGACTTTGTAGATATGTCTTTTATTTACAGTCCCAACACACACCTTTGAACGACACATTACATTCCGTAATGTCAAAGTCTTTGTTGTTTTTGAACTGTTCTAAAATATTGCTTATGTCGCCCTCTACATCAAAAATTTTCCCGCAAGAATTACATTCAAAATGATAATGCGGGTGACAATTGTGATCGTAGTGAGTCGCACCATGGAAACTATCTATCCTAAGCAGTTCACCTGCATCTGCCATTTGACTTAAATTCCGATAAATAGTTGCCCGACCTATTGCCGGATGCGTTTTTATCAAATATTCCACAACCTCTGTAGCTGTTGCATGTGTATTAAGCCGCTCGACTGCTTCAATAATTATCTGTCGCTGAACGGTGTTTCTTCGAGCTTCCATTTATCACCCTCCTTGAACCTTTTCCAATATTTAACCATTAACACATCTTTGTATCATATATTATTGCACATGTCAATATTTTTGTCAAAATTTTATTTCCACTTTTTGAAATATTACAAAAAAATTGGCGCAACTCAAATTAGAAGATTGATGATATTTCAAAAGCCACGTCACTGACGGTATTAACCTTAGTTACGTGGCTTTTGAATAGATATCTTTATACGTTTGCCTCCATGCGTGCGGTCATCTCATTTTCCACAAAAGTCCTGATACAAGAGCCGCTTTGCTTGGTTACTAAGAATTCGAAGCAGTTGTAACGGCATTTTTGAAAATGTTCACCATCAATTGTAAAGTCGTAGCCTGCGCATTTTGGACTGCATGTATTAGAGACAAGCCTTTTACATATACCCGCACCCTTGACGGATTGCACCATTTCTTCTGTTAATCTGTTTAGAAAATCGCTGTAAGTACCTATGTTTTCGCCATAAATGCGAACGACCAAGCCTTTTTTCTTAAGTAGAACATTTATTACCGATTTTTTGTTGAATTTGTAAGAGCCCAGTAATCCGGTTTTCTTTTCTTCAAAAGTTGGTTTGCAGCCATTTTTTAGCATATAGTCATGCAGGTCTTGGGCGTAGGCGGCGGTTTCTGTGTCCTCTGTTGCCGCCAGGAATTGCTCGAAATCGATTTTTGTCATTGGGGTTTTCCTCTTTTCTTGTGATGTGTGCTTTTGTAGGGGGAGGCCAAGGTATAAACCTGCGAGTGGTCACAGACTGTCCCTACAAGCCATCTATTGGCTTACATTACCATAGCAAACACGACTGCATTATGTCCTGTTTTTATATATCCGTCAACATATAGTCAATTGACTATAAAGCATATTCTTCCGACTTTGCCTAACATTGCCGCTTTACTACTTCGCCAAAATTGATATAATATAAGGGAAATGTCAAAACATATTACATGATAAAGAATTATGCGAAAATTTCGCATGATTTTTTGTCATGTAAAGTCTGGTTGAAAGCAGTCCGATAAGACGGTTTTCAACTTATTGTAACCGTACAAGAAAAGGGGGACATGATTTGACTACATATAAACTGGGTATAGACATAGGCTCTACCACTATAAAATTAGTGGTTGCAGACGAGTTTAACCATTTTATTTTTGACCGTTATCGCCGCCATCATTCAAATATAAAGGAAACACTGCTGGAGCTTGCCGCCGAGGCAATGGCGGAACTTGGGACTTTTAGCTTTAAAGCAATGATAACGGGCAGCGGGGGGTTATCCCTTGCAAATTGGGTAGGTGTGCCGTTTGTGCAAGAAGTTATTGCCGTGTCGGACGCGCTTTCTTTTCGTGCGCCGCAGACAAATGTTGCAATTGAAATTGGTGGCGAAGATGCCAAGATTATTTATTTTTCTAATACGATTGAACAGCGGATGAATGGCATCTGTGCCGGTGGGACAGGCAGTTTCATTGACCAAATGGCCAATTTGCTTGATACGGATGCTGAAGGGCTTAATGAGCTTGCGAAGTCGCATCAGGTAATTTATCCAATTGCGGCACGCTGTGGAGTTTTTGCCAAAAGTGATTTGCAACCCCTTATAAATGAAGGAACGTCGCGGGCAGATTTGGCAGTGTCCATTTTTCAAGCCATTGTTGCACAAACTATAAGCGGACTGGCCTGTGGTAAACCTATCAGGGGCAATGTTGCGTTTCTTGGTGGGCCGTTGCATTTTCTGTCGGAATTGCGGACGCGCTTTGTTGAAGTGTTGGGGTTAACAGCGGAGCAGACCATTACGCCTGAGCATTCTCATTTGTTTGCGGCTCTTGGTGCCGCCATTCGCGCGCAAAACGAAGGCACGGAAATGGATATTGCGGGACTGATTGACAACCTAAACAGCTCGCAGGAATTGCCGTTTGAAATGGCGCGGCAAGCTCCGCTTTTCGCAAGCCAAGATGACTACACGGAGTTTAAGGCACGCCACAGCCGCCATATTGTGCCTAAAGCAGAACTTGCAAGCTACGAAGGAGACTGCTTTTTTGGACTGGATGCGGGTTCTACTACTACTAAGGCAGTGCTTATCGATGCGGACGGTAAGCTGTTACATACGTTTTACGAAGGCAACGAAGGTAATCCACTACAGGTTGCACGTAAGGCATTGGCGGAAATTTACGAGAAACTACCCACCGGTGCAAAAATTCGCCATTCCTGTGTAACGGGCTATGGCGAAAAACTACTGCAAACCGCGTTTAATATGGACATGGGGGAAGTTGAAACCGTAGCGCATTATCGTGCTGCTGCGTTTTTCGACCCCAAGGTTGATTTTATACTTGACATCGGCGGGCAGGATATGAAGTGTCTGCGAATAAAAAACCGCGTTATAGATTCGGTGCTTTTGAATGAGGCATGTTCTGCTGGCTGTGGGTCGTTTTTGGAGACTTTTGCAAGTTCGCTAAATCTTCCTATTGAAACATTTGCACAAGAGTCTCTTTTCGCAAAAGACCCGGTAGACCTTGGGAGCCGTTGTACGGTTTTTATGAATTCGCGGGTTAAGCAGGCCCAGAAAGAAGGCGCGCCCGTTGCGGATATTTCTGCAGGGTTGGCGTATTCGGTTATTAAAAACGCGTTGCAGAAGGTTATAAAAATTACTGACCCTGCGAAAATGGGTACAAATATTGTAGTGCAGGGCGGTACGTTTTATAACGAAGCGGTTTTGCGCGCGTTTGAGCTCGTTAGTGAACGTGAAGCTATCCGGCCGGACATTGCGGGACTTATGGGTGCGTTTGGCGCAGCACTCTTGGCGCGAGAGAGTTATCAGTCACGGTCGGAAGTTTCCCGGGTGGATGATGATAATGCTACTACGCTGCTTGGTGCGGACGCGCTTACGTCGCTTACAATCAAAACTACGCACAGCCGCTGCAAGGCTTGTGAAAATAATTGTTTGCTCACGATTAACAATTTCGCTACCGCAGACGAGCGACAGACTGCTCCCAGTACTACCCGGGAACCCTCTCCTACTCCAAAGCGATTCATATCCGGTAATCGCTGCGAACGCGCACTTGGCAAGGAAACCGCAAACGACAACATACCCAATTTATTCAAAGCAAAGTATGACCGGGTCTTCAACTACAAATCCCTTCCGGAAAACGCTCCGCGCGGCACGGTAGGCATTCCTCGTGTGCTTAACATCTATGAAAACTACCCTCTCTGGCACACTTTCTTCACGGAGCTTGGCTATCGCGTAAAACTTTCCCCACGCTCTTCCCGCGACCTGTATGAACTGGGCATAGAATCTATCCCCAGCGAGTCCGAATGCTACCCGGCCAAACTCGTACACGGTCATATAATGGCACTGATAAACGATGGCTGCGACTATATTTTCTACCCAAGCATAACTCACGAAAAACGCCTTATCGACGGCACCGACCAGTGCTTCAACTGCCCGATAGTTACGTCCTATCCGGAAAATATCCGCAATAACGTGGAAGATATAGCCGAGCGCGGCGTTCGCTTCCGCAATCCATTCCTTAACTTAAACCACCCAAAAAGCATGGAGACGCAACTGATAGCGGAATTCCCAAATATTCCAAAGGAAGAAATCAAATCCGCGCTTGCAAAAGCTTTGGCAGAGCAAGACCAATACCGCGCAGACATTAGAGAAATGGGCGAGGCCGCCATATGGTATATCGAGCAGCACAATATCCCTGCGGTGGTGCTGGCGGGCCGGCCATACCACATAGACCCCGAAATTAACCACGGCATACCCGAGCTGATAACAGGTTACGGCATAGCCGTTTTAAGCGAAGACGCAGTGGCGCACATGGGCAAAGTGGAACGCCCTCTTGGAGTACTGGACCAATGGACATATCACTCGCGACTGTACGCGGCGGCCTTTTGGGTACGCACCCGCGCGGATGTGGAATACATCCAGCTAAATTCATTCGGTTGCGGGCTGGACGCAGTCACCGCCGACGAAATACAGGAAATTTTGGACGCGGCAGGCAAGATTTTTACATTGCTTAAAATCGACGAAGTAAGCAACCTCGGGTCTGTACGAATTCGTGTGCGGTCACTTTTTGCCGCGCTGTCTAAGCGGCGAGAGAAAGGTATTATCATAAAAAAACCGCCGCCACGTGCTAAACGCCCTGTTTTCACCAAAGAAATGCGCGACACGCATACAATTCTTGCACCGCAAATGGCACCGCTTCACTTCGAATTCCTAAGTTCCGCATTCGAATCCTGCGGGTACAACGTGGTAATGATGCCCGCTATGGACAAGAACGCAATCGATACCGGGCTAAAATATGTAAATAATGACGCTTGCTACCCCGCGCTCATAGTTGTGGGGCAAATACTCAACGCTCTTTTCTCGGGCAAGTACGACCTTGACAAGGTTAGCATTTTTATGACACAAACGGGAGGCGGCTGCCGTGCTAGTAACTATATAGGCTTCTTCCGCAAGGCGTTGGCCAAAGCAGGGCTTGAACATATTCCCGTAGTATCTATGTCTGCGGCAGGGCTTGAAAAAAATCCCGGGTTAAAATACACCCCGTCTATGGCGAACAAGGTTTTCCAAGGATTTATTTATGGAGATTTACTCTCACGTGTGTTGTATCGGACGCGTCCGTATGAACTGGAAGCAGGTTCTGCCAACGCATTGTATGAGAAATGGAATGCTATTTGCAAAGATGCTGTAAAACGCGGCAAACGCGGCGAGTTTAAGCGCAACATATACGCTTTGGTGGAAGAATTCGACAACCTGCCGCTGAAAGATATAACCCTCCCGCGTGTAGGCGTTGTCGGCGAAATTTTGGTGAAATACCACCCCACCGCCAACAACGACATAGTAGCCCAGCTGGAAAATGAAGGCGCGGAAGTGGTTGTGCCGGATTTGCTGGATTTCTTCCTATACTCTTCTTACAATCAGAATTTCAAGCATAAGTATTTGGGCGGCAGCAGCAAAGCGAAAATAGGCGGCAACACTGCCATTTGGGCAATTGAGCTGTACCGTAAACACATGCGTCGCGCATTGGAGAAGAGTAATCGCTTTGTTGCTCCTATGCCAATTCATGAGCTTGCGGAACTTGCAAAACCTGTGGTGTCACTGGGTAATATGACGGGCGAAGGCTGGTTTCTTACCGCGGAGATGATTGAACTCAAACACCAAGGCGCAAGCAATATCGTGTGCGCCCAGCCATTTGCGTGTTTACCAAACCATGTTACCGGCAAAGGGATTATTAAAGAGTTACACCGCCAATATCCACAAGCTAATATCGTGGCGGTAGACTACGACCCCGGCGCAAGCGAGGTTAACCAGCTTAATCGGATAAAGTTGATGCTAAGTACCGCCGTGCGAAATATCGACGCGCAGCCCGTGCCTGTGTTACAGGAAGTGTAATATATAACAAAACCCCACGGTATAACACCATGGGGTTTTCAATTTCTCTAAAAAATCATGGACGCAGGCAATGTAAATAATTTCAACTGGTGAGTGTCACTCACCAGTTGAAATTATCAAAGCACCTTGTTTAGGTTGCAAGTTAGAGCAACCTTATCGAATAAAATTGGTAATCGCCATCGGCAGCACTTCCGGCAATGGTATATTACTTGCATGTTTGCACTTTATCAAGTACGCCATATTATCCGCCAGAGTTCTCATAATACGTACGCCCTCTTCGTCGGCATATACATCTTCGGGGGTGTGTCCGTGGATGCCGTTCCAGTAGCACGAAGACACCACCGGCATTTGCGAAATGGTAAAGTATTTATTCAATTGGTCAAAAGTCGCGCTATTGCCGCCTCGTCTGCAACTTACCACACTCGCGCCAAATTTCATCCTAAGCTGTGACCGGTCTATACTGAAAAATAATCTGTCGAAAAACGACGTGGCCGCCCCGCTTGCGCTTGCAAAATGTACGGCAGACCCAAGAATTAAGCCGTCGGCTTTCAACAACTCTGCCGCAACGGTGTTAACCATGTCTTCATCGTATACACAGCCTTGGGCGTTGGGCTGTTTGCAAGCACGACAGCCGGTGCAACCCAAAACGGGATTTCTGCCTACTTGAAAAATCTCCGAATCAACGCCGTTTTTCGCCAACTGTTCCTTTATGATGCTAAGTCCTGTGTATGTACATCCTGCTGCGTTTGGGCTACCGTTTACCATTACCACTTTCATTTTCAACACTCCTTCGCTATAATAATTAGAATTATATCACAATGATTTAACTTATAGCCACTATTAAATGTAAACCAGGAGGTTAAATATGAACAACGCAATTATAGGTACGGCAGGCCACGTAGACCACGGCAAGACCTCGCTGATAAAAGCCCTAACCGGCATAGACACCGACCGCTTGAAGGAAGAAAAAAAGCGCGGCATTACAATTGAACTGGGTTTTGCCCATTTAACTGCCCCCGGTGGCGAAAAAATAGGTATAGTAGACGTACCCGGCCACGAAAAATTTATTAAAAATATGCTGGCGGGTGCGGGCAGTATAGACGTGGCACTATTGGTAATAGCCGCAGACGAAGGCATAATGCCCCAAACCCGCGAACATTTAGATATTTTGGAAATGCTAAAGATAAACCGTGGCGTAATAGCCCTAAACAAGGCCGACCTGGTAGAGGACGAATGGCTGGAAATGGTAATGCTTGAAATCGAAGAGGAAATGCGAGGCAGTTTTTTACAAAGCGCGAGAATTATCCCTGTATCTGCCGCAACGGGTGCCGGGGTGGATGAATTGCGGGTACATATCTTTGAGTTGCTTGACGCATCACCAAAAAAGGAAGCTGCAGGAGCATTCCGGTTGCCTGTGGACAGAATTTTCACCATGGAGGGTTTTGGCACGGTTGTAACAGGTACGCTTATTGAGGGGCAACTTAATGAGGGCTGTGAATTTACAATTTTTCCGTCTATGAAGGCGACAAGGGCGCGTTTTTTGCAGGTGTTTGGCGAAAATTCGGCAACCGCATGGCCCGGTCAACGAGTGGCGGTTAATCTTGCCGGGGTTAAAATGGAAGATGTACAGCGCGGTGACGTGCTGGCAACGTCGGGTTCCATGGAGAATTCACATATCTTGGATGTGCGATTGGATATTTTACCGGGTGTAACCCGCGAAATTTTGAACAATACGCGAGTGCATTTGTACCACGGTACGCGCGATTTACTTTGCAAGATTTCGCTTATCGGCCACAAATCGCTAAAGGGCGGCGAGTCAGGATATGCTAAGCTTCATTTGGCAGAACCACTTGCGGCAAAGTGCGGAGACCCTTTTGTAATACGGTTTTACTCCCCCCTTGAGACCATTGGCGGCGGTATTATTTTAGACCCGTGTTCGAAGAAGTCGCGTAATAACAGCGAAACGGCAGAGCGGTTTAATGCAAAGGAAAATGGCACTCCGGCACAGCGCATTGCCGTGTATGTGAAAGAACGTCCGTTTGTGGAGGACGGATATGTGAGGGATAGATTTTTTAACATGTGTAAGGAAGCCGTCTGTGGCCGCCCGTCGTTTCACGCGCTAACCACAATAGAATTCGACGCCACCCTACAAAAACTAATTACCGAAAAAATCATCTTTCCTATAGACAAAAAACTAATCCACCACGACCACATAACTCGCCTGGGTAAGCGTATCCAAATTTTACTTGAAGCCTATCACGAAAAAAATCCTCTACACAAGGGGATGCCAATAAGCGAACTATCCAGCCAAATCTTCGACCCGACAGAACAAACCCATGCCGATCACTTGATAGACTTCTGCCAAAACTTGGGCTACATCAACAAAACCGAAGGCAGTGTGGCACATAAAAGTTTTAACATAAAAGTAAACGAGAAGCAGCAAAAAATGCACGACATAATACTAAAGCAATTTCACGACGGCAGGTTTTCTCCTCCCGATTTAACCGACATAGAGGCAGCATACGCTAAGGAGAAAAAAGTATTCAAACAGGTTTTGGACAATATGATTGCAGGCGGCGATTTGATTCTGCTAACCCCGCAAATACTAATCCATCGGGAATTCTTCGATGCGGCAGTAGCCACATTTACAGAAGAAGCCACAAAAAACGGCGATATTGCTCTAGGGCAGTTCCGCGACAAGTTAGGAACTTCCCGCAAATACGCCGTGGCACTGCTGGAACACTTTGACAAGAAAAAGATAAGCAAAAAAATCGGTGATACGCGAGTGCTCGGGGATTTGCTATTGAAAAAACCCTGACATTATTGTAAGATTAGTAATATTCGAGGGAATAGATAGGTGCTGGTGTGCCTCCTGGTCTTCAAAACCTGTGCCGGTGGAATAAAAACTGCCTAGGTGGGTTCGATTCCCACATATTCCCGCCAAAAATTCCGCGAAGTCGATTCGCGTTACATACTGCTGTATATGAAGGTGTTTTGTGGACATCCAAACAATAAAAAAACTAGCCGCTTGCGGTGGCTGCACAGCAAAACTACCCCCGGGGATGCTAAAGGACAGCCTTACCAACATCCCCCGCTTTGCTGACCCCAACTTACTGGTAGGTTTTGACAGTTCCGATGACGGCGCGGTGTACAAACTCCGTGACGATATCGCTATCATCAATACACTGGATTTTTTTCCGCCAATGGTGGACGACCCGTACTTGTTCGGGCAAATTGCGGCGGCCAATGCCCTTTCCGACGTGTACGCCATGGGCGGCGACGTTAAAGTGGCGATGAACATCGTAGCCTTTCCCGAAAACGAAGACCCTGCCGTGTTGGGAGCAATCCTACAAGGCGGTGCGGAAAAGGTAAAAGAAGCAGGCGGCGTGCTGTGCGGTGGGCATTCTATCAGTGATGCCACGGTAAAATATGGGCTTTCGGTAACCGGCGTGGTTCATCCGGATAAAATAATGTACAATAATCGCTGCAGAATAGGCGATCGTATAATTTTGACAAAACCCCTGGGCGTCGGGCTTGTTACGTCTGCGTATAGGGCTGGGGAGGCCAGCCGCGAAAGTTTTGAAGCTGCGTTAGCATCCATGGCAACGCTTAACAAATACGCATTTGATATTGCGCGGGGGTATGATATTTCCGCTATGACGGATGTTACGGGTTTTGGCTTTCTTGGACATTTGAACGAAATGGTGGACGCAAAATATTCCATTCAAGTAGATAGCAGCAACGTAGCTTTAATTCCTGAGTCTGAACGGCTGGCGCGTGAGTTCCTTATAACATCTGCCGGGCAAAAGAACCGTAATTTCCTCAAAGGGAAAGTGCAATTCGAAAGCGTGGATGACTTCATGCAGGAGATACTGTTTGACCCACAAACATCAGGCGGGTTACTTATTGCCGTATCAGAAAAAGACGCATCACCGCTTTTTGCCGAGCTTGGCGAACTCACACTTACGTCATCTATAGTGGGTACGGTTGTACCACGGCTTTCTACTAATATTTTAGTGCGATAGGACTACCTTTGGTCGTCCGCAAAATACAAACTGTGTGGTGATGATGTCCATGACCAAAATCAACTGCGTAGGCGATATTTGCCCCGTACCTGTGATAAAAGTGAAAAAGGCTTTGGCCGCCGGTGAGGCGTTTGAAGTCCTTGTCGACAACGAAATTGCCGTACAAAACATATCAAAATTACTGGATTCGCAAAACTGCTCCTTTTCGACATTAAAGGAAGAGGAGTTTTTTTTGATGCAAATTGCGGCGATTTCGCATGTTCATACAGGTCAGAGCCTTGACAATCTAGAATCAAAATTATTTTCAACTGGTGACTCACAGTCACCAGTTGAAAAATCCATAGTAGTAATTTCCTCCGAATACATGGGTACGGGTGACGACATCTTGGGCAAAATCCTTATCAAGGGATTCATCTTCGCACTAACACAACTGGAAGTTCTGCCACAGGCGATTATCTTCTACAACGGCGGTGTACGTCATGTCCTGCAAAATTCCGAAGCTATTGCAGATTTGCAATACCTGCACAACCAAGGCGTAAGCATCCTATCCTGCGGCACATGCCTGACTCACTTGGGCGTGGCTGACAAACTCGCAGTAGGCGAAATCACAAATATGTATGATATCATAACTCTGCAACAACGCGCAACGCGCATTATAAAACCATGAGTAACGCTACAACAACGCGTCAGGCACATTACAAAACCATGAACAACTCTACAACAACGCATCAGACACATTACAAAACCATGATTTATCTAGACTCTGCGGCAACATCCCTGCACAAGCCACCATCTGTAGCCGCCGCAATGGTGGACGCTATAAGCAACCTTGGAAACCCAGGGCGTGGTGCGCACAAACACGCTCTTAACGCGTCACGACAGGTGTATGACGGGCGCAAGACGGTTGCGTCGCTTTTCGGTACACGTCCCGACAAGGTAGCATTCACATCCTCTGCAACGGATAGTTTAAACATTGCTATAGGTGGGCTTATTTCGCATACCGACCATGTAATTACCACGGTGCTGGAGCACAACTCCATATTACGGCCACTATATAATACGGGATGCGATATATCGACAATTGATATAACCCAAGACGGCAACCTAGATTACGCTGCCTTCGAACGCAGTCTTAAACTCAACACAAAAGCCGTAGTTATAACCACCGCATCCAATCTAACAGGACTGGTTGTGGACATAGAGTTTGTAAAGTCCTTCTGCAAGCAGCACGGATTGCTTCTTATCATAGACGCAGCGCAAACCGCCGGGATGCTGCCCATTAGCATGACAGACATCCACGTATTGTGCTTTACCGGACATAAATCGCTGCTTGGGCCGCAGGGCATTGGGGGGCTTTGCGCCAATATTGAAATTCTCCCGTCAAAATTCGGTGGGTCCGGCGTCGACAGTTTCTCCAAAACCCAGCCTACGGAAATGCCCGAGGTACTGGAAGCCGGAACCCTTAACACCCCCGGTATTGCAGGGCTTACGGCGGGGATAGCGTATATACAAGCGTCAGGCATGGCAGAAGTTTACAAAAAATCTCTGCAACTCGCCGAGGCGTTTTACAACGAGGTTTTGCAAATTGCCAATGTAAAAATACTTTGCAATTTTCAATTGCCTCATGTTCCCATTGTCACGCTTAATATCGCCGGACTTAGTTCGACAGAAGTAGAGTTTCGCCTTTCCAATGATTTCGAGATATCCGTACGGGGCGGGGCGCATTGCGCTCCTTTGCTTCATCAGTCGCTGGGAACACAAAAGCAAGGCGCGGTGCGGTTCAGCTTTTCGTCATTCAACGCCGAAGATGATGTATATACGGCAGTAAAAGCAGTTAGGTCTATTGCAGATAATTGAGGATATACAGACAAGCCAATTTGAAACCAATAATGATTTTAAGCGACCCTACCAAAGGAGAGCCTATGACCAGACAAAAAAAACCAAGGCTGGTTATCTCATTCAACACAACAACCGCTGCCTTGGCATTTGAAGATATTTGTAAACTTGGGCGTCTTATTCCCCTGCCCCCGGAAATCAAAGCCGGATGCGGGCTGGCATACTGCGCAGAGCTTGAGTTTGAACAGGAAATTAACAAACTCCTTGCGAAACATAAGCCACCCCACCACAAGCAAATTGTGGAGCTATACGTCTAACCACTCCGGGTACCCGTTCTCATTAAAGTCAAACGGTTTTATAAAAGTATGCCTATCGGGGTTATCCAACGGGTCACCTTCTATTTCCGCATACTCCCGTGCGTGATAAACCAGAACCGGCCTACCGGCCTCGTCCACCGTAAAGCTATTGTGTCCGGGGCCGAATCTGCCGCTTTTTTCACAAGTACCAAAAACAGGTTTTGGACTCTTCTCCCAAGAAGACGGGTTTAACAAGTCGCTGCTTTCGTTTGCGGTTAAGAGTCCCACGCAGTATTCCGTTCCCGTAGCATTGGCCGAATAAGCTATGAAGATTTTGTCACCATATTTCAATACCGCAGGGCCTTCTGCCACAGGTATTACCGAACACTCCCAGTCATATTCCGGCTTTGTCAGCATAACAGGTGTCGATATTAACTTTGTGGGGCTTTCCATTTTGGCTATATAGATATTGGAATTGCCGTTTATATCAGGGTCTTTTTGCGCCCAGCAATAGTACAGCACTCCTCTGTGTTCAAAAACCGTCGCGTCCAGGCAAAAAGTTTCCATGTGGGTACAAATTTGACCTACTTCTCTCCACGGTCCCTGTGGACAATCCGCTTCCAACGCATACATACGATGCTGAAAAGTATTGTGTTCCGGATGCATTTTTTTTGTTTCGGCGGCGGCAAAATAAATATACCACTTGCCCCACACAAAATGAATCTCCGGTGCCCATATCAGCTGGCTTGTGGGGCCTGTTTCGTGCTTTTGCCATACAACTTGCGGCTTTGCATTTGCAAGGCCTTCAATCGTGTCGGAAATGCGTAGCTCTATTTTGTCATAAGCCGGCACTGTTGCGGTAAAATAATATTTTCCGTCGCTGTGACGATAGATAAAAGGGTCTGCTCTTTGCTCGATAAGTTTCATTTATTCCGCTCCCTCATCCAAACTGTCATTTCTCCGGGCTTACGATTGCACCACATGTAATAGGGGATGGCTTTTATTTCTATCGGGGTTTCCTTTGGTTGGGTAGACGCATACAGCTTTTCGTTTTCGTCTATTCGCCTGTATCCCTTTGCGGTTATTTGCATATCTGAGTAGCCAAGAGGCGCGCCTGTATCCACTGTTATGGCAGATAAGTTTTCTCCATTGTCGGCTTCCTCTATGCAGTACACCACAGGGCCACGCATGATTGCAACTTTTCCTGCGTTCTCTCTTACTTTCGCATTGGGCCAAACAAAGCGCGGCGGCATGTCCATGGAAATATCTATGATTTCTTTTCCCGTCCATTTTTTACTGATGTGGAAATACCCGTCTTTTACATTTTCGGTTTGCAATTGCCCGTTAACGCTAAGTTTAAAGCTCTCGCACCATTCTGGAATTCTAAACGCCAGACATTTTTCTCCTTCGCCTGTAACTTCTACCTGCCAGTTGCCACTTTCCGGATAATCACCCGATTGCTTTAATGTTATCCCGTCAACGGTTACGGTATTGGCAATGTATAGATGTGTGTATAGGGTGTCTTTGTTTGTGTAAATATACTGCGGCAAAGACATAACCAACCTAAGCAAGTTTGGCGGGCAACATGCACAGCGATACCATTTTTGCCGTTCGGACTTAACATGCATTTTAAGCGGGTCTTTTTCGATGGCCTCAGGCACAACTTCCAACGGATTTACATAAAAATACTCTGTACCCCCCGGCGAGACAGATGCCGGGATTATATTGTACAGCGACCTTTCCATGGCATCTGCATAGCAGCTTTTTATTTCTATTTCCAGCATCCTTTTAGCAAAAAATATAAGAGCTATCGATGCGCAAGTTTCGGCATATCCTCTATCGTTGGGGAGGTCGTAGTCGTAGGTAAACGCCTCCAAAACGGGTGTCGCACCCAATCCGCCTGTTATATACATCTGCCGGTTTACCAATGTATCCCACCGCTTGCGGCATATCTCCAGGATTTCTTTGTCACTTGTTAAAGCCGCTACATCTGCGGCACCTGTGTACAGGTAAATTGCCTTAACCGCATGGCCTGCTACCTGCTCTAAATTGGAAGGGGCAAGTTCCGGCTTGTCCCAGCCCCAGTAGTCGTAGCCCACTGTACTTTCGCCTTCCGTAGTTCCTTTGAAGAAAAGCTCCGGATGGTTTTTGCGTTGCAGGATAAAAAACCGCGCCAATTCCAGATATCTTACCTCATTTGTAGCACGATGCAGTTTAACCAACGCAAGCTCTATGCCCTCATGGCCTATATAGCCCTTTTGTTTGTTTTTTCCCAAGCCATATTGCTCTGCCACATTGTCTGCTATGCGACATGCTACTTCCAGCAATTTTCTTTTGCCTGTGCCTTCGTAGTAGGCGACACCGGCCTCTATCATATGCCCCGCGCAGTATAACTCGTGGAGAGAATTCTGCCATTTGTTGTCCGGCTCTGCCAAAATATAATATGTGTCCAGATACCCGTCGGGCTGCTGCGCACGGGCTATTGTTTCGATTATATCGTCCACTATTTTTGTAAGCTCTGGGTCGGGATTATATTGCAGACTGTATGCGGCCCCTTCGAGCCACTTTGCCAAATCAGTATCCTGAAAAGGTACACCAATAAATTCTCCGTCTATTTCTTTTGCCGCCGCTTTAAAATTGTGAACGGTGTAGTTTGGCTCTATGCCAACCACCTTGCCGTTTAAAACATCCCACTGATACATAATGGCTTCTTTGCGGAAAGTATCGACAATTTTTGGCCAAAAGCCGTTACCAGGCTCAAGTTTTATTTTCACGATGTTCTTCTCCTTCCGGAATATTTATTTTTACTACAGTGCCTTCGCCCCATTCGCTTTCTATTACAAGGCCGTTTGCGTCGCCGTAGTATAGTTTAAGCCGTCTATGCACGTTTCGCAGGCCAAATCCGCCTTTAATAAACATATTTACTTCCGAATCCGGCTCTTCCAGCGAACATCTTAGCTTTGCCAGTTCGTCGGGTGTCATCCCTGTGCCATTGTCGCGGACTTCCAGCCTTATTACACCTTGCTCAACCTTTGCGGAAATGTTTATCATTCCCTCTTCTATGGAGTTTCGCAGTCCATGATTAAGGCTGTTTTCCACCAAAGGCTGGAGCAAAAATTTCAATATAGTTTTATCGTCGACATATTGATCCGTTTCCGCACTCCAATTAAACATGCCCGGGAATCGCATAGACTGTATTTTCAAGTAGTTAGACATATGCTCGAACTCGTCCGAAACAGATATAAAATCCTGCCCATGGTTTAGGCTTAGCCTAAATAAATTGGACAAAGCCGTCACGTATTGAGAAATTTCCAAAGTACCGTTTTTGCGCGCAAGCATGTTTACACAATCCAAAGTGTTGTACAAAAAATGTGGATTAATTTGATATTGCAGTGTTTTAAGTTCCAATGCCTTGCGCTTCATTTCTTCGCCCCGTATTTGCTTTATCAATATTCGTGTAAGTTTGCCTGATATAATAAAAACAGGTACAGCGGTTATAAGCAACGCCACGCCAAACCCGCCCAGAAGCATAGGTGGTAATATATTCAAAGAACGATAGACGCTGCTGTTTTCGATCCATGATATAACCTGCCAGTTTTGGATATCGCTGTGGAAAAACGTATACTCGTCTTTATCCTGCGGCAAGTTATGGCCAACAAGAAAATCTTCGGCCAGAAGTTGATAGTAGGGCAAAATTCTGCAGGCCAAATCCATAAACGCGCGACGGTCGATTATTATAAATAGCGCGCCGATTTTTTCTACCAAGTTATTCAAATCATTAACGCGGCGATACATAATTACAGTATCTTCCGAAAAAGAGCTGCTCCAACCCGCCGATTCTTCAAGATACGGCATTTTTTCGGCTATAAAGGAGTGCATACCCGGTGTAACTGTATTGCTGTATACATAATGGTCTGTATCCGCTAAGTAAATGCCCCTAATATGCGGCGCGTAGTTCATATATACGCGAATGATGCTGCGTATCTCATCATTGGGGGGTGTACCGTTTGCTTCTAATAAAAAATCTTGCAATCGCCTGTCGCCCAATACAATAATGGAAAAAGTTTGCATCCGCTTTCGGAATTCTTCAATTTCACAACTAAGCAAGTCCGTCATTTGCTGGTGACGCACTCTGTAATCGTCCATCAACTGCGTGCGAAGGCTGTTTACTATAAAAACGCCCAGGATTGCGGCCTGAATCAGCATAACTGATGAAAAAAGCAAGATTATCTTTATCCTCATCGTTCTTCTCTGAACTCCCTGGGAGAAAGCCCTGTATGCTTCTTAAACAGCGCGCTAAAATAATGCGGGTTATTGTAGCCTACCATTTCAGCTATTTCGTAGCTTTTTATTGATGAATTGCGCAGGAGCTTTTTTGCGGCATTTAAGCGGCGCGAGGTCAGATATTCTACACAGGTTTTATCAGCATTATTTCTAAAAATGCGTGAAAGATAGCTTGGGGTTATGTTTAGTCTACTGGCTATCTTCCGCACAGAAATTTCTGCATCTGTATAATTTTCGTTTATTATTTTTTTTGCATCGTTTACTATTGTTTTGGCGGCGGGCGTGGTAACAATTTCCAAGTCAAACCAGCTTTTAATTTTATTTCTTTCTTTAATGTCTTTGACTGCTTTTCGTACTGTGTTTAAGAGTTTCTTAGGGTTGATGGGCTTTAACAGATACTGTTGCACACCTAGCTCTATTGCCTTTTGGGCATATTCGAAACGCTCATGTCCTGTAAGAATCACAAACAAAGTATCCGGCTGCAGCTCCTTTGCCATTTCAATAAACTCCAAGCCGGAAAGCACAGGCATGAAAATATCCGTAAGTATCAGGTCTATATCCAGTTTTTCCATATCTTCCAAGGCATCTATAACATTGCCATAGGTGTACAGCTCTTCAAAACCTTCTGCCTGCCAGTCGATTAAAGCTGCTATTCCGTCGCGTATAATTGCCTCGTCCTCGATGATAATTACTCTCATAATCTACTCCTTTACAGCCCCTGCTGTCATACCGCTTATGATTTGGTCTGTCAGAAAAGCATACACTATAACCGTCGGCAAAATAGCCATAACCATTGCGGCAAACGCATATGCATGATTTGCTTCAAATGTAGACAGGAAGAACCTTATGGCCACCTGTATGGTACGGGAACGGTCGCTCTGGTTTAAAACACTTGCGAAAAGCAACTCGTTCCAAGAATTAATTACCTGAAAAATACACGCCGTTACTATCCCGGGTATGCTTATGGGTAAAACTATTTTGCGCAGTACCGTAAAAGGCCTGGCACCGTCTATCCGAGCCGACTCTAACAGCTCCTTAGGAATGTTTGACATAAACCCCTTTATTACCATAATGCTCATGGGCGTATTAATTCCCGCGTACACCAGCACAATCCCCCAAATGGAATCAAACAGCCCCATACGGGTAATCATTACAAAATATGGTACAAGGAATGCATTGGTTGGGACAAACAACCCAACCGTAAGGATAAGTGCCAGGTACGGATTAAGACGAAATTTATGCATAAACGCATACGAGGCCAGCACAGCAGCAGTAACCGTAATTGCCATAGATGATACCACAATTATTACTGTATTTAACAGGAATCGAAACATCGGCTGTCTTTGCAGCACAGAGATATAATTGTCAAAGCTAAGATTTTGCGGGATGGAGAAAGGCGCGTTAAATAGGTCAGCGTTTGGCCTGAAAGAAGATATCACCAGCCAAATAAGAGGCGCAATCATTATAACCAGCACCATCCATTGGATAAAATAGGCGAGGGATTTTGCAAATGTTTTCATCGGAAAACCCCTCTCCTATTCAAAAGCGCGACAATGCCCATAAGCAGCAACCCAAGCAAAACCGTCACAAGCCCGGCAACCATGGATATCCCATACCGGTTAGCCCCCATCATTTCGCGGAAAATGTAAAGCGAAAGATTCATGGTAGTGTTGGCAGGGCCGCCTGATGTCATAAGAAACGGGTATTCGAAGTTGCGTAAGCAAAATGCCACATTAAGCATGATGTTAATAATTAACGCGGGCTTTATCAGTGGAATGGAGATATAAAAATCCTTTTGCAAAGACGAAGCACCGTCTATGTCCGCAGCTTCGTACAAGTCGTCGGGGATGGTAGACAGCTGTGTGAGAAATATTATCATAGTTAGTCCCGCGTAAAGCACAAACGGAACCTGTATAAAGATTTGCGCCGTATCAATACTGCCAAGCCACGCCCTTGTCAAATGCCCCGCACCAATGCCTTCCAAGAAGACATTTAACAACCCCGCGTCCGCATGATACACAAAATACCACAGAAACGCTATCGCTGTGGTAGAGATAACATTGGGGATAAAGTACATAACCCGCATAAACCTCCAACCGCGCAACCGCTTGCTTATCAAAAGGGAAAGGAATAGCCCGAACGGAATATGCAAAAGCAGGGCAGTGGCTGACCAAATTAGAGTATTCCTAAAGGCCAGCCTAAAAACCCTGTCGGCAAAAACAAATGAATAGTTGGAAAACCCAACAAATTCCATTGGGCTTAACCCGTCCCACCTAAAGAAACTTACATACACCAAGTAGAACATCGGTGCTATAAAGAATACAAAGGTCAGGACAGAGGCGGGAAGCAGATACAGTGCCAGATATCTCTTTTTTATCATTGCATTATTGATTGAGGGAATGCAACTCTTCTACAAACTGCTGCGGAGTTATTTGGTCAAGCACCAGGCTTTCGATAAGGGAGGGCAATCTGGAATTGGCTACGGATGTCAGATTTCTTTGCATGTTAACAACGGATTCTTGCGCCTGCAAAAATACATCTATATAGTTGGCAAGCAGCCTGTTTTCTATAGCTATTTCATCCAACTCTTGCTCCGTTAAGTTAATTCGTAGGGAAAGGAATACTGACCCGTCAAGCATCAACCGTTTGGCAACATCCTCCGATGTTATAAATCGCATAAATGTTACTACCGCTTCTTCCCTTGCGGGGTCGCTTTGCGCGGCTGCTGCCCATGGTGTTTGGCTGTCCGTTACAATAAAGCCTGGGGTTATGCGCCCGTCACCAAAAGTTGGCGCGGGAACTATAAGTGCCGTTTGAGTCAGCTCTTCGGGCAGCATCCCTATAAGCCACGGGCCGTCTACTACCATTGCCGTTCTGCCTGATGCAAAATTGTTCATGGAAACAGGATAGTTCGCGCCCACAGCATCACCTGTTGTATAGTTGAAAATCCGACGCAGGTTCTCTACGGCACGAACCATTTCGGGTGTGTTAACATCGCTGCCGTTGGCAACTACACTACCTGCCGTCGATGCCCAAAGATAAGTCAACAGGCCTGTGGTATGCCACGCGTCATCACTTGTAAAAAGAGATATGCCATTTACTCCGTTAGCGTCAAGCTGTCCGAAAGCTGTAATTAAACCTTCCCAAGTATCGGGGAATTCGTGTATCCCTGCTTCCGCAAACAGCTCAGGATTGATATACATAAGTGCCCCTGCTTGTTCAAACGGAATGGAAGTAAGCTGACCATCTACCGTAAGCAAGTCCAAATCCGCTTCGTAGAAACGCGCGCGCCACTCGCTGTCCATGTGGGGGGTAAAGTCCATCAAGCGGCCTGACCTCTGGCGAGCCAAGTCGTTGGGGTTAAAATTATAGTGGAAAATGTCCGGCGTTTCGTTGGCGGCAATCATTGCCCGCACTACTTCCTGATAGGTCGGAAAATCCGGGTTAATTGTAAGAACTACATGGTAGCGTCCTTCGTACTGGTTGTTAAATTCGGTAACCGCCGCCGCAAGTGCCGCTCCGCGCTCCGTGTCCGCGCTCCAGCTATGGAACATGTTAAGTTCTATGGGTACGTTTGCTTCCGATTGTTCTGCCGGGGCTTCTTGGGGAGCTTGTTCGTTTCTGCCACAACCGACTATCACGGTAAGTAGCAGTGCAATGAAAATCAAGTAAAATTTCTTCATAATGCCCTCCTTATGGTTGTTTTGTTATGGTTCCCATTGTACACTTGTAATATGTTCAATAACATTAAATAATCTGCACAAAAAAATACATTTTTTTGAACATTATTATATGTTTTGACATTTTCTTCGCATCATGTCAAAATTGATATATTGAATCGGAGATACCGGAAACGGTTTGCGAAATCTAGCGAAAAGCTGATTACACTTAAAGGAGCATAAATTATGAAACTAGGCGTACTAACTGTTGCCCTGCAAGGGCAGCCCGTAGCAGAAGCATTTGCTTACTTGGCCGGACTGGGTGTACAGTCTGTGGAAATTGGCACAGGCGGCTATCCCGGCACCGCGCATTTAGACCCGGCGGCGGCGTTAAAAGACCCCGCAACTCTGCAAGACCTGCAAGCCGCGCTTGACAAAAATAATCTGACAATAAGCGCGCTAAGCTGCCATGCCAACCCCGTACACCCAAATAAAGAAACCCGCGACAAGGCGCATGAAGACTTTGTAAACACCTGCAAGATTGCACAAAAACTGGGCGTGGACACAGTAATAACCTTTAGCGGCTGCCCCGGTGACCATGCGGGTGCGAAGCATCCTAACTGGGTAACCTGCGCATGGCCGCCCGATTTTTTGGAAGTGTTGAAATATCAATGGGAAGATGAGCTTATCCCCTATTGGAAAAACGCCGCAAAAATAGCCACAGACTATGGCGTGACAAAAATCGCTTTGGAAATGCACCCGGGCTTTTCGGTATACAACCCGCACTCGCTGCTAAAGCTGCGGGAAGCTGTAGGCCCTGCAATCGGTGCTAACTTCGACCCGAGCCACTTGTATTGGCAGGGAATTGACCCGGTGGAAGCCATTAAAGCACTAAAGGGTGCGATTTATCACTTTCACGCAAAGGACACACGCATAGACAGTACTAACACGGCGGTAAACGGGACGCTTGACTTGAGCGATTACGGCGATATTTTAAACCGTAGTTGGGTATTCCGCACGGTGGGATACGGCCACGGCGAAACCATGTGGCGCGACATGATATCCACCCTGCGCGCAACGGGATACGACGGTGCAATAAGCATCGAACATGAAGACGGCCTGATGTCAATTACCGAAGGCCTCGAAAAAGCCGTGGAATTCTTAAAACCAATTATCATGTACGACCCGCCTGCGGAAATGTGGTGGGCGTAAGCTATGATAAAAGAAATCCGGCCAATTTTGGGGATTCCTGATGATAAATATGTTGTCGGGATTGTAACCATTGGGTATTCGGATTAAAGCGGGAAACCCGCTCCCAAGAGACCGCTTGAGAACATGGTTCGGTATGAAAAATGGTAGTGTATAGCGGTTTGCTATACGATGCAAAAAATTCAGTTGGTTACTGTGGGTAACCAACTGAATTTTTTTTACACTGTGTTTTATATTCTTTAAGCTGCGAAATCTACTGCACCGCTTGCATACGAAGCCGTCGAAGCACCCTGTCTTTCAGATTGAATCATATTCTCGATAAAAATCCCATAACCCTTTGTAGGGTCTTGCACAAACACATGGGTTACAGCACCCACAATTCTCCCGTTTTGCAAAATTGGACTGCCGCTCATGCCCTGCACTATTCCGCCTGTTATTTCCAGTAACTTTGGGTCGGTTATGCGAATTACCATGCCCTTAGTCTCGTCTGTGGTAAAGCGGTTTACGCTTTCGATATATATTTCAAATTCCTGCACTTCGTTTGCGGATACGCCGGTTAGTATTGTGGCAGGCCCTTCCTTTATATGACTGCGTAAGGCTATAGGAATAGGCTCACGGGTGACAATTTGCTCCTGTGCCGCCGTATCCAACCTACCATAAATCCCGCTTGGACTGTTTATGGAAATTTGGCCAAAATCGCGGGTGGTATCAACTTTGCCCTCAAGTTCGCCCGGTGCGCCCCGCGCGCCCTTTACAACTGATGTTACCGTGGACGGCATTATTGTGCCGCTTTTTACGGACATCAGTTTTTTTGTATCCACATCCATTATCCCGTGTCCCAGCGCGCCAAAAGTACCCGTGGCTGGGTTGTAATACGTTAGCGTGCCAATACCCTTTGTAGAGTCACGCACCCATGCGCCTATGCGCCGCACATCGTCCGTTGCCGCCACTTGCGGGGTTATGGTTACTTCCAGTTGCTCGTCGTCGCGACGCAGTTTTAGGGTTATGTCGCCTTCGCTTTTTGCCACCAACGCACTCAAGTCTTCTTTGCAAGTTATTTCGCGCCCGTTAGCGTGTGAAACTAAATCGCCCGCACGCAGGACACCCTCGCTTGGGCTGTGCGCTTCGCCGTCATTTCCCAAGAAGCTGCCTGTGCCAAGTATCATCACGCCATCTGTGTTTATACGCACACCTATTGCCGTACCAAGCGGCACGATTTTTATGTCGGAAACCACATCCAACGTAACCCGCCGCATGGGTATACCAAACACACCAATTGTCATTTCTGCGGTACCTGCGCCATCGGTTTTGATTGTCAAAGGACGTCCGAGACGTATGCTAAAGTCGTCGGTTAGTGGGAGGTCGTTTACCTTGACCACAGCAGCGGTTTCGCTCTGAAATGTGGCCGATAGCGGCAAGCCAACGTTTAGGCTGTGGATGGCATTTTCTGTCATGCGAATTTCGCCGGGGAAACGGTACAAAATAGTAAAGCTACCAATACCATAGCCCACAATTGCCGCCAGTAGAAGAAAGATTAGAATTTTAAATTTTCGTGGTTTTGTTGATGGCAAAATATGTTCTTGATGCATTTCTAACATGGAAGCCGGCTCACTATGTTTCCACTGCATTTTAATACCCCCTTGAAAGAATAATCTTTGCTTATCCTAGCCTAATTATCGCCGTGCTATACGTGTAAAAAATCGGTTGTATTAAAAGGGTTTGACATTATCTTGCAAAATAGTAAAATGGCGGGTATAGTGTGACGGGAGGTGGCTACTGTGAAAAAATGGTGGATTTATCAAAAGGAACGCTTTCCGCTTCTAATGTACATACCGATGATGTTTGCGTTTGGCTTTTCGAGCGTTAGCTTTTCGCTTCATTTGGATAATCCTAACGCACAGCTGTCGGATATTGCCGCGCCGCAATATTTGGCAGCAGTTGTTACAACGCTATTTTGGTTTATGCTAATGCGCATTGCAGATGAACATAAGGACTTTGACGAAGACGCACAATATCGCCCGTATCGCCCTGTGCCGCGCGGGCTTGTTACATTAAAAGAATTGCGCGGCATGGGCATCGCATTAATTTTAATACAGGTCGCCCTTAGCATTTGGGTGGACTGGCGGCTTTTGGGAACTTTGGCGATAGTGTATGTCTGGTTCGCGCTTATGTCGCTGGAATTTGGTGTGCCAAAATGGTTGAAAGCTCGCCCGACCTTGTATTTGGCAAGTCATATGCTTATTTTGCCGATAATTGATTTTTATGCAACGTCTATAGAATGGCTACCGCGTGGCGGCGCGTTTAGTATGGGGATTTTGCTGTACATGATTTCGAGCTATTGCGACGGCACGGTGGTGGAAGTAGGACGAAAGCTGCGCGCTAGGGAAGATGAAGAGTATGGCGTGGATACATATACCCAAATTTGGGGACCGAAGCGGGCTATGGTGGTTTGGAGCTTTTGTATGAGTATTTCCATTACTACAACTGTGCTGGCCGGGTTTCGGGTTGGGGTTGGCTGGATAATTTTAGCGGTGCTTGTACCGCTGTATGCTTTTGCTATTTTTACGGCTGTTAGGTTTGCTAAAGTACCGTCGTCTAAAAATGCGAAGGTTTTTGAGATATTTCCCGGGATATGGTTACTGCTTATGTATTCGATGCTGGGGATATTGCCGTTTTTTGTGTAGAAGACAGCATTAGTACCTGTTCCAAAGTCTAATTCTGGCTTCTGAGCGACAAATTTTTTTGACCTGACGTAACCACTGCCTCCTCACATAATTGCTTCGATTACGTCACGTCTGACGGTAGTGCGACATCTCAAAAAAATTTGCTTGCAAAGCCATCCAAAGCAGTTTTTAGAATAGGTCTATTATTTTGTGAGGTGACAAATGATTTACACACCGGAGAACCACAACTTATCCAAAATAGGCGGTAAGGCCGCCGCACTTGCTAAACTGGCTATTATTACTGACAACATCCCAGAATGGTTTGTAGTCGGCACGGACGGTGCAAATGAAGATGAAGTTATAACCGCACTAAACAAATTCGACGACTCAAATCTGTTCGCGGTGCGCTCCTCCGCCACAATTGAAGATGGGTCGGACAATTCTTTTGCGGGGCAATTTGAATCATATCTCAACGTACCCAAATCCGAGGTTTTCAAACATATCACAGCAGTACAGGAATCTGCCTTATCCGAACGCGTTCAAACATATATGCGCGAATGCGGCATAACCGGCACCGCCACTCCCGCCGTGTTGGTACAGCGAATGGTAGCGGCAGACAGCGCAGGCGTTGCATTCGGAGCGAACCCTGTTACGGGCAACACAACAGAATGCGTGATTAGCGCAGTGGCAGGGCTGGGAGACAAGCTGGTCGACGGCACGGTGGATGGCGAGACATACATCGTGCCACGCGGACGTCAGGCTGCCTGCCCACACCCATACGGCAACTCCCCCCTACTCTCCCCCGAACAATGCCAAGAAATAACCGCCCTATGCAAAAAAACAAGCCACTTCTTCGGCCATTACCAAGACATAGAATGGGCATATGAAAATGGCAAGCTGTACCTCTTGCAATCTCGCCCCATAACATCTCTGCGAAAATTTTCAGCAAAAACCGGCTACATAAACATATGGGACAACAGCAACATCGCCGAAAGCTACAACGGCATAACCACGCCACTTACATTCTCGTTTATCCGCATGGCATACGAGCATGTTTATCGCGAAATGTGCCGGATGCTTGGCGTCCCCGAACAAAAAATAGCCGAAAACGACTATATTTTCACCCACATGCTGGGGCTATGCGACGGGCAGGTGTACTACAACTTGCTCTCGTGGTACAAATTGGTAGCTATTTTGCCCGGTTACAAAACAAACGCCGCCTTTATGGAGCAGATGATGGGCGTAAAAGAAGGGCTTTCACCAGAAGTGCGGGAACTACTGCCGCCGCCATCAGATGCAACAATGTTCACTGCCGTACGAAAGCTATGGAAACACCACCGCCGCAACGAGAAACACGTCGCAGATTTTTTCTCGCTGCTGGGCGACACAATAGACTTCTCCGGAAACTCATTCAAGCGTGCGAAAATGCTCCCTGATTCCGAAACATTTTCGCACGCTTCCGACAGTTTCCGGAGAAGTCTAATAAAAACCTGCGATTTAAGCGAACTTACCCTGTTCGAGCTAGCCCAATATTACCGCGAACTCGAATGCAAATTGCTAAAAAAATGGGACGCACCAGTTATAAATGACTTTTTCTCCATGATTTTTTACGGGATGCTGAAGAACACATCACAAAAATGGTGCAACATAAAGGACGAAAACAAATTCAACGGGCTGTTGCGCAACACAGGAGATATCATCAGTGCCGAACCTGCGCAACTGGTACGGGCAATTGCCGAAACCGCCCGCGCGGACGCAAAATTGGTTGAAAGCCTCGTTTATGATGATGTTTTTACAATTCAAAAGCGTCTGTATGGCGATGTAAAAACGAAAATCGACGAATACTTAGATAAATTCGGCAACAGATGCATCAATGAGTTGAAACTCGAAAGCGAAACCCTATTCGACGACCCGCTTTCGCTATACCGTGCCATCGGTAACTACGCGGTAAAGCTAAACAACGGCGACGTACGCGAAATCATGGACGATTTTGACGAAAATGAAATCATCAATAAAGCACCGCTTCACAAGCGGCCTATTTACAAATGGATATTAAAAAACGCCCGCCGCACCATACGCAACCGCGAAAATCTGCGCTTCGAGCGCACGCGGGTATTTGGCACGGTGCGTAGCATTTTTAGGGAAATAGGGATGCGCCTTGCCAGCTTTAGGGTGATAGATGCCCGGGACGATATTTTCTATCTGGAGTTAGGCGAGGTTTTGGCATACATCGAAGGCACGGCAACAACCCAAAACTTGCGCGGGTTGGTTGATGTGCGTAAAAAAGAATTCGCGGCATTCGGGCGTATTATTCATGATAGGTTTGAGACTTTCGACTGCGTGAGTTTGAGCAGCCGCCATATGAATCAGGCCGATACCTGTGAAAATACCGATATGTTAAACGGCCTCGGTTGCTGCCCGGGCATTGTACGCGGACGAGCGCGGGTCATCACCGACCCCAAGAACGCGGTTATTCATCCCGGAGAAATCCTTGTTGCACAGCGCACAGACCCCGGTTGGATTATGCTGTTCCCTGTGGCCGCAGGAGTGCTGGTGGAGTACGGCAGTCTGCTTTCTCACGCCGCTATTGTCGTGCGGGAGATGGGAATTCCGGCTGTTGTATCGGTAAAAAACCTTTTCGCAAATGTTAAAACCGGAGACTTGTTAGAACTTGATGGGGAAAAAGGCACGGTTCGTATTCTCCCATAGGAGACGCTGTCTTTGTTGTACGCCCACACAATACGAAAATAAATTCAGTTGTCTAGTGTGGCTAGCCAACTGACCCCAACATATTTTTATGTAATGGGGTGATGAAAGGAATGATAATCACCTATGAAAACCGATATAGAAAACCGCGCAAACTTCGACCTAATCCGTTATTCCCAAGTATGGGAAGACGCAGACTTGCTAATCGAGGCGTTAAACCTGCGCGAAACTGACACGGTGCTATCCATAGCATCCGCAGGAGACAACGCATTTGCACTGGCGGCGCAATCTCCCGCCAAGGTATACGCCATAGACCTAAGCGAGGCGCAAATTGCCTGTTGCGAACTTCGCCGTGCAATGTATCGTCAGCTTTCTCACGAAGAGCATCTTGTTTTCGGCGGCGTAATTCGCGGCGAAATGAACAGAGCAGAAATATTTGACAAGCTGGAGATGCCCGCATTTGCAAAAGAATACTGGTTAAACAATTTCGACAACGTAAAGCACGGCTTTATGATATTGGGCAAATTCGAAAAATATTTTACAACTTTCCGAGAGAAAGCATTGCCGCTGGTTCATTCACGCCGCAATGTAGAAGAACTGCTTTCTCCAAAAATTGAACCCAACCGTCGTACATTTTACGATAACACATGGAACAATCGTCGCTGGCGAATGATGTTCCGCATATTCTTTTCTCGTTTCATGATGGGGAGGCTTGGGCGCGACAAGGAATTTTTCAAATTTGTAGAGGGCAGCGTCGCAGACAAAATCCTAGCCCGCACAGAACATGCTCTAACGGTACTTGACCCCGCCGAAAATCCGTATCTACACTTCATCCTAAATGGCGAGTACAGCACTACCCTACCCTATTCGTTGCGGGCAGAAAACTATGACAAAATAAAAGCCAACCTCGACAATATAGAATTCCGCAAGGTGTCGATTGAAACATTTGCCTCAGAGTTCGATGGCAAAATAAACGCCTTCAACCTAAGCGATATCTTCGAATACATGACTCAAGAAGCCATGGACAATCTATACGAAACCGTATTGCAAAAAGCATCCCCCGACGCGCGGTTCGCATATTGGAACATGTTAGCCCCAAGAAAATGCAGCGACGCGCTAATGGAAAAATACAACGTAACCACCGATGCGGACAAAAACGAAACGTTTCTTATGAAGGACAAGGCGTTTTTTTACAGCAAATTTTACTTGGATAAAGTAACTATTCCAACTGGTGACTCACAGTCACCAGTTGACTTTACTCCATCGTAATCGCCGCCTGTTCATCACTCCGCTCATGGGTGAATATAAACCAGGGTGTGTTTGATAATTCGCTTGTACCGAATTTTAGTGTAAATTTTGTGCTAGGCTAGGAGCAAAAAGCCGCACGTACCCAGAGGTACGTAAGGGGTTTTGCGACAACGCATAGCGCAATATTTACCGAAAAG
>Ga0123355_10001765_pt1 | contig 30271 bp, 26 predicted proteins | sample TergutEmb28metaG_3_FD_89872 | JGI IMG/M metagenome (GOLD analysis project Ga0123355, IMG submission 89872) | Embiratermes neotenicus P1 segment gut microbial communities from Petit-Saut dam, French Guiana - Emb289 P1 | ecosystem: Host-associated > Arthropoda: Insects > Digestive system > Gut ... | reverse complement strand
GCCGCAGAGGGTGCAATAGATGCCTCGAATATATTAAAGCCGTCACTTGCACGTGGGGAAATTCAGGTTATAGGCGCGACCACTATGGACGAATATAGAAAGCATATCGAAAAGGACGCTGCGCTCGAGCGGCGCTTCCAGCCTGTTACAGTGGATGAGCCCACGGAGGCCGAGGCGGTTCAGATGCTTCTTGGGCTGCGCGATAAATACGAAGCGCATCATAGGGTGAAGATTACCGATGAGGCTATAAATGCCGCGGTTAAGCTTTCAAGCCGCTATATAAGTGACCGCTTTTTGCCTGACAAAGCCGTGGATTTACTTGATGAGGCGAGCTCCAGAGTTAAGCTTAGAGGTTTCACACTGCCACCTAGCCTTAAAGACCTTGAAGAGCGCCTAGTAGCACTTGAGCAGGAAAAAGAAGAGGCCATCAAGACAGAAGAATTTGAAAAGGCCGGAGAAATTAAGCGTGAACAGGCAAAAATTCGCACAAGACTTGAGGCTGAAACACAAAAATGGAGTGAAAAAAATGAGGCTTCTGATGTTCGTGTAACTCCGGAAGATATCGCCTCTGTAGTAGCCATTTGGACAGGCGTACCTGTGCAGAAGCTTGCGGATGAGGAAGGCGCAAGGCTCAGGGATATGGAAAAAATAATCCATGAGCGTATAATAGGCCAAGAAGAGGCTGTTAAAGCTGTATCCAAAGCCATACGACGCGGGCGCGTAGGACTTAAAGACCCTAAGAGGCCAGTTGGCTCATTCCTATTCTTGGGACCAACGGGTGTTGGAAAAACAGAACTCTCGAAGGCTTTGGCAGAAGTGATTTTTGGCGATGAGTCTGCCATGATTCGTGTGGATATGAGTGAATACATGGAGAAGCACTCCGTGTCTAAGCTTATAGGTTCGCCGCCCGGGTATGTTGGCTATGACGAGGGAGGGCAGCTCAGCGAGAAGATACGAAGGAAGCCGTATTCGGTACTGCTATTTGATGAGATTGAAAAAGCCCATCCGGACGTGTTTAATATATTGCTCCAGGTTTTGGACGACGGGCATATCACAGACGCGCATGGGCGCAAAGTGGATTTTAAGAACACCGTAATCATCATGACCTCAAATGTGGGTGCAAAAAATGCCACGGAGAACAAAAAGCTGGGATTCGTGGCCGCGGCTGACAGAGAGCGGGACTATGAAGACCTTAAGCGTATGTTCCGTGATGAGGTTAAGAAAATTTTCCGCCCAGAGTTTATAAATAGAATCGACGATATAATCGTTTTCCATCAGCTGGATAAAGAGAATGTCGGAAATATCGCGAAGATAATGATAAGCGAAGTAGCTGCGCGTGTTAAGACTAATTTAGATATACAACTGGAGCTTACACAGGCGGCAATGGACGAAATATCAGAAAAAGGATTCGATCCGACGTATGGTGCGAGGCCTTTAAGAAGAGTAATTCAATCTAATATTGAGGACTTGATTGCTGAGGCTGTACTTGATCAGGCGATAAGTGCAGGGAATAAAGTTAAAGTTGATTTTGTAAAAGGTGAGTTTAAGATTAAGAAGAGGTAGCTAGGTAAGGCGTGTTGATTTCAGTATATCAACACGCCTTATTTGTGCAATATTTACACAAAAAAACTAATTCCCACAACTCTATTATCCTCATCCATGAAAAAACGGACGAAGCCGGGTGAGCGCCCATCCACAAAATATCCATGTGATAGAACGGCGCCAAGATTGATATAAGAAGCAGAGTCTCTATAGATACCTCCGAGGCTGTATGGCTCGCTCCCAAACAAAGCTATCACGTCATTAAGGCTGGAATCTCCATTGATTCCATTGAAATGAAAGCGATTATCAACCTCGTTGAAATCAATCCAAACTGACATAATTATCGTGTCAGTCCCTATCTCGTCTGCGCCTATTACCAGACCTGTATCAAAATAATAGGTAATATTTTTCCCGTAAGGGTCAAAGTTTGTTTTAATGCCCAGTAAATCGCTAACACTATCCAAATTCGCACCTAGGAGATGCACGATATTTACTACAGCATCCCTTGAAACCCTGTTATACGCTGTTTGAGTGGCAATCAACACTGTGTGCGTTTCCGGAATCCAGTCCAATTGGTACCCAGCTTGCTCCAGCAGGGCTCTAAGCGGGAGCAAAGTTCTTCCGCCGATTATTTGCGCCGGAACATCAAGCGGTATAATAACTGCGTGACCAGCCAATGAGTCCGGATTAAAGATACCAACACTAAAGTAAGGTGCTCCAATTTCAATAGCTATATTAAAAACACCATCGCTGGATGAAAGCAAAATGGTTTCTGTGCTTTCATTCCAATCCACATCAAAGCCTATAGTTTCAAACACATCGCGCACAGGCACGAGAACTCTATCATCCACAATAACAGGCTGCTGGTCAGCGAAGTTTATTGCTTGACCGTCAATAAGAACACTAATTGAGTCGTTGGCAAATACAGTTGTTGCAGCCGAAATGCTAAGTGCCAACATGGCAGTGGCAATAAATAGCATTCTGAAAAGTTTTTTCATATCATTCCTCCTGAGTTTTGATTATATATATATGACGCATGCTATTTATTTTTGTTCCAATAGAAAAAGAGCTTGCTCAACGATTATATTATGATAATCCTGAACAAGCTCTTGTAATTTGTTATTACTACTCTGCAGGCCTTAAGCAGCTTGGTAAGTTGCCTCTTTCTTTATGTGAGGCAATGCATTTACAGCAAGTTTTATAGTTTTCGCACTCTGTTTTCGTGCATGGGCATTCCTTTACGTGTTCACAAGCCATAAGAGACCCTCCTTGGAAATATATTTGCCTCCATTATACATTTTTTGACATGGAAAGTCAAACTGCTGTATCGCCTAAAGAGTCTGTTGATCTAAAAGTAATTTTCGCGTTGATTTTCTATAGATTTTTCCACGTTTCGACATAGAAAACTCTTTAATTTTGGACAAGTTTATGATATACTTATGTTGGTTTAAAAATCAGGAACAAGAGCGCGTAAGGAGACAAAAATGACACAAAAATATGAAGCATCGGAAATTCAAATACTCGACGGGCTAGAGGCTGTTAGAAAGCGGCCCGGTATGTATATTGGTTCAACATCAGCTAAGGGGCTGCATCACCTTGTCTATGAGGTTGTGGACAATGCGGTTGATGAGGCATTGGCCGGGTTCTGTAATGCAATAGAAATTACTATTCATAAAGACAATACCATTTCTGTGCTTGATAATGGGCGCGGAATTCCTATAGGAATTCATCCGGAAAAAGGCATTCCCGCGGTTGAGGTTGTATTTACGATACTCCATTCAGGCGGAAAGTTTGGCGGGGGCGGATACAAGGTTTCCGGCGGCCTGCACGGTGTGGGTGCGGCGGTTGTTAACGCGCTTTCCGAATGGCTTGTTGTGGAAATTTCCAGGGAAGGCAAGGTTCATCGTCAAGTGTATGAGCGCGGCGATGTTAAAGAGGCACTCACTGTCGTTGGTGATACGGATAAGACCGGCACTTTTGTTCATTTTAAGCCGGATGCTGATATTTTTGAAGAGACTGTGTTTTCACTGGATACTCTCAGACAAAAGTTTCAGGAGACTGCCTTTTTGACTAAAGGGCTCAAGATTACGCTTTGTGACCTGAGAGAGGAAGAAGAAAAAGAGTTTGTTTTTTGTTACGAGGGCGGCATAAAAGAGTTTGTCACTTATATTAATCGAAACAAAACACCACTTTATGACGATGTTTTTTATTGTGAGGCCATGCGTGATGGAATTCTTACTGAGATTGCTATCCAGTATTCTGAAGAATATCACGAGAGTGTTTACACTTATGTTAATAATATTAACACCGAGGACGGCGGCACGCATTTGACGGGCTTTAGAGGAGCGCTCACAAAGGTAATAAACACATATGCCAGGGCGAATAACTTGATAAAGGAAAACGAAAACAATCTTTCCGGTGAAGATGTTAGAGAGGGCATTTCAGCGGTTGTATCGATAAAGCTTGGGGATCCTCAGTTTGAAGGACAAACAAAAGCTAAGCTTGGCAATTCCGAGGCGAAAACAGTTGTTGAGTCAGTGTTAAATGAATATTTGGAGTATTACTTTGAGGAGAAGCCGACTGTTGCAAAAATAATAATTGAGAAGGCAATTTTAGCTTCAAGAGCCAGGGATGCCGCTAAAAAGGCGCGCGAGCTTGTAAGGCGCAAGTCGGCGCTGGATGCGGGAAGGCTGCCCGGAAAGCTTTCCGATTGCCACGAGTCAGACCCGGCTAAATGCGAAATTTATCTTGTGGAGGGTGATTCTGCTGGCGGCACGGTCAAAAACGCCAGGGATTCCAACGTGCAGGCTATTTTACCTTTGCGTGGAAAAATTCTTAATGTTGAAAAGTCGCGACTTGACAGGATTTTGGGCAATGAAGAGATAAAAGCGATGATAACTGCTTTTGGGACAGGTATCCATGATGATTTTGATATATCTAAACTGCGCTATCATAAAATAATAATCATGACGGACGCGGATGTGGACGGCGCGCATATACGCACGCTTCTGCTTACGTTTATGTATCGTTTTATGAGGCCGTTGATTGAAGATGGCTATGTGTATATCGCGCAGCCGCCGCTGTTTCGTGTGGAAAAGGGCGGCAAGGAGTACTATGTTTATTCGGACAAGGAGCTTTCGGACTTGTTGGATGAAATTGGCAGAGACGGCATGAAGCCAATCCAAAGATACAAAGGCTTGGGAGAGATGGACGCGGATCAGCTTTGGGATACGACCATAGACCCGGATCGCAGGGTGCTTCTGAAAGTTGATATGGGCGATGCCAGGGCTGCTGATGATGTGTTTACGCAACTTATGGGTGACCAGGTAGAGTTTAGGCGGAATTTTATCAATGAGAATGCGAAGAAGGTAAAGAATTTGGATATATAGGGGGACATAAAGCCCTTGGGGCTTTGCCCCAAACCCTACAAGCTTTTAAAAAAGCTTGACCAAAACTGTATCATAGAAACAGCGCATTCGCGCTGTTTCTAATAAAGTTCTTTGCTTCTTTCTTACAAGAAAGAAGCGGAGTCTGAGGCAGAGCCTCAGGGGTTTTAAGTCCTTCTTTCTTGCAAGAAAGAAGTGGGGTCTGGAGTGCCGTCCCAGTGGTTTAAGCTAAGCCCATTACACCGTGATAGGAGACCTAAATGAGTGAAGATAACAAATTAAATGAAAACATAATACCAATAGACCTAGAGACAGAGATGAAAGAATCATTTCTATCATACGCGATGAGCGTTATAGCCGCGCGTGCCCTGCCTGATGTGAAAGACGGGCTGAAGCCTGTGCATAGGCGTATTTTATATGCTATGAGCGAGCTGAGTCTGGAGCCTTCCAAGGGCTACAAAAAGTCTGCGCGTATCACGGGCGATACCATGGGTAAGTATCACCCGCATGGTAACTTGGCTATTTATGATGCGATGGTTCGTATGGCACAGCCATTTTCTTTGCGCTACCCATTGGTAGACGGGCACGGAAATTTTGGCTCTATGGACGGTGATGGAGCCGCCGCTGAGCGTTATACGGAAGCCCGCCTCAGCCATTTAGCTATGGAGATGCTGCGGGATATTGATAAAAACACCGTTGACTTTATGTCAACTTATGATGAAGAAGGTAAAGAGCCGGTAGTTTTGCCTGCGCGTTTTCCCAACTTGCTTGTGAACGGTGCGTCAGGCATCGCTGTTGGCATGGCAACGAACATACCGCCGCACAACTTGGCGGAATCCATCGATGGGGTTATTAAAATCATCGATAACTTTGTGGACGAGTCCAGAGAGACCGATATAGAAGAGCTTATTCAAATTGTCAAAGGCCCGGATTTTCCGACAGGCGCATCTATTCTTGGCGTCAGCGGCATAAAATCTGCCTACCGTACAGGCCGCGGCAAGGTCGTTATACGAGGTGAATCGGAAATTGAGGTTTTATCCAGCGGCCGCGAGCGAATTGTTATCACAAGCCTGCCATATCAGGTAAACAAGGCACGCCTGGTTGAAAAAATCGCTGAGCTTGTAAAAGAAAAACGAGTTGAAGGTATTTCTGACTTGAAAGATGTATCCGGGCGACATGGCCTTAAGATTTTTATTGACCTCAAAAAAGACGCCAACGCTAATGTAATCCTCAATAAATTATATAAATACACACAGCTGCAAGACAATTTTAACGTGAATATGCTGGCGCTTATCAATAACCAGCCGCGTATATTCGACTTAAAGCAAATGCTGACACATTACCTGGATCATCAGAAGGATGTAGTCACAAGACGTACGCAATACGACCTTGAGAGAGCTGAGAGGCGAGCGCATATCGTAGAAGGGCTCTTGAAAGCGTTGGATATAATTGACGAAATAATCGCAACTATTCGTGCCTCTAAGGACGGCGCGGAGGCACGCGCTAATTTGGTAGCACAGTTTGAGTTTAGTGAAGAGCAGGCCCAGGCTATTGTGGAAATGCGCCTTAGAAGCCTTACAGGACTTGAGCGGGGCAGACTCCAAGCTGAGTTCGACGAACTTGTAAAGACCATTGCGTATCTCAGAGCGATTTTAGGCGACGAGAACAGGCTTTTAGGCGTTATCAAAGACGAACTTTTAACTGTTAGAAACAAATACGACAATGGACGCCGCACTCAAATAGTGGCGGATCCTGGCGAAATTGACTATGAAGACTTGATAGATGACGAGATGAGTGTTCTCACCATGACTCATCTGGATTACATCAAACGATTGCCGCTCTCCACATATAAGAGTCAGAACAGAGGCGGACGTGGGATAAAAGGCATGCAGACGCGGGATGAGGACATCGTTAGAGATTTATTCATCACGAACTCTCATTCAAATCTCTTGTTCTTCACAACCCGTGGTAAAGTGTACAAGAACAAGGCATATGAAATTCCTGAATCCGGCAGAAACTCGAGAGGAACTAATATTGTAAACCTCCTGAATTTGGACGCGGGCGAGAAAATTGCTGCGGTAATGCCGATTTCTGACTTGACCGAGAGTAATCGATTTATTATTATGGTTACAAAAAATGGCGTAATCAAAAAGACCGCGCTCAAGGATTTTGCGAATATCCATAAAAACGGCCTCCGTGCGCTTACCATAAGAGACGAGGACGAGCTCATCGCTGTGCTAAATTCGGATGGGGCGCAGGAAGTATTCCTGGCGACACGCCTTGGGCTCTCTATAAGGTTCAATGAGAGCGATGTACGCGCAATGGGGCGTACGGCCGCTGGAGTTCGCGCGATTAGGCTTAAAGGCAATGACCAGGTAATAGGCGCTACACTGCTTATGGATGGGTTTGATATTCTGTTTGTTAGCCAAAAAGGCTTTGGAAAATGCACTCATAAAGACGCGTTCAAAGTACAAAACAGGGGCGGATCGGGGCTTCGCAACTATAAAATTACGGACAAAACAGGCGAGCTGGTTGGAATTACACCTGTGAACGCCAATGAAGAGCTCATGATTATAAACTCTTCCGGGGTAATCATAAGAATCAGAATCGCTGATATTTCTGTGACAGGCAGGGTGACACAGGGCGTAAAGCTTATCAATTTGGGCGAAGACGAGACGGTTATCTCCATCGCTAAGATATCGGAAGAGCAGATTGAGGCAGAAGCCGCGGACGAAAGTGAATTGGAAGATGCGGAAGGAACAGAGGCTGGTGAATCAGAGGAGATAGAAGAGACGGAATAATAATAAACGATCCCAATCAGTGCAAAAGCATTGTGTTGGGATCGTTTTTTGTACTGCGGACGAGCGAGGCACTCGTTCCCACGAAATTTTGTGTAACATGTTTTTAAACTAATCAGTTATAATTGCAGCCCTAGCGTCTGAAGTTGAAACTTCGATTAATTATCCCACCGGCTAAAAGAGTCAATACGGTCAGTATCGTCAGTTACCTCGGCTTGTGTTTCTTGTTTTCTTAATTTATGATATGCAAACGTCCCCAGAATGCCTTGAAGATAGAAGCACAGAAAGCCTAAAGCCTGCAATATATTCCAAACGCTCAGGTTCGGATTGTTCACATGTAGTACAATTTGTGAAAATAAATGAAGCACAAATAAAATAATCGACGCGACTCGGCTCTTAATCGTAACTAAAAGAATAGCAAGAAAAAATATAATCACAACATCAATGAGCGCAAAAATATCTAAGCCGACAAACAATTCCACCCATAATGAAGCAATCGCAACAATAAATGTTATAGCAGCTGAAATAAACGCCGCAATATACGCCACTTTAATATTACCCAATGCCTTTTGCATAGGAGTCTTTTCTTGTTTAACTTTATTGCTCATAAAACACTCTCCTTATAGCTGATGAATATGTTCGCTAATTTTACCCATTATGTAGTTATAGTTCTTGGGGTCGTGAGGAATCAGACAAGCACTGCAATCTTTTATGCTGCCATCGCCAATCGCTTTAAATGTGCCGCCGCATTTATCTCCGAGAAAATAAAGCGGGCAGTAGCAGAAAAGGCAATTGAACCCTTCTTCGTCCGGAATCTCATGACACGGGAAAAACACACAATGTTTATTTTCATAAAATTTGTAGCTATACGCCATAGTTACCCTCCATATTAAGTTGATATACACCGGATTGAAAATTTATACCGCGATAATATCAATGCCATTTGAGATGAGTAATTGAGCAAAGATACCATTTCCTTCCATCAGCTTGCTTGAAAAACTGCCGTCATATACCAGCCCATAGCCGCAAGTGGGGCTTTTTTGCTTTAGATAGGCTTTTGTTACTCCGTTTGCTATACAGATATTCAAGGCTTTCATAGCGCCTATTAGCATATGCTCAGTTATATCGTTATGATTACTGTCAATGATTTTAGCGCTACCCATCAAAATGTCTGAAGCAGTACCAAGCACAATCTCGCAAGGTAGCCGCGGTGTTTTGAGGCCGCCTAAAATTTCCGGACAGATATCAATATAATCATATTTGGACAGCTTGTCAAGGAGTTGTTGATTGAGAGCATCCGTAGCACTGTATCTGCACTTTTTTCCTATCAGGCAAGAGCTTACTGCTATCATGACTAAAATCCTCAGTTTTATATGTTGTTAGGGGACGTGTGAAATTGCCTATTTGTTATTTTTTGATTTAGCGTTTGCCATGCGGCATAACGACCATTAATCCGAACCTATACCTTCCGATAAATATCATCTACACTTATTTTCGCAAACCGCTTAACAAAAGTCAAGCCATTTGCACCTGTCTATTATAACATTATATAGCCAGTTATAGCCAATGTAGCTATTGGCTATAAGTTTGTGGCTACTTTATCAGCACTGCAACGCAAAAGGAGATGCGTTATAATAACATGCATCTCCCTTGCGGTTTATAACTATCATGCCTTAATGTTTCCGGTAAGCTTTCTACAGCTCATCGTCCTTAGGTTCTTCTTTAGGTTCATCTTCGCATTTCACTTCTTTGGCCTCAGCCTCTGCGCGGTTCATATTTTCAAGGCTTTCGGACAATGAATTGTTAATGTCACCAAGAACGGATAATGTTTTCTCAAGAACGGTTTTTGTGCCACTTTTCAGCTTAGGCTCAAAGTCTTTATACGTTGTTTTTGCTTTTTCGCTTACGTCTTTTGCAAAGCAGTCGAGCGTGTGAGTAAATTTTTCAAACTTTTCTTCCATGTCAACATTGCTTTTGAATTCATACGAGCGGTCGTTGCATCCGTCAATCACATTAAGAAGTTTGATAGCTTCGTCAACAGTGATTTGACCTTCTCTGAGCGTGTCTAAAATAATAAGTCTTTCTTCTTTTTTTGAGTTTTTCATAATCATTCTCCTTTGGGTAAGTTTGTTTTTTATGTCAGTCTATATAAGAAAGTTCAAAGCCTATCTCCCGCGGCCTGCGCCTCCGCCCATGGAGCGACCACCGCCGAAACCACCTCGACCACCGCCAAAGCTGCCTCCGCCAAGGCCGCCACTACGGCCATAGCCGCTACCTAGTCCGCCTCCAAAGCCGCCTCCAAAGCCACCAGTATTTCTGCCAGCGCCACCGCCCGCTGAACGTCCGCCGCCGCCTTGAGGTGTTCTGCCTGTCGGTGGGGGAGGTACACCGCCTCCCAGGGGAGGTCTGCCCATTGGGGGTCTGTGACCAAAGCCTCGTGGTCTGCCCCACATGCCGCCGCCCCAGCCCCAAGGCCTACGCGGGCCGAACCACATCCATGGTCCACCCCAACCCCAGCCTCTGCGCATGGGGCCCATCATAGGACCCATACGGCGTCTAGGCATTAGCATAAGAAGTAAGACTATTACAATAAAAACTATCATCACAGTTGAAAACATTTGAGCGCCTACAGTATTTTGTGGCTGTGCCATAACTAAATTGCCATGAACAGCTGCAGGTGGCTGAGCTCCTGCTACTGGGGCGATTTGCGAACCTGCATAATTCGAGATAAGACGCTCAGCTATTTCAGTAGCAGTTCGAATGACGCCTTGACTATATTCACTTCTTGCAAAATAGGGCTCCATGTAATTGTCAATGATAATCTGAACTTGTCCGGAGGATATAACTGCCTCAACCCCTAAGCCTGTCGCTATAAAGTAATCTTCTTCAGCGATGGCTAGCAATATAAGCACGCCATTGTCGCGATTGGCATCGCCTATTCCCCATTCGTAAAAAACGCCATGCGCAAAGTCGGCCGCATCCATACCGCCCAAAAAGTTCACGGTCAAGACAGCAACTTGCGCGCCGCTACCGGTATTAGCAAGCTCATCATTTAGCGCAAATATGACATCTCTGTCATCTGGAGTAATAACATTCGCTAAATCGGTTACGAAAAAGTTTGCTGAAGGCTCCGGAAAAACAGCCGAAACAGCCACGACCGGAAGCAAGAACACCAAAATACAAGCAATTAGGATTATTTTCATTTTTTTCAATTAATCACTCTCCCCACGATATAGATACGATTTGAAACTCTCTAACACCTCGAACCATCGCTATGAGGTTCGTATATGGGTTTTGCAAAGTCCTATTGAAGTCTTCTGCCATGGAGAAGTAGGCACTTTGATTAACTCTCCTGATAGCTGCTCTTATATTACTATCAATTTCTGTCAAATGATTAGCACTGGCCGGGGAAATATCCATATCATTAAATGAGCGCAAAAGGTCATCCACAATAGGTATTACCCTTGCCATTGCATCAAACCCAGCTTCCCAGTCGGAAAGGTTGGAAGCTGAACCAGGTTCGTTCAAAATGGTGCGTATATCCACGATACGGTTATCACTGGCATCGAGATACCTGCCGGCAACCACTAATAAATTCGCTGAGTTTGCGAGTACTAAATTTGATTCAAACTCCAAATCTATACCAAGCATATTCTGCCCATGGGCGACATTCAAAATTCGCGTATATTCACGGCGCAAAGAATTTCCGCCCAAAATGAATATAGAAGTTAAAATCATCAAAAAAACTGCGATATATGCGGTTTTTCGATTATATAGCAAATCATTCATGAGCGTTCCCTCCTTTGCTGGATTGTGTTAGATCCGCATCAAAAAGACCGCCGGATTTTAAAAGCCGCTCCATAACATTGGCCTCAGCGATAATGTCCATAGCCTTTGCTTCAAACATATTGTCAAACTGCTTTTGGAACGCCACTGCCGCAACATCCAGTGCTTCTTCGATTTTTTGAGTTGCGCGGTCTATATTTTCGCCGGAAGCTCCTTGAGACTTGAAGCTTACATAGTTTTCAATGAGCTTATAGGATGTTGGTAAGTAGTAGTCCATAAACTGCCGCACAGAAGAAGCCTTCTCAGGGTGAGCCTCCAATTGATGGAAGATTTTCTCGCTATAGAGTCTCATTTGCGCCACGTCTTTTGAGACGCGCGCATTATCTATACGCTTTGAGAGCCGGTCAATCTCTGTGAGCTTTTGACGGCCTTCGTTTATAAGCTGGTTAAGAGAAGGGTCGCTTGTGTTCGCAGGCTGCGGCGGCACCTCAACTAAAACCGTTTTCGATGGTGCAAAACTTGACACCACAACGCCTGTGCCAATGGCAAAAAACACAGCTAACACAAGGCTTAAAGGCGAGTATATAGAAAATATAAGTGAAAACACTACAAAAACAATCCCGGCCGCATAAATCGGCAATGTAGATTTTATTTTTTTCTCAATCACTGTCATCACGGCCTTTCTTGTGCATAGTATCTACTGTATAAATACGGAAATTATAGGTAAATAGTTTGCTCTGTTCACATTAATATTTTATGATGAGATATCGCTTAAATAGTATACCCTAGTATAACGAATATAATATAATTTTGCAATAATGCGGGAGAGTGTTCACATAATATTTGCAAAAAATATAGAGCTGCAGAGCACTAGCACACTCAAGGTGTGCTAGTCACAGGGTTTGGATGTAATTTTTTTGACGAGATTCGTTATGTAATTACTTCCTCTTGATAACAAAATCCCTGTAAGTATCATTCCTACATAGGGCACTCGCGCCTCAAGCCCCAAAATAGCCAAAAGATCAAGTTCGTACAGCGTAGCAAAAGCAGAGCCAAAGGCAATTGATAATGCATATCTTAATTGAAAATCTTTGGTGAGTGTGGCGCTGAAGTATTCGATTATTGCCTCAACTACCACGGCACCTATAATAATTTTTGCTATCATATCCATCAAAAAATTCACTCCCTTTCTGAAAAAAGTCATAATACCCCCTTCATTTCAAAGGGGTGAAATCTTTTTATTATTTTATTATCCATGTCCATTTTTTGTGACTCTTAGAAGTGATAGTCAATATAATAAAATTACCGCATCAGCAAGTGATGCGGTAATTAGAGTGAAGATAAAGTCTTCACTTTGGTCGAAAAAATGGCATTGCCATTTTTTCAAGGAACTTAGTGTGTGAATTCAGGAAACCTGCGCTCGCACGCTCCTCATCTTCTAAAGAATTTGCGCGCAAATAGACGGAAGCAGGTTATCCAGCACTTACTAAATGATACTTATTATACTTTGGCCTATTTCAGATACTTATCCATCCAATCCATGATCTCTGCAAGACGTTTTTCCCTGTTTTCAGGTTTGCCTGAGCGGGACAGTTCATGATTTTCGCCATGGAACACGACGAGTCTCGTATCAACACCCAAAAGCTTGAGTGCGGTATACCATTGGTATGCCTCAGGCGTCCAGCAGCGATAGTCTTCGTCTGAGTGAAGTACCAGCGTGGGTGTTTTCACATTCTTTGCGTATTTAAGTGGGGAGTGCCACCAAAGCTTTTCAACCTCGTCCCATGGATCAGTTATGCCCATTTGATCATTGCCGAAATAGTAGCCTATGTCGCTTATAAAGCCAAAGGATACCCAGTTACAGATACAGCGCATCGAAACGGCAGCTTTGAAGCGATGAGTGTGTCCCACGATCCAGTTAGTCATAAAGCCTCCATAGGAGCCGCCCAGGACGCCCATTTTGTCTTCGTTGATATCCGGATATTTTCTTAAGCATTCATCTACAAATTGCATAAGATTATCATAATCGATTGTGCCATATTTACCACGGATATCCGCGAACTCGTTGCCTTTACCATCGCCGCCTCTAGGGTTTGAGAACATTACGAAGTAGCCTTTGTTCGCGAATAATTGCATTTCGTGGAAATAGCTTTCTGTGTATGCAGCTTTCGGTCCACCGTGAATTTCTAATATCGCCGGATATTTTTTGCCCGGCTCGTAGTCAACAGGCTTCATAACCCAGCCGTCAACAGACACGCCTTCCGAGTCCACAAACGTGAGATGCTCAGGTGCGGAGTACTTGTGTGTTTGGTGAAGCTCATCGTTGAAAGAGCTTGTTTTATCAAGTTTACCGGCTTTGAACTCGAAAACTTCCATTAAGCGACCCGGAGGCATAAAGCCTGTGACGCACCTGCCGCTTTCCATGTCAAAGAAGTCTATGTTGCCGCCGCTGCTAGTTGTGTTCTTGATCTCGCCGGTGTTTAAGTTGAGCTCGAGTATGTCTGTATGGTACCCGTCAAGAGCCAAGAAGAAAAGGCTGTCGCCCACAATTTTAGCAGTGGTGCCGCCGCCAAACTTGGAGTCGGAGGACCCCGGCTGACCTATTGAGAGGTCAAACTCAGCAAGCTTAGTCGCTTTTTTGCTCTTAATGTCCACTATGTAGAACGGGCCATGCTCATGAAGCCTCATGCCCGGCTCAGCGAATGATACAACCAACTTATCGGTCCAAAAATCAAAGTAGCGAACTCTTTTTGCATCTGCCATGGCTACAGTCTCTTCGAGCGTTTCAAGATTTACAATATGAATATTGGTTTCTAAGCTGCGCACTTCAGCCGGAGCCAAGTCGCCTGTGTAGGCCACATATTTCTTGCATTTGGCCAATTTATAGTCAGCAACATTTGTGAGAGCATCAGTAATAGGAGTGAGTTTACCGTCAGCTAAAATATTGAGGCGCATACGCTTTTTGTTTGTAAAGCCTCTGCCGTTAAACCAGTAAGGAAGCTCATCGATAACCTGATAGCCCTTCGCTTTTTTGAGTCCTTTAAGAATCTCTTGAACTTCTGTCTCAGACTTACCTTCAAGGCTTGGGCGAGCATTGTCAAAGACTGTTGTAGCGAGAAACTTGCCGTATTCCAAAAGCTCAAGCTTAACAACAACTGCATCAACTTTAAACGCAAGCACGGCCTCGCCGCCGTGGATATTGATCGAGTAGAAGCATGTCAGCTCAAAGCCCTTTTCAAGCTTCTCTCTATCTTGCTTGTCGCGAACTTCTGCAAAGAGAATGGTCTCATCATCCAGCCATAAGAACTGTCCAACCTTGCCCGTGAGGCTTGTTAAAGGTTTAAATCCACAGCCCTTATCCACGAAAAGCGCCACGTCATACCCATTTTCCTGATTTGCTATACGGCGTAGGACAGCAGTGCTCTTGCCGCTCGGAGAGAGCTTCAAACTGTCAATGAATTGATACTTTCTAAAGTCGTCCAGTTGCAAATTCTGCATAAACAGCACCCCTTTATTTTTATAGTTAGCTTAAGTAAGCCTTGAAAAACCTCATTCTGACAGCATTGCTTCAAATTCATTAAAGCACTGCGCCGCGTGTATCGCGCTCGTACTTTCCTACAGTATTACGCTCACACGTTCCTCGTTTTTTAAAGAATTTGCGCGCAATTCTGTCGGAATCAGGTTATTCAGTACTTACTTAATTCTAATTGATTATGAGGGTCTGTGCAATAGTGAATTCAGTATACGTTGAAAGATTCTTTCGCGGAGCCTATAGCAGCGGTGGCCTAATCAGGTTTGTCAAGCTCTCCAGAGGTGTTGTGTCATACCCACAAGCTCAAATCGGCTAAGCTTATAAGCTCAGAAAGGGCGCTGATATCTGTGATAGTGTTTTTTCATTTATAGATGTTCCAAATTATTGTAATATAACTTCGAAAAAAGATAACAAACAAAACGATAAACCGTAATTGTTATAGATTCATTATGACTTTTTAGGAAATGATAAAATGCCCCCTGAACCAATTTCACAGCAAAACAACCCTTTTATTCCAAGGCCTCTGCTCGAAATAACTTGCGTCATACACTGTAATGAGGTATAATTTTGGTTATTGGTGAATCCATTTCTAAATATTTGCATGAAATTGAGAATAAGCTTGCTATCTTTAATTGTTGTGGTGCTTTACAATCTAAAGCTGTATAAAAGTCTGAAAGGATTTGCGGTTAAAATGAATTTTGATATTAAAGCCCTTGCTCGTAAAGCGTTAGATGCGAGAAATAAGTCATATAGCCCATATTCGCACTTTCGTGTGGGTGCCGCACTTCTCTGCAAAGACGGCAAAATATATATTGGTGCGAATATTGAGAACGCGGCCTACGCCCCAACCAACTGCGCTGAACGAACTGCCTTTTTTAGTGCTGTGATGGATGGGCAGAGTGACTTCGCGGCGATATTTATTTCCGGCGGTGCGGCGGATATGCCAGATGAGTTCTGTCCACCATGCGGCGTTTGCAGGCAGGTCATGCGTGAGTTCTGCAATCCTGAGGAGTTCAGAATATTTTTAGTGAAATCAGAACAGGAAGTTGCGGAATATCGGCTATGCGAGCTATTGCCGATGGGTTTTGGTCCCGATAATTTGGAGCGTTGATGTCTTACTTGTCGAGATATAGAAGAAAGTAGGTTTTATCTAAATGCACAGTTTAGGCAAGTTAATCCAAAAACATATGCTCAGCTATCCTTTGTCTGAGCTTTCAGATATACTTACGCTAGTTTATCAAAATGAATTTGGGCCTTTATGCGCTGACCACACTGAAGAAACTGCAAGCAAAATTCTTCATAAAATGCAGGAAAGTCAAGCGGCAAGCAACCCTAGGACCCTTTCGGAGCCTATCGGTAATGGTTTCGCGAGGGTTCATTGTGCATCTTTTGGGAAATTATTTGATGATAAAATCTTGGCTTCAAAAGTGCTTTCGTCTATGGCAGCAGTGAGTGCGGAAGTTCAGCGTGGGAGTTTTGAGGGCGTTTCAAAAAAACTTGGATTGCTTTTGAGGCTTGTAGAAAATAACGAGTTGGCTGGAAGTGGCGATACTACATTCAAGAGCTGGGTATACAACTATGAGCAGTCGCGCAAAGAAGTTGATAAATTTTTGAAAGTTGATTATCCGGAAGTTTCTCACTCGGATGACTACTTAAGTGCTTATAATCCCAGCTACAGGGTTGTTTTATGTGAATTTCTGGAGTACGTTGATTTGTTCAAGCTTATACAGCCATCTATTTCATTTGGGCGGCGCGTAATTTTAGGGATAGATGGGCGAAGCGGCGCCGGCAAGACGACATTAGCCAAAATAGTCAGTAAGGTCTATGGTGGTGATTTTATTTCCATGGACAATTTCTATTTGCCGTTTGAGCTTCGTTCGCTTGAGCGAATGGGAATTCCCGGAGGGCATATTCACTATGAGCGATTTATCGAGCAAATTCTGAACCCTATAAAGGCAGGAAAAACACGTATAGAGCATGAAAACTACAGCCCGCATACAAAAAAGACGACTCCTCTTGTCGCAAATATAAATAGTAATATAGTTGTAGTTGAAGGTTCATACAGTCTCCATCCATGGATACGCGACCTGCATACGCATACGGTTTTTTTGAACGCCTCTGATGCTTTGCAAAAAAGAAGGATTCTGAAAAGAAACGGCAAAGAAGGCTATGTGCGGTTTAAAAGTACATGGATTCCTTTTGAAGACAGATATCATAGGGCATATAAAGTAGACAAGTACTGTAATATATCAATATAAATATCAAAAAAGTCTCAGCAGGCAAAGCCTGCTTCAAGCCTTTTTTGAGTTACGGTAGGACTGAATCGACTTCAATTCTTGCTTCGCAAGAAATTGTGGTCGTCGATTTCCCTCAGGTGGGCAAAGCCCACCTTGCGGATTTTAAGTCTGCGACGCTTAAAGAAGCAGATAGGCTAAACAGGATTAGAGACATGCAAATAATACTATGTAAGCACTGAACAACCTCGTTCCATCTGAATTGCTTTAAATTCATTAAAGTGCTTCGTCGCGTGCACTTACCTAGGTATTTGCGACAATTGATAATACATACTATAAGGATGTGTTTAAAATTTTAGAGCGTATTTTTTCAACTCGCAACATGGTTCCCGAGCATTTTGTTAAGGGCGAAATTACGCCATCAAAAGAAGCATACAAGACAACTGCTGATATGGCTACGCCGGCGGTAGCCGAAATGGTATCCATCGCGTTAATAGGCATGGTGGACATGGCTATGGTGGGTCAGCTGGGTGCGTTCGCAGTGGCAGCCATAGGCCTCACCTCACAGCCGCGTATGATATTTATGGCCTTGTTCATCGCTTTAAATATTGGGGTAACCGCTATTGTGTCCAGACAAAAAGGCGCAGGTAACCAGGAAGAGGCCAAGCTATGCCTTCGTACGGGAATTCTTTTGAGTGCTGTGTTGGCGGTTGTCTTAACCCTGCTGAGCATAACCATTGCGCGCCCTTTCATGGCGCTAGCCGGGGCGCAGGCAGATACATTGGAGCCGGCTACAGAGTATTTCAGAATATTGGGATTTAGCTTTTTCTTTAGTGGATTATCGACCACCATATGTGCGGCTCAGCGCGGTATTGGTGATACACGAGTAACACTTATGGTAAATCTGCCGGCGAACGTTGTTAAAATCATTGCCAATTTCCTTCTGATAGGTGGAAACTTGGGTTTTCCTGCAATGGGAGTTGCGGGTGCAGGTTGGGCAACAGTGATAGCCTCAATGGTAAGCTTTACCCTTGCCATACACTCGCTTACGAAGAAGAAATCGTATCTGAAGACGTCTCTGAAAGACAATTGGCGCCCTAATGTTGGCATGATAAAGAGAATTGCAAAAATAGGAGGTAATTCTGCAATAGAGCAATTAGCGCTTAGAATAGGATTTTTCTTGTATGCGCGAATAGTAGCAAGCCTTGGTACCAGCGCGTTTGCCGCGCATATGATAGGCATGCAGCTTATGCATCTGTCATTTACTTTCGCGGATGGAATTGCTGCCGCGGCCACAAGCTTGGTAGGCCAGAACTTAGGCAAGAAGCGCTCGGATTTGGCTATGATGTATGGCAAGGTAGGCCAGCGCTGTGCGCTTATCGTAGCAATTTTCTTAAGCGCAACATCGTTTTTGATAAGAGATATATTCCCTACGATGTTTGCTTATGATCTTTATGTTATCGCATTGGCCTCTTCGGTTATAATAGTACTGGGATTCCTTCAACCGCTCCAAACCAGTCAGATTGTTATGGCAGGCACACTGCGCGGGGCAGGAGATACGCGATTTGTAGCGTTTACTATGCTCGTAACTGTGACGTTCATAAGGCCTTTTGTCGCACTTTTGCTTGTATACGTACTGGATTTGGGCTTGCAGGGTGCATGGATTGCGGTTGCTTTCGATCAAATTATAAGGCTTATTATGCTTACGCGCAGGTTCTCCAAAGGCAAGTGGGCTAGTATTTCGGTTTAGTAAGCGCTGAACAACCTCATTATACCTGGATTGCTTCAAATTCATTAAAGTACTTTGTCGCGTGTATCGCGCTAGTACTGCGCTCACACGCTCCTCGTATTTTAAAGAATTTGTGCACAATTCAGTCATAAGCAGGTTATTCAGCACTTACCAGAGGAGGAGAAACTTTTGACCATTCATGATACATCTATTCAGCCTGAAAAATTCATACTTGTAGGCCTTGTGCCTGATAGCTTGGATGAACTTTCGGAGCTTGTAAAAACCAGCGGGGCTGTATCTATAGACCGCCTTGTTCAATCTCGAGAGCGCCCGCATCCTGCCACTTATCTTGGCAAAGGCAAGGTTGAGGAGCTGAGAGACCTTATTTCGCTCCATGATGCCAGCGGTATAGTTTGCGATGATGAGCTGTCGAATACACAAATTCGCAACTTATCTGATGCGCTTGACGTCAAGGTGTTGGACAGAACGCTTGTTATCCTTGATATCTTTGCAAGCAATGCGCGCACTGCAGAGGCACAGGCTCAAGTTGAGCTTGCTCAGCAGAGATATAGGCTCTCGCATCTTTCCGGGCTTGGTAAAAGTCTTTCCAGGCTAGGCGGCGGTATTGGTACAAGAGGCCCCGGAGAGAAGAAGTTGGAAACAGACAGACGCCATATAAGGCGGCGTATTGACGAGCTGAACGAAGAGCTTAAGTCTATCGAAAAACACAGAGCCGTGCAGCGCAAAGCCCGCCAAAAATCAGGCGTTTTCGTAGTGAGTCTCATAGGATATACAAACGCGGGCAAATCGACTCTCATGAACGCGCTGACAGATGCTGATGTCTACGCTTCGAACAAGCTCTTTGCAACACTGGATCTGACCACGCGCGCGTTTACATTGCCTGGGGGAGCGTCTGTGCGCCTAACAGACACGGTTGGATTCATTGATAAACTGCCGCATCATTTGGTAAAAGCATTTCGTGCTACACTGTCAGAGCTTGAATATTCTGACGTTTTGATACATGTTGTTGATGCAAATAATCCGGACAGCGCAATCCATATAGACGTTGTAGGTTCTGTTATGAGTGACTTGAAAGTTGTGGACAAGCCTATGATACTGGCGCTCAACAAGGTGGACTTAGGAATGACCCCGCCTTTGCCAACAGACCCGCACAGCGAAAAAACAGTGCACATTTCAGCCGTGTCAGGAGAGGGGATACCAACCCTGCTTTCGCAGGTAGAAGAACTCCTGAATCGTGGGCGCAAGCTTCTGCGTGCGATAATTCCTTATACAGAGGGCGCACTGTTAGAAAAAATTCGCAATTCCTGTGAGATTACTGCGCAGGAATACGAAGAAGACGGTGTGCATGTTACATTTTGGGCCAATGAGGAATTTGAAAATAGGGTGAAGGATTACTGTAGATAGTGTTGACATGAGTTAGTTGTGCGGCTTTTCGTGTCTGATTTTTAGCCAATTGAGGAGAGGGCGACGACGCATATTCTGAGAAAATCTGCTAGGAGTCCTCGACAAAAAGTGACTAAAAATCAACCGGAAAGACGTATGACATAACTCATGTCGACACTATCTAAAACCGTGTAACTATTGACAAACAAATGGAGGACATACATGAGCAAAGAATTAGCCAAAGATTTATTCATTGACAAAAACAGAAATTGTGCGGAGGCCGTTTATATGGCTGCTTGCGAGCGCTATGGTTTGCCGGATTGTGAAAACACACTGAAGGCTATTGGTGTCTTTGGGGGCGGCATTGGCACTGAGCGCCTATGCGGAGCCGTGGCAGGCGCTGTAGCTGCGATTGCGGTAAAATACAGCGATGGCAACATGGCGCGCACCAGCACGGAGATGAAAGATCGCTCGGTTGCTTTTATGAACGACTTTATGGCAAGCTACGATAACAGTGATTTATGCAAAGACATAAAGCCTGTCCACTTCAAAGAAGGCGTGCGCTGCCTTTCTGTAGTTGAGACTGCTATGGATATCCTTGACAAACATATGGAGTAAAAACATGCGAATTCCTGATGAGATATTATTGCAAGTTGCAAAACCTGCCCGTTATCTGGGCGGGGAGCTGAATATGGTCAAAAAAGACCCTGCGGATGTGAAAGTCCGGTTTGCTTATGCTTTTCCGGATGTGTATGAAATGGGCATGAGCCATTTGGGGTCTCAAATTTTATACCACATGGTAAACGAGCGCCCTGATACGTATTTTGAGCGAGTTTATAGCCCTTGGACTGATATGGAAGCGCTTATGCGTGCAAACTCTATAGAGCTTGGGACACTGGAAAGCGGAACAGCGCTTTCTTCTTTTGATTTGCTCGGCTTTACTCTGCAGCATGAAATGACATACACGAACATTCTAAATATTCTGGACTTGGCCAATATCCCGTTGTACTCAAAAGATCGAGGTGAAGATTCGGGTAAAAACTGGCCGCTTGTGCTGGCCGGAGGCCCATGCGCTTATAATCCTGAACCACTGGCTGATTTTGTGGATTTTTTCTATATCGGTGAGGGCGAGGTCGCGCTGAATGACGTACTTGATACTTATGCGCGTTTAAAAGATGAAGGCGCATCAAGGGATTCTATACTTGAAGCGCTTGCTGTTCTGCCCGGGATATATGTTCCGAAGTTTTATGATGTCAGATACAATGAAGATGGCACGATTGCTTCTTTTGAGCCGAACAACCCAAACGTGCCTGTGAGTATTAAAAAGCTTATGCTGCCTACTATGGAGGGTGCTCCGTTCCCGGACAAAACACTCGTGCCGCTGATAGAGACTGTGCATGACCGTGTTGCGCTTGAGGTTTTCCGCGGCTGTATGCGTGGGTGCCGTTTCTGCCAGGCAGGCTTTATTTACAGGCCGCTGAGGGAGAAGTCTCCGGCTGAGCTTGTTTGTCAGGCAAAAGAGCTTACTGAGCGCACAGGGTATGAAGAAATTTCGTTGTTATCGCTTAGCACCGGGGATTACAGCTCATTCAAAGAGCTAATGGACGAGCTTATTGGCTATTGCGACGCGCAAAATGTGAATATTTCGCTGCCGTCCTTGCGCATCGACGCTTTTTCGCCTGCCCTTATGGAAAAAGTACAGAAAAACCGTAAATCCGGCTTGACTTTCGCGCCTGAAGCCGGAACTCAGCGCCTGCGCGATGTGATAAACAAGCAAATCACGGAAGATGAGATTTTTGAAGGCCTCAAGCGTGCATTCAGCGGGGGCTGGAGCCGGGTTAAGCTATATTTCATGCTGGGGCTGCCTACAGAAGAGGCAGATGATGTAAAGGCCATAGCAGACTTGGCGCACAAAATTTTGGATAAATATTATGAACTGCCAAAAGAAGTGCGCCCTAAAGCGCCAAGCATAAATATTTCTACATCATGCTTTACGCCAAAGCCATTTACGCCATTCCAGTGGGATTCGCAGAATGACTATGCAGAATTTGCGGGCAAACAGCGGTTGTTAAAGTCCAATGTGCGTGACAAGAAGATTAAATACAGCTACCACGATGCTTATCAAAGCCTTCTGGAAGGCATCATAAGCCGCGGAGACAGGCGAGTTTCCGAGCTTATATATAAGGCCTGGAAATATGGTGCTAAGTTCGACTCATGGTCTGATATGCTTAACAAAGACGCATGGGAGAAGGCTCGCTCAGAGTTTTTTGATAGCCAAATCGATGCTGGATTTTATACGACCAGGCAAAGAGACTTTGATGAAATCCTTCCGTGGGATCATATTGACATAGGTGTAACTAAGGATTTTTTCATAAACGAGAAAAAGCAAAGCCTTGAGGGCATTACCACGCCAAACTGCCGCGAAGCTTGCAGCGGCTGTGGGTTGGGGGGTGTTTGTCATGTTAAACAGGGTTAAGTACAGACTGAAGTTTACCAAGAGCGGAAATGTGCGTTTCATAGGCCATTTGGACTTGATGAGCCTGTTTAATATGGCTATAAAGAGAGCTAAGCTTCCCATTGCCTACTCCGAAGGGTTCAATCCACACCAGGTTCTGAGTTTCGCTCTTCCTTTGAGTCTTGGCTATCATAGCAATGGCGAATATCTGGATATGCAGCTTACAAAGCCTATGGACTGTAAAGAACTGGTTGATTCGCTGAATGCCAATATGCCTGACGGGATTAGGATTGTTGCGGCCGGGCGCATTGCTGACACTGATAAGAATGCCGCGGCGATTATAAGTTCCTGTGCATATCGTGTTATTTTGCCTGAAGCGCATCGTATCAAACACGATGATGCCAAAAATTTTATAGCGCAAGAGCAAATTATAATAAGCAAAAAAACCAAGAAAAACTTGGCTGATGTTGATATAGCTCCTGATATATTTGAGTTTGTGCCAAAAGCCAATGTGCTGGTAGAGGAAATACTTCTGCGGATAAGCGCAGGGCCTGAGCGCTCTGTGCGTGCGGATTCGGTTATGAAAGCATTGTTTGCGTTTGCTGGGGAGGAATATCCGGAGCATGGGCTTACTTATGTTCGGGAAGAGATGTATAGCGATGTGCAAGGCAAAAAGCCGCTTCTTGGCACGGAGGCATGACTATACTTTGGAGGAGTCTCAAAATGAAAATTGCTAAGCAACTGCTTGCTACGGTACTGTGTTTTGCCATAACATTTACAGCAATCACAGTGTTTGCAAGCACTACCCCATCCCAATGGGCTCAGGAACAGGTGAATGCGGCAATATCCCAAAATCTTGTGCCGGAGCATCTGCAATCTAATTATACACAGACGATAACCCGTGCGGAATTTTGCGCCCTTGCCGTCAGGCTGTATGAGTCTGTGAAAGGCGGGATAGAAGGCCGCATAGCATTCACAGACACAGATGATGTTTATGTGGAAAAAGCGGCATATATTGGCATTGTTTTAGGCACAGGAGAAGGTTTGTTTAGCCCTGGTGAGCCTCTGACCCGGGAGCAGGCGGCGGTTATACTGCGCCGATTGCTGTATTCTATCTTAGGACGGCATATATACGATGTCTCTATAACAATTCCAATTATTCACCCATTCCATCGTGATATGGACGAAATATCTTATTGGGCTGTGGATGCTGCTTTCTTACTATGGTCATTTGGTATTATGGACGGCGTGGGAGACTATAGGTTTGCCCCGCAACAGCCATTTACCAGAGAACAAGGCATTGTCACAGCTATGCGGACACTTGAGCTTGTAGAAAATGAAGAAATTGCTGAGCACAGTGATGTTGAATTTACGCTAGAGCATCACAGCCGGAGTCTTTGGCTGGAAAGCCAGTGGGGACAGCCATTACATGCAATTGTGCGCAGTACTTATGAGCTGCAAATATTTGTGGAGAACCATGTTTTTTCGCACTGGCCTAACCGAATGGATGGATTAGAGGATTATTTTCTTGAAATGGTAGATAGATTTGACGATGCCTTTTTTGAAGAAAGAATGCTCGTTATAACATATCTTGAAACCAGTACAGGCATGGCAGGTGTTGTTATTGAGAGAGTGACGCTTGATGAAGATAACATGCTATATGTACATGTTGGAATAAGCATACCTGAAGGGGCAGTGACGGCGGACATAGGCAATCACTTTTTGATTATAAGCCTTCCGTATATGAGGGATGTGCATATAGAGTGACTCAACAAAAGGACTTAAAAAAATGAAACAAATCATAATGGACGTCTCACCGTTTTTCGTGCGAACCGCGCTCGTAGAGCAAGGCCGCCTTATCGAGCTTGCAGTCGATGTGCCCGGCAAAGAGTCGCTTGTGGGCAATATTTATGCTGCGAAGATTGTTGATATAGTTAAAAAGCAATTTGCATTCGTTAATATAGGCGAGCAAAAAAATGCGTTTTTGCAGCTTGATGACTTTAGGCAACGGGGACTTGACTCCGGTTCACAAGGCTCAAGGGTCTTGGTGCAAGTGCTTCGTGATGCGACTTCGGATAAAGGCCCTATGCTGAGCAGTGAGCTTAGCTTTCCTGGTCGGCTTTTAGTATTAACAAAAGGCTCGGATGGAGAATCATTTGTTAAAGTTTCTAATAAGATTACGTCTTCCGAGCAGCGCGAACGCTTGAAAAGCTTCTGCGAAGGCCTCTGCCCTGAAGGATTTAATATTATCGTAAGGACAGTGGCGGAGAATGCAGACCCTCAGGACTTGGCGCATGAGATAGAGCGATTGAGCGCAGAGGCAGAAGGTATCATCCGGCGTGGCAAACTAGCGCCTATGCCAACGCTGCTTTACGGCAGCGAAAAAATATATTCGCGCGCGCTTAAGGGCTTCTTGGACGCGGGCGCTGAGAGCATTTTGTTAAACGACTCCAACGAGTTGGATTATATCCAAACATTGGCGCTTAACTACGCGAATGTTAATGAGGTCAATATTTTTTCTAAGTTGCACTCGGATGGTGCGAGTACGCAAGCCATTTTTGATCTCTATGATATTGAATCTCAAGTGAGCCGCGCTCTGCGCCAAAAAATCTGGCTTAAAAGCGGTGCATATTTGCTGATAGAAGAGACGGATACATGCACCTATATCGACATAAATACCGGTAAGTTTCCCGGTAAGAAGAATTTGCAAGATACTACGCATTTTGTTAATATCGAAGCGGCGGTTGAAATTGCCTCACAAATTCGCCTGAGGAATATCAGCGGGCTGATTATTGTGGATTTTGTGGGAAATAACCCTGACGATTCTGATGAGCTGGCGGATGCGTTCAAAGCCTCACTTGCAAAAGACAGAACTCCTGCCATAGTAACTGATTGGAGTGAGCTTAATATAGTTCAGCTAACCAGAAAGCATACGCGCCCATCCCTGCGCTCAATGTTAATGGAGTCTTGCAGAGCATGTGCAGGCTCGGGGTACGTGTTTAGCGCCGCCTTTTTTGCGGATAAAATATATAAAGAAATTATTAAGATTTATTCTGGCGGTTTTTGTGATAAAATAGTAGTAAGCGCTCATGAGGATATTGTCAGAGTTTTGGAGACGATGCCCTCAGCAACTAAAAATTTAAAGGTTCATGCTGTGCAGAATGCACCATTTGGGTTTTATGAAATATCTGCAAAATAGTATTGTTTTGGGAATTACCCAACCTATTGCGTGCATATGATATAATCAACATACATGAAAAAGGTGATTTTACATGGTGCGCGTATCTGATTTGAAGCAAAAAGAAGTTGTAAATGTCGCGGACGGCAGCCGCCTTGGCTTTGTATGCGATATTGAGTTTGATCAAAAGACCGGTAAAGTTGAGGCTATAATAATTCCCGGGGCTGGTAAAATGTTTGGTGTGTTTGGGCATGAACAGGAGTTCAGGGTCAAATGGGCTGATATTGACCAGATCGGGGATGATTTAATTATAGTTGATGCTGATCCGGATGAGATATTGATAGAGCTGTGATACGGATGTTTTTATCCGCTGATTGACGAGAAGTGCTGCAAAAAAACAGAGTATGGGCACAGCTTATTTCAGACTGTAGGCAAGCTTGTTTTTCAGCGTCGCAGACTTTAATCCGCAGGACGGGCTTTGCTCGTCCGAGGAGAATCGACGACCGCAATGCATTGCAAGCGGCTACCCATTTAAACTTTGTTTAAATGGGTAGCGTGCAGCAAGAATTGCAGTCGATCCATACCTAAGTTGAACTCGTGAAAGACTTGAAGCAGGCGGAGCCTGCTGAGGCTTTCACGACGATAAGTTTTGGAGGACACTAAAGTGAAATGCCCACATTGCCACTATATGGATTCAAAAGTGCTGGACTCTAGACAAATGGACGACGGCAGTGCAATACGCAGACGCCGCCTCTGTGAAGCTTGCGACGGACGATTTACAACGTATGAAAGAATAGATACAATCGCATTTTCTGTTATCAAAAAAAGTGGTGACCGTGAACTTTTTGACAGAACCAAGCTCATAAACGGCATAATGAAAAGCTGCCATAAACGCCCTGTGTCCGTTGATCAAGTAGAGTCTATTGCGGCACTTGCGGAGCGGGAGGTAATGGCCTCTTTGTCCCGTGAAATTGAAAGTGTTAAAATTGGCGAAATAGTTATGGACAAGCTAAGGGATATTGATGAGGTGGCCTATGTTCGCTTCGCCTCTGTATATAAGCAATTTAAAGATATTGAAACTTTTATGAATGAGCTTTCAGGTCTTTTAAGGGAGAAGGATAATGAGACATTTGATAAGCATTGATGATTTAAGCCTGGGTGAAGTTGATGACTTGATACGCGTGAGTGAGGATATTATCAAAAGCCCTGCGAAGTATTATGAAAAATGCAAACACAAAAAGCTTGCGTCGCTATTCTTTGAGCCAAGTACAAGGACGCGTCTGTCTTTTGAGGCGGCTATGCTGGACTTGGGTGGCTCGCATTTGGGCTTTTCGGATGCCGCGCAAAGCTCAACCGCGAAAGGCGAATCTGTGGCGGACACTATTCGTACCGTAAGCTGCTATGCAGATATTGCGGTTATGCGCCATCCTAAAGAAGGTGCTGCTGCGCGTGCAGCGGAGTTCTCGGATATTCCTGTGATAAATGCGGGTGATGGGGGTCGCCAGCATCCCACGCAGACGCTTACAGACCTTTTGACGATACATAAGCTGAAAAATACCAGGTCAGGGTTAAAGATAGGCATCTGCGGGGATTTGAAGTTTGGCAGAACGGTTCATTCTTTAGTCGAGTCCTTAAAAAATTATCCGGGCAATGAGTTTATATTCGTCTCGCCGGACGAGCTTAGGATTCCGGACTATATACTGGAGTCTCTTACAAACAACAATGTCAAATTTGTGGAAACAACTAACCTCGACGACTCTATAAATGAGATGGATGTGCTTTATATGACGCGCGTACAGCGCGAGCGATTCTTCAATGAAGAAGAGTATATCCGCTTGAAGGATTTGTATGTTCTTGACAAGCAAAAGCTGTCCTCTGCAAAAAGTGACTTGACCATTTTGCACCCGCTTCCAAGGTTGAACGAGCTCAGCCCGGAAATTGATTCGGATCCGCGAGCGGCCTACTTTAAGCAGGCCGGATTTGGCAAAATCATTCGCATGGCACTTATCATGAAGCTTTTGGAGGTGGACTAGATGGTTAGTATGGTAAGCGTCACCCCGCTTGAAAATGGTATCGTAATCGACCACATCGCGGCCGGCAAGGGAATGGAAATTTATAGACTCTTGGGAATTGGCGATTTAGAAACGCCCGTAGCCATCATTAAAAATGTCAAAAGCTCAAAGCATGGCAAAAAGGATATTATAAAGATTGACGGGAATATTAATGTAGATTATGATATTCTGGGATTTATTGATCCACACGCCACTATAAACATTATAGAAAATGGAAAAGTTGTGGACAAAAAGACATTAAAGCTTCCTGATAAGCTAACCGACGTAATAAAGTGCAAGAATCCGCGCTGTATTACAACCATTGAGGCAGATATGAAGCATATGTTTAACCTGGCAGGCACAAATTTCAATCTTTACAGATGTGCTTACTGTCATCACCCACATCAGGCAGGATAAAGTGTTCAAAAAAATGGCAGAGCCATTTTTTTGAGGAGTGTGATGAATGAATTCGCTTGCAAGGCTTTGCTTCGCAATCCCTTGCGGTCAGCGAATTTCCCTCGGTCGAGTAAAACCCGACCTACGGATTTAATTCAGGAAACCGTAGGTTTCCCGAACCCTTCCCTATCCATGCAAATGAGTTTGTCTTTACTCTGAAGAGAGTAAACGTACCTTGCAGTGCAAAGAGCGGTGCTGCTCGGAACAAACGACATTTTAACTATACTTTTAAGGAGTGAATTTTATGGAAGATGGCAGTTATTGGCAGATGTTTTTGCTGGTATTATGCTTTCTTATATCTTCGTTATACACCATGTCTGAGGCTGCTTTTATCGCAATTAGCAATCTTCGTGTAAGAAGCATGCAAGATTCCGGCGTCAGAGGCGCAGATATGGTTGCAAAAATCAAGGAAGACCCTGATAAATTTTTAACTGCTATGCTCATAGGCGCGAATCTTTTCTATATTATCGCAACGAGTATGGCGGCATTGGTTGCACAGCGATACTTTGGAGAATATGGTATAGCAGTTGCTGCTGTTGCCATGACTTTTATAACATTGGTTTTTGGTGATATCACGCCTAAATCATTGGCTGTTAGGAAATCTGAAGCGATTTCGTTGAAGCTTGCGCCTTTTGTAAGGCTTTCGATGATTGTCTATGCGCCTGCCATACCTCTTGTAACTATTATCACCCGCAGGGTGGTTAAGCTGCTGGGCGGAGGCGATGATTTATCGCCATCTATTACTGAATCAGAGCTCAAATCGCTTGTGGAAGTAAGCCATGAGGTAGGCGTTATAGAGCAGGAAGAAAAAACCATGATTGACAACGTGTTCGAGTTCGGGAACACATCTGCGGAAGATATAATGATACCGCGAACCGATATTTTAGCTGTCCGTGTTGATTCGAGCTATGACGATATCTTTCAAATTTTTAAAGATGAGGGCTACAGCCGGATGCCTGTCTATGAGGAGTCTATTGATAATATCATAGGCATATTGAACTTTAGAGATTTTGTTCTGAGCGACAAAGAGAACTTTGATATAAATAGCATTCTGCGTGAGCCTTTCTTTACATACGAGTCCAAGCCTACTGTTGAGCTCCTGGCCGTAATGAGAGAGCAGCGCTACTCTATCGCAGTGGTGCTTGATGAATATGGCGGTACTTCGGGTATTTTGACTCGAAATGATATAGTAGAAGAAATCATGGGGCATATAGGTGACGAGTATGATGACCCGCATGAGGAAGAAGTAACTACAATCACCCCCGGTGAGTACTTGATTAATGGCCAAACTTTCCTTGAAGATGTGAGTGAGGCTATAGGCATAACTTTGGAGTCGGAAGACTTTGATACCATTGGAGGCTATGTTGTTGGGCTCTTTGGCCAAATCCCGGAAGAAGGGGAAACCGTATGTGAGGGTGAGCTGGAGTTTATTGTCGAGAGCATTGACAAAAACCGTATTGAAACACTGAAGATAATCCAAGCGAACCCACCGGAGGAGCCAGAAGAACCTGAGTCGGATCCAAGCTCATAGTAGGCACTTTGTTTTTTATTAAGCTATTGAGATGTGTATGCACGGAGAAGAGACTCGCAGGTGATTCTATTTTGGGTACTTTAGCGTGTTTATATTGCAACTTAGCAACGCTTTGAGGCAACATAAGGAAAATCACTTGAACGTGAGGAAAACGATTGCTATAATATGATTAGAATAAGTAAGACTTTT
>Ga0123355_10001764_pt1 | contig 30272 bp, 34 predicted proteins | sample TergutEmb28metaG_3_FD_89872 | JGI IMG/M metagenome (GOLD analysis project Ga0123355, IMG submission 89872) | Embiratermes neotenicus P1 segment gut microbial communities from Petit-Saut dam, French Guiana - Emb289 P1 | ecosystem: Host-associated > Arthropoda: Insects > Digestive system > Gut ... | reverse complement strand
TCCGCCTGCACTCGATCATTTACGAGCTGCAGGATGAGATCAAGCGCGCCATGAGCGGCCTGCTCGAGCCGACCATCAAGGAAACGTACCAGGGCCGCGCCGAGGTGCTTGAAACCTTCCGCATTCCCAAGGTCGGCACCGTCGCCGGTTGCCGCGTGAGCGATGGCCTGGTCAAGCGCGACTCCGAGGTGCGGCTGCTGCGCGACAACGTCGTCGTCTTCAAAGGCAAGGTCGGCTCGCTGCGCCGCTTCAAAGACGATGCCAGCGAGGTCCGCAACGGCATGGAATGCGGCATCTCGATCGCCAACTACGGCGATATCAAGGTCGGCGACGTGATCGAGGCCTTCGTGACCGAACGGGTGGCGGCGGAGGTAATTGCCTAGAGCGCCGCTCGAGGGTCGTCTCTCTCCCTATGCGGAAGGGAGCGCCTTGTCGAACGTCGTTCAGAGTTCTGATATAGCCGGCGCGCGCCGGCTTTCCCGACGGCTCACGATCAGGGACGAACCACGATGGTCGCCCTTCTTACCCTCGAACTCCGCATCGAGTACGCGCAGTCGCTGAAAGACAAACGTCAGGTCGTGCGCAGCCTGAAAGACCGCCTGCGCGCCCACTTCAATGTCGCGACTGCGGAACTCGACTCCTCCGGCCTGTGGAACCGCGCGACCATCGGCGTGGTCAGCGTCTCGGATTCGCGCGATTACCTCGAGGGGCTGATGAAAAACGCCGAGCGCCAGGCGGTGCGCATTGCCAATAACGCCGGGGCAGAAGTGGCCGACTCGTTTGTGGAGTTTTTTTGACAACCGCTCTGCGGTTCAACTGCGCGCGGGATGACAAGCGGGGAAATTGGATTCCGGGCACTCCTTTGACACGCCATTAACTCTGGTTTCTGATATTCTCATCCGTTTTATTTCGATAGCAAAGGGGCCCCGGGGGAAGCGGATGCCCTCCCTGGCCAGGGAGGCTGGAACCAAGCGCGCAGCAGTCGTCGAGCGCGATCATGCCGGACCGCGGGGCGAGGCCGAAGAGATTGGGATTCTGGAGGTAAGGGCGGCGCGGCCGTCGAACGAGGGACTCGAGAGGTGAACCGTGGAGCGCCGGCAGCAGAAATATCACCGCGAACGCCTGGGGGAGGCCCTGCGGGAGGAGATCGAGGCCCTGGTCGAAGGCGAGCTCGGCGATCCGCGCATCGGCCTTGCGACCGTAACTTCGGTGGAGATGGCCGAAGACTCCCGCTCGGCGCGAGTGATGGTGGCTGTCGAGGGCAGCGAGGAAGAATGCCAGCGCAGTATGGAAGGGTTGGCTGCCGCCCGCTCCTTCATCCGCCATGAAGTTGCCGACCGGCTGCAACTGCGCCGGGCGCCGGAGCTGTTTTTCGTGCTGGACCGCTCGGAGAAGTACAGCGCAAGAATCAACGAGCTGTTGAAGCGTACAAAGAAACGCTGATGCCCAGAGTCATTCCGAGAACAACTCGTGGCTTTCGCCGGCAAGCGGCTTTGGCCGGGATTGACCGCGAGTTCGCTTTACGCGATCGCCGGAAAACGCATGCTTGACCGGATCCTGACCGAGATTGACCGCCGCGAGCGCTTCGTGCTCACCTCGCACGCCCGCGCCGACGGCGATGCCGTAGGCTCGACGCTCGCCTGCCGCGAGATCTTGCGCCGCATGGGCAAGCAGGCCGATGCCGTCCTTCGCGATGGCGTGCCGCGCGTCTACCAGCACCTGCCGTTTGCGCCCAGCGTCATTCAAGGCGAGCGAGTCAATGGAAAATATGATGCCGCCATCCTTCTCGAGTGCGACAGCATCCAGCGCACGCGACTCGCGGGACTCGAGAGCCATTTCCTGATCAATATCGACCACCACAAGAGTGGACGGACATTCGCCGACGTCAATTGGATCGACCCCCTGGCCGTCGCCACTGCGGAAATGGTGTATCGCCTGGCGAAACAGGCGGGAGTGAAGATCACCCCCGAAATTGCGACCTGTCTTTACACGGCCGTACTCACCGACACCGGCTCGTTCATGTTCGAAGGCACAAGCGAGCACACCTTTGAGCTGGCGCGGGAGCTGGTGCTCGCAGGAGCCCATCCCGCCACCTGCGCCCGGCACATTTATTTTGGCCATTCGACCGCAAAGATGCGGCTGCTCGGTTCGGCGCTTTCCGCCCTCGAGCGCGCGGGCCCGCTCGCCTGGATCTGGACAACGCAGGAGGAGATGGAGCGGGTGGGCGCAAAAGAGGAGGATTGCGAAGGCCTGGTGAATTATGCGCTCTCGATCGGGGATGTCGAGGTGGCGGCGTTCTTCCGCGAGCTCCCCGGGGGACGCTTCCGCGTGAGCCTGCGCAGCAAGGGCGGCCTTGACGTTGCTCGTATCGCCGAGCAGTTCGGCGGCGGAGGCCACGCCTGCGCCAGCGGCTGCTCGGTCGACGGGCCACTCGACCGGGCAATTGACAGCATTCTGACGAGAATTCGGCCGGGCGGCGAGTTTCGCTAATATCCTTGCCCTGTGGATCGGTGTCCTCTCGAAGCCGCGAACGCCTTTCTCGACCGACCGCGAGCTCGACCGAGGAGCTCCCGCGAGATTGACGCAAAATGCGCTCCCGAATGACCGATTGGCTTCTCGTCCTCGCTGTCGCTCTTTTCTTTTTTTTCTGGAAGCTCTCCGCCTTCGGCCTGATCGGCGCCGACGAGCCGCGTTACGCTCAGGTGGCGCGCGAAATGCTCGAACGCCACGATTGGGTGACGCCCACCCTCAACGGAAGCGCCTGGCTCGAAAAACCGCCGCTCTATTACTGGCAGGCAGTCGTGGCCTACAAAATCTTCGGAGTAAGCGACTGGGCCGCCCGCCTGCCTTCAGGCTGCGATGCCTTGCTTATGGTGCTCGCGGTTTACTGGTTCCTGCGGGGCTTCCGCTCCGGAGTTGAACTCGACGGCGCACTGATGGTTGCGACCACGGCCGGCGCCGTGGGGTTTGCCCGGGCGGCGGCGATGGACATGCCCCTCGCCGCCACGTTCACGATTGCCATGCTGGCCTGGAGCGCGTGGCGCGAACGCGGGGGAAAAAAATATCTTGCCGCTTTCTATATTTTCCTGGCCCTGGCCATGCTGGCCAAGGGCCCGGTCGCGCCGTTTCTGGCCCTGGCGGTGATTGCAGTCCTTGCCTTGGTGGAGCGCGCGGCCGGGACCCTCTCAAAGACAGCCTGGGCTCCCGGCCTTGGGCTGTTCGGCGCCGTGGCGCTTCCCTGGTACGTGCTCGTACAATTGAGAAATCCCCGCTTCTTTCACGAATTCATCTTCGAGCACAACCTCGCCCGATTCGGCACGAACCTTTATCACCATTCCGAGCCTTTCTGGTATTTCCTTCCGGTTGCGCTCATCGGCTGGGTGCCCTGGGCCGTCCTGGTGGCCGCCGCCGTCTTGCTAGCCGCCAAAAAGACAGCAAGGCCGGCCGCGGACCCCTTCCGCCGCTTTCTCCTGGTATGGATCGCCGTGGTCGTGATTTTCTTCTCCTTTTCGCAGTCCAAGCTGCCGGGATATATCTTGCCTGCGATCCCCCCGGGCGCACTGCTCGTTGCCGAGTTGGTTCACGACCGCCAGCCCGGGGGGCTCTTCCGCCGCTTGCGAGTCCTGGTGTTCAGCCTTCATGGCGCGCTGGTTGGAGCCCTGGTCTTCTGCGCCCTGCTGATTCAATCGCTCATCCTTGCCCGCCATGTTCCCGCAGGAGCGCGCGCGGCTCCTCTGGCCGCAGCCTCGGCCATTGCCGTCGCCACGGTGATATGTCTCCTCCGGTTCGGTCCTCGCTCGCTCGGGCGCGTCACCCTGGTTCCCCTGGTCCTCGCCGTCGCCGTCGCATTGCGGTGGGGCGCCGGGCCGGTCGATGACACTCTTTCCGCGCGGCCCCTAACCCGAGAACTTGCTCGCTTCGACCCCCACCGTCTTCCCCTGGCGGTTTTTCTGGTGCCGCGCGAGACGGAATTTGGTCTGGCCTTTTACCGCAACCAGTGGATTTCTCGCTACGAACTGGACCAGGTCCCCCGGGGTGAGCACCTGGTGGTTGCCGCTGCGGGCTTCCGGCAGAGTATCGCCGCCAAGACCGGGCGGCGGCCGGTATATCTGGGGAGCTTTCGAGCGCAAAAGCTCGAATACTTTTATGTTCCCTCGTCGTGAGGCGATTTCGCGTTGCCGCTTCTTGTTCCCTCAGTTTGATACTCGGCCCCGCGTGCCACTACACTCAGGGGTTGCCAGGGGTCGCGCGCTAGCGGGGCTGGGTGCGTACTGGCGGGAGCAGAATTGGAGATCCTCGACCTCAGGCACTTTTCGTCGGCCGATCTGCGTCCCTTGCTGGACGATGAAATCCAGGTGTGGGCAAACCTGCTCTACTGGGACTACAGCGGCTCGGCGGAGATGATTCTCCGCTACATGGACGCAAAGTTTCTCCCCGGCTACGCCGCCGTCTCGCGCGGCCGGGTGTTCGGCTATTCGTTCTTTGTTTACGAGAACAATAAGGGAGTCATTGGAGACCTGTTCGTCAGCGAGGGTGCCAACCGAGTTGACCGCGTCGCGGTCGAGCGCCGCCTGCTGACCCATGTGATTGAAACCCTGCAACAATCACCCGGAATTCACCGCATTGAGGCGCAATTGCTGGCGCATGACACCGGCGCCGCCGCCGAGCCCTTTGAGGGCCAGGGCTTCCACCGCCGGGCGCGCCTGTTCATGACCCTGCCCCTCAGCGCGCCACCGGCGGGCGACAACCGGCTCTCCTCGCAGTTTGAAATTCGCCGCTGGACCGAGCACGATTACCAGCCGTCGGCGGCAGTGATTACCTCCGCCTACCGCGGCCATGTGGATTCGGAAATCAACGACCAATATCGAACCCTCTCGGGCTCGCTGCGGTTTCTGAACAACATCGTGCGCTTCCCGGGCTGTGGAACGTTTGATCCGGAGTCGTCGTTTGTCGCGGTAGACCGCGAAACCCGCTCGCTCACCGGCATTATTCTGTGCTCGCGCGTGCGCCGCGACGTCGGCCACGTCACCCAGGTATGCGTGTTGCCCGAGTACCGGGCACGCGGCCTCGGCCGGTTGCTCATGGCGGCGACGATCCGCAATCTGAGGCAGAGAAAGTTCTCCGCGCTTTCGCTGACCGTCACCGAAGCCAACTTGCGCGCGGTCGAGCTTTATCGCCGCCTGGGCTTTGAGACCAAACGCGTCTTTGATGCCTTTGTATGGGAAGGGTGACGGGGCGCGCCGCAAAACGCGTCCCCGTCGATATGGCGTCTCCCGAGCAAAATGGATCAGGGTTGGGGAGGAGGCGGCATGGGCGGGCCGAGCTTCCGCTTCTCGATCACAAAGGGCCCGTTTTTCGCATCGACGATCTTGTAATCGGCGGGCACCGTAAACAGCGATGGATCCGGCTCCGCCCGATTTACGTCTTTGAACTCGGTCTTCCGCTCCCCCGCCCAGGGGTCGGAGTGTTTGGTCATCACGGTTGCCTTCAGTTCTGGCGAATACCAGTCCTCTGAGGTTACCGTCATCGGCTGGTCGTTTCCCATCTTTCCGGCGGGAATGGTCGTAGTCACCCGCGTCCCGGTGGCTTGAATTCCGTCGATGTCCTGGTTTCCGAGCTTCTCGGTCGCCTCGGGGTCCGGCGATTGGACACGGCCGCTCTTGAAGAAAACATCGCGGTGCGCCGAAATCTCAGGCCCTCCTTCTCCAAAACTCTGATACATCACAACCTTCCCTTTTTGGGCAGCAGACGCGGCCGATCGGTCCCCGGGGCCGATCGGGAAGCGGTGGGCGATTTTCCTCTCGCTGTCGAGCAGGTAGCGGTATCCGGCGACGGGATCCATAATCGTGATCAACTTCGGCGGCGCAGTCTCCGAACCCGCCCCGGGCAGATTGAGCCCGGCCTCGCGCCGTATGCGGCCTGCGCCGTCGCGGCAGAGACTCGAGTCATCGGAGGTATGGATCCGGTTGCCATCGGCGAACATCTGCGTATGTTCGGTTACGACGGTGGCGCAGAACGGAGCGCCCTTCACGGGCTCGGCATCCATGCCGTCAGCCCGCAGGGTGAACATCTGTACCGGGGGAAGGGGTACGGCCGCGAACTCGCCCCCGCCGCCGGGCGCCACTTGAGGCTCGGGCGCAGGCGCCGACTGCGAATAGAGGCTCGCCGTCAGAAGGCAAATCACAGGTAAGGCCAACAACCTCAGAACTGAGCGCATAACCGATATCCTCCTCAAAAGTTTACTCGACTACCCTGATCCCGCGGGCGACTCCATCGGGACCAACCAGAACGTCGGCTTCGACCGGCCGGCTCCCCGGCCGTGCTCGCAGGGGAACGCCCAAAGCTTGGGCGGGCACCTCGACGCGGATGACGTCCAGGGCACCGGCGCAGCTGATTTCATCGCAGTACATGAGGCCGCGAAAGCCCGCGGGCGGAAAGCCGCCGTCACCGTCCGATTGGGCCCGGGGGCCTTCCGGCTCGCGTATGCGGGCCGCGAATCGTTTTGCTTGCGTTGTTTGCTTTCGAGCTCTTGTCCTCGCGGCTCGCGCCCGGGGGGCAGCTTCGTCGGTTGAGGGAACCGGGGAGGCCGCCGCGCGCGTGGGCGAGGTCGTCCGAGTAGCCTGCGGGGCGCGGGTGAACCAGGCGATCCCGGCAAAGCAGATGGCCAAGGCAAAAGCCGCCGCCGAAGCCCAGGCCAGTACCCAGCCAGCAGATCTGCCCACGGGCCTTCGCGGTCTTTGGATTTGGCTTTGGATTTGGATTTGGGTCCGGGGGATTTGGGGGGCGAGAGCGCGAATGTGCTCGCGGTAGCTGGCTAGGACCTTTTCGTCGAGCGAGCGGGGAATCGAGGGAGTCTCGTTCCTCACCAGGGCGAAACTCGCCCGCAACCGATCTTGCCCGGCGCGAACACCGGCACACTCGGGGCAGCGCGCGATGTGTTCCTCAACCGCAGCCCGCGAAACCCGAGGCGTCTCGACCGGCCCGCCTCCCTCAAGATATAGGCGCACTTCCTCGCAGCTCATATCAGACACTCCTCGGTCCCGCGGCTTGAGAGTGCGCTCTCGGGCCCCGGGGAAGGTTTGAGCTTTCGAGCCAGCATGCGATGGGCCCGGTTCAGGCGCGAGCGCACCGTGCCCAGGGCGCACCCCAGGCGGGAAGCGGCTTCCGCGTAGGAGAGCTCACAGAGATCGCAGATCACAACCACCTGGCGGTAATGGTCGGGAAGAGAGGCGATCGCCGAGCGGATCTTTTCGAGCCGTTCGGTGCGAATTAACTCTCCCGGCACGCCATCTTTGCCGATCTGGCCGCCGGGCAGTTTCTCCCGGGCCTCAGGGCGGGGAAGTTCTTCGTAGACCCGCTCCCGGCGGCGCACCCGCCGTACCAGATTTCGCGCAATGCCGAAGGCAAATGCCTGCACGTCGCCCCTCGCCTGTTGGTGCCGGCCACCGATTTTGAGCAGCGCGAGGAACACTTCCTGTGTGACCTCCTCGGCGGCCGACTGAGAATTGGTCATATAGAATGCGTACCGGAAGACGGGGGCCTTCAAGCGTTCATAGAGCCCCAGGAATGCGCCTTCATCTCCTGCGACGGATCGCCGGAGAAGTTCCGAATCGGATAGCAACGCCAGGCTGTCGGGCATGGGACCTTCGGTCTTGATGGACGCTTCAAGCTCCAAATAGTCTTCGCCCCGGGGAACGGAATAGTTCCCCAAAATTTCTTGGTTCGCGCTTCGTATCTGCATCTCGGGGTGTCGTGAGGCTTCCGCCATCCGGGAGGTTCGGTATTCGACGGGAGCGGGCTTGGCGGCAGATTGGATGGCGGCGAGGGTCCCTTCCGGCAACTTTGGCTGAGCTTGGCCGAGCGCGTGACCTTAGGGGAAGCTCTCGCCGGGGCCTCTCCCGAGCCAGGGCTCTAGTGCCTTAACGCCCACATGACCCATCCCGCCAAAATCAGGCCTCCCATGAACATGGAGAAGCAGTAGAGGCCGTAGCGGAATTGGTCGCGGGGATTTTCGCGAACCGTGATCCCCAAAACCACCGAAGCGAAAACAGAGAAAAGAAGGGCTGCGTTGAAATGAGAGAGGACCATTAGGCCTTCTTACCGATCGCAATGTGATACGCATCGGCCACGCTGATGAAGTTCAGCAGGCCGGCAACGATAATGTACTTGGTTCCGTAATCGGCCGTTGCGTGGGGCACGATGGTGTGGCCGAGATCCATGGCGCGGCTCACAATGTACATCCCTCCTGCGCCCAGATCGCCAATAAAGCCGAGAATGTCGAGAATGTCCCCGCCATTCGGACGATAGATGCGGCCGTCCATCAGCAGGCCAAAGACGAACATAAGCACAATCGAGGCCATCAAGAGGCCGCCGCGGATCCACCGCCTCTGAATGAAGTGCCCGGCGCCGGGAATGAGCCAGGCCAGAGCGGGGACAACCACCGACAGGGTGCTCATTTGCGCCGCGTCCGGCTTGGCTGCGAGAGGTTCTCTTCTGGTCGGAGTGGTTGCCATAGATCTTAGGTTCGAGACAAAAACGCCGGTCCCGCAAAAAGGAATCAGATGATTACAACGTCATTTTGCATTCTACCAGTTACCTCGGCGCCCTGGCTGCGCACCAGCACGTTGATTTCGCTGCGCACTCCGAAATCGGGGAAGTAAACGCCAGGCTCGATCGAAAACAGGCTGTTCGGAATGATACGGCGCTCGTCGTGAATCTCAAGGTTGTCCATGTTAGCACCATTGGCATGGATCTCGGTGCCGATCGAGTGCCCGGTGCGATGCACAAACTGGCTGCCCAGTCCCGCCAGTTTGATTCTGTCCCGAACCGCCTGATCCACCTGATATCCGGCAATCGTCTTTCCCGCGGCAATCGATTCGCGCACGAACCGGGCGCCAGCGTCGCGCGCATCGCGCACCACCCGGAATGCTTCGAGCACCCGATCGGAGGGAGCTTTGCCGACCGAGCCTGTCCAGGTGATGTCGTAATACACCGCATCCGGCTGGTTCTTTTTTCCCCAGATGTCGAGGAGCACGAAGTCGCCTTCGCGGATGGGCTCGGATCTGGTGCTGCTCGGGCCGTAATGCGGGTCGCCCGAGTTGCGGTTGACGGCCACAACCGGCGGATCGGCGGCGGCGAGATTCTCGCGGCGAAAGGCTTCGAGGATCCACTGCTGTATTTGAAATTCACTGGCGCCGCCGCTCGTGCGGGCGCGACGGCCAATCTCCTCGAACGCCTGCGCCGTGATCTGGTCGATGGCCTTTCCCGCCGCGAAATGGCTTTCGATCTGCGCCTCGCTCAGCGTGGCCTCAAAGAGCGCGACCAGATCGCCGGAACTTACCACGTTCTTTCCCAGGCTGCGCACCAGCTCAAGCGTCCCGCCGTCGACCAGGGAAATGGTGAAGATGCCGTTGTTCGGCGAATACTGCATGGCAATGTCCCGGCAGCTTGCGAGCAGGTGCTTGAGCCCGTCGGCGAGCTCCTGCCAGGCCGCATAGGACCGCTTGTCGCCGGGAAGCGAGTCGAGGTGCCCGGCTTCAATCTTGTGGACGAGCTTGCGCGGCTCGCCTTTGGCGGGAATCAGGTAAAACCAGCGGCGGGTCACCATCAGATTTTCGGGAAGACCCAGCACGCGGTAGGCGATCGGGTCGCGGTGGTGATGGTCATAAAACAGCCAGGCGTCGAGGTTGCGTTCGCTGAGAGCAGACTGAATGGCAGAAAGATTCATGAGAAGCTATTGTAAACAAAGGAGATGATTTCAGCGAGCCGCCGAAGAAACGGTCGAGCCGGGCCGCGGGCGGTTTTCGAATGAGCGTTTGCGGCTGTCTTTATCCGCAAAAACTGGCCGGCTGTTGGGAACCGGAAAGACCAGCAACTCTCCCTCTGTCGATGCTCAATGCCACGAAATAGTTGCATTTTTTGATCCCCCCGTCGTAAGATGAAGCGCGGATGCGGCGTCTGCATCCGGTTCAAGAACAAAAACTGCCCGTACTTCCTGGGTACTGACGAGTTGTCTCACAACAAGGCAGAGGCGGCATTCTGCCTCTGACCAGCTCCGGAGAGAAACTCTATGTCTTGGTACGCGTACTGCATCACGGAACATAATCAGCACACCAACGGAACACGCACACGGCGCCCCTTCCTGCTCGAAGGCATTCAGGGGGTGAATGGAGCCACAGTTCTCAGCTATCCGAGCGGAGAATTTGCGGTAGTGGTCAGCGAGTTCGACCGCGGCTCGACCACGCTCGAAGAAAAACATGTTCTCGAACACGCTCGCGTGGTGAGCGTGTGCTTCCGCCAGAGCACGGTCCTGCCCTTCCGCTTCGGCACAATTTTTGACAGCGATGATTCCTTGCGCCAGGCGGTGCGCTCGAACCGGCGCACATTTGGCGAGAGCGTCGCACATCTGAAGGGCAAGTCCGAAATGCACGTGAAGCTATGGGTGAAGGACGGCACGCTCAAGTCGCTTCAGGACATCCAGGTGCCCGACACCGTAGGCGGCGAATATCTGGCCAAGCTGCGGGAGAAGGCCGCCGCCGATCGCGAGCGCCAGACCCGGGCCAAGGCGCTCTCGGTGCAGATTCACCGGCTGTTCAATCCCCTCGAAGAAGAAATCAGCTGCAAACGCGTCAACACCGACGGCATGCTGCTCGACATAGCCCACCTGATTGATTCCAAATCCGTCGAAAAATACCAGAACCGGTATACGAGCGCGCTCAAGCAGTTGAAGGATTGCGAGATTTCCGTCAGCGGACCCTGGCCGCCCTATCACTTTGTGCCCGGGAAGCTGCGCACCGTAGCGGGCGCCTGAGGGGCAGGGTTCAACTGCATGCGGTCATCGTGCAATGAAGACGGCATGAGTTGAGCAAATCGAGCAAGGGCCCATCTTTGAATTGAAATTGAAATTTATAAGGAGGCTGGCGTATGGGTCGGGGTTTGCGGCCCGGTGTCCTGCGAAGCTGACGATTGCGGGCTAGAACCGATTACCGCGAATCGCTTCTAAACGCCTTCCTCGAAACGCTCCATGGCAAGGAAATGCCATGGTTTCAGCACGGTTTAGTGTTGTCCATTCGTCGCCAGCGCCATTCCGAGCAGCGCCTTCTGCTCGACATCGTGCGCCTTGGCTGATCCCGTGGCCGGGCTTGGACTCGAAGATCTCCTGACCGAAAGCACCGGACGCGCGCCGGCGAGATTCCGCAGGCGCGGCAGCATGTAATTGAGCGCGCCCATATTCTTCGGCTCTTCCTGCACCCACACAATCTCCGCATTCGGATGCCGTTCGATTTCCGCCGCGATTTCCGCCTCCGGAAATGGATAGAGCTGATCGACCAAGCTGATGGCAACGCTCGGGTCGGATCTCTTCTTTCTCTCGGCTCGAAGTTCGTGGCCGATTTTTCCCGTCGCGAGCAGAATGCGGCGGGCATCGCGGGCTTCAAGGTCGGGCCGGACTTTGAGGAAGGTGCCGCTTGAGAATTCCGCGATCGAAGACGAGGCATCGGGATGGCGCAGCATGCTTTTTGGAGTGAAGACGACCAGAGGCTTCCTCCATGGCCGCAGCGCCTGGCGCCGCAATAAATGGAAATATTGCGCGGCACTGGATGGTTGGCAGATCTGGATATTGTCGCGGGCGGCCAGCTGCAGGAAGCGCTCGATGCGTGCGCTCGAGTGCTCCGGCCCCTGGCCTTCATAACCGTGCGGCAGCAGCAGGACGAGCCCGGAAAGCAGGTTCCACTTGAATTCGCCCGAGACAATGAATTGATCGATGATCGCCTGGGCGACATTGGCAAAATCGCCAAATTGCGCCTCCCAGAGCACCAGCGCTTCCGGGTAGTCGCGACTGTACCCATACTCGAAGCCGAGCACTCCGGCTTCGGAGAGCGTCGAGTTATAAATCTCCGCGCGCGCCTGATTTTCGGAGATGTGCTCGAGGGGCATATACTCCCGCTCGTTCTCGATGTCGACCAGAACCGAGTGGCGTTGATTGAAGGTGCCTCGCTGGCTGTCCTGCCCGCTCAAACGGACGGGCGTGCCCTGGGCCACGAGGCTGGCAAAGGCCAGGGCTTCCGCCATGCCGTAATCCACGCCGCGCTTGCCCCTGGCCATCTCGGCTCGCTGCTCAAGCAGCTTGGCGACTTTGGGATGAATGTGAAAATCGGCAGGAAAGGCGGTCAGGTGCTCCGCGAACCGTTCGAGCTCTTCCGGAGGAACTCGGGTTTCGACCCCGTACTGAGGCTTGTAGTCGCCGCCAACGTAATGGTTCCAGTAATCGGGCAGCTGCCGCAGACTCGGCTTCTTGCGGAGGTGGCTGGCCTGTTTCTGTGCCGCCTCGAGCTCGGATTTGATGCGGTCGGCACGCGCCTGCGCGTCTTCGATGCCGCAATCTTCGGCGTAGATCTCCCATAGCGGGGGATGGTCTTTGATGGCTTTGTAGAGCAGCGGCTGGGTGATCGTGGGGTCGTCGACTTCGCTGTGACCGTGGCGGCGGTAGCCGATGAGATCGATCACCACATCGCTTTCGAATTCGTAGCGGTAGTCGAGGGCGATGCGGGCGACGCGCATGACCGCGTCCACATCTTCGGCATTGACATGAAAAATGGGGACGTTCTGGCGGCGCGCCAGCTGGGCGGCGAAGCGCGCAGAATGCAGGTCGCGCGCCGCGGTCGTGAACCCGATCAAATTGTTCACGATCACGTGCACCGTACCGCCGACGCTATAGCCGGGAAGGTCTGCCAGGTTGAGCGTTTCCGCGAAGACTCCCTGGCCGGCAAAGGCCCCGTCGCCGTGCACCAGCAAAGGAAGAAACTGCCTCCGCCCGCTCGCACCGGCGCGGTCCTGCTTGGCGCGCGTACGTCCTACGGTCACCGGATCCACCGCTTCGAGATGGCTGGGATTCGAAACCAGATGAATATGAATCTTCTTTCCGCTGCGGGTCACATATTCGCCGGTCGCGCCCATGTGGTACTTCACGTCGCCGCTGCCGAGAACGCTGCGCGGGTCCACGTCCTCGAATCCGGCAAAGACCTCTTCCGGCGTACGCCCGGCAACATGAACGATCACGTTCAGCCGGCCGCGATGGCTCATTCCCATGACCAGCTCGACTGCGCCATATTGGCCGGCGCCCTCGAGAATTTCGTCCACCAGAGGAATGAGAGCGGTTACGCCTTCGAGAGAAAACCGTTTGGTCCCCAGATATCGCTGCTGCAGCACCAGTTCAAACAGCTCGGCGCGAATGAGCAGATCGAGGGCTCGATCTTGATCGACGCGGGCGGGCAGCCCCTCCATGCGCTCCTCAATCCAGCGCCGCCGCCCGGGGTCAGCAATGTGCATGAATTCGACCCCGATGGTCGTCGAATAGAACCTGCGCGCCGCTTCCTGGAATTCGCCATCCACGGGGAGATCGGGATGCGGGCCGGGCTCGAAAAATCCCAGCGGATCCAGGTCGGCCTCGAGATATCCCCACTGGCGGAAGAGCTCAAAGATTCGCTCGCGCTCGCCGTAGGGAGCTTCGATGAACAGCGTTTCGGCGGCACCGCCGCTTTTCAATTGTTGGGTAGGCATAACACTCTTACTAGAATAACGGATGCGGAAAGAGGCGTGGGCGATTCGGAAGGTGAGTTAGGTGGAGAAGCCTCCTAGGCGATGCGCAGTCGCATCTTGGAGCCATCAGCCATCGCCTGCGCCGGCATCGGCTGCTGTCTCCAGCTTCGACCACGTCGCAAGGTGAACCGCGGGCTAGAAGAGACAAGGGCGACGGGTATTTATCGGCTGGAGAGAAGCAGCGAATTACGGCCAGCGCTTGGCGCTCTCTTCCCACCCGGCGGCGCGTGCGGCCGGCTGAGCCTGGGTCACCGCCGGCTGCGGGATGCGAATGGGCTGCTGGGGCGAGGCCACGGGGGTGGAGTGTGCCGGTTTCGCAACCGCCGTTTCTAAAGAAGCAATATCCTTGTCGTCGGAGAGCAGGGGTGCTGCGACTCGCAAGGCCTCCACTTCCTTTTCCAAGCGGGCTAACTCTAATTCTTTTTGCCGCAAAACCTCGTAAACATTCTTCATAAGAGGCACCTGGACGGAACGGCTGAATCGAACTCTATTGAGCGACAGAGGATTTGTCAAGAAGTAAGGGGAAAAACCGGGGAAAAAACAATGGAAAAATGGCACGGAAGTCTTAATCCCTGCAAGAATTCTGGCCGGGAAATTGCCTGCCCCGATCGCGCCGTGCTCCCTTCAGGCCGACGATAATGGTGTACCCTTGATGGCTGATGCGACTGCTCGTAGCTTCTCTCGTTGGCTTATTCTGGTTGCTCTCGCTCTCCGCCGTTTCCCAATCTCAGCCGGCGACGGAGGACTATTCCGGCATGTACTCTTTCCTCCGCGAAGGCGAATTCATCCAAATCACAATCGAAGAAAAAGGGAATGTGAGCGGTTTCATTTCGAGATTTGGCGACACCGAGAAGGACAAGAATACCTTTCTCGAGCAGTTCTTCGAGACAGGAAAGCTGAACGGGGATCATCTGACGTTCACCACCAAGCCGGTTCACGCCCGTTGGTTTACCTTTGAAGGCACGATCGGCCGCGGAGAAGCGAAGACGGACGAAGAGGCGGGATACTACGTGATTCACGGGACATTACGACGTTTTGAGACGAGCGCCGGGAACAAGACCACCGAGGAGGAGACGCGGACGGTCGAGTTCAAATCGTTTCCGAGAGACTGACCGAGTCCCCTCCCTTGTCTGCGCGGTCCCGCCGCGGGCGGGCGGCGCCGGCATCCCTGCTCCCAACCAACAACCTGCGAAGCCCGCAGTGGGTGACGGCCGTCGTCCGCGGGTCATGGGCGCCCTTGGACGCAGGCGGTGGTTAGTGTATCGGCATCGCCGCCTGATTGAAGCCTCCCTAACCATAAAGATCGCGAAAATACCGCAGCAACATTGATATGATCAGAAGCCAGTGGGGGCTCCGACTGTAAGGCGATGAAAATCAACCGACTGTTTCCCGCTCTAGTAGCCGTGTTGCTGTTGCTCGCTCTGGCGCCCGCCCAAACCGCCTATCAACCCAAATTCCAAGGCGATCCGGCGCGATCGGATTCCGAGGCGGACGCGCTCGGCTACCTGCGGACCTTCCTGCGCGCGCAGCGGATTTACAAGAAAAAGAACGACCACTATGCCACTTCGCTGCTCGGGCTGGTGAATACGGGAACATTCACGCGCCGCATGGCGGCCACCGATCGCGGCGACTATACGGTGAAATTCAGGCCCCACAAAGCAAAAGACACCTTCGAAATTGTGATGATCCCGAAGCAGCAGGACCGAACTCGCCGCTCGTTCTTTTCCGACCAGGAGGGCAAGATCCGCGCCGATGAACAGAAAGTGGCAGACTCGAAATCGCCGATTTTGAAGCCGGATTGACCGCGCCCTCCCGACCCAGTCCCCAAATTCCCGTCGAACAAGCTCGTTCGTCGAGCGAAAAACCGCCAGCAGTCGAGAGGCGCGGCGGCCGCACACCCCGCGAGCGCCAGAAGCTTCTAACGTAAGTCCGAAGCCAGTGTTTCCCATGGAGTCGAAGCCGCCCTCGAATTCCGGCTGGGAGGCCGCGGGTGAGGGGAGTCCCCGCCTATTTGGTGATGGCTAGGCTCGTCACTCCTCCGACTTCACTGTTCGTCAGCAAAACCAGCGAATTCGGAACTTCGGCGAGCTCCCCGGTGTTCGGGTCAATCTGGAAAGCAGCCACGCCGATGTCGCAATGAAAACACGCCGGCGTGTCCCCGGTGATCGCCCAGACGAAGTCTCCCGTCGGATCGGCGACCGGCCAGTCTCCCGGGCCCCCGGTCGCAACCTGGGCGATGGCGCCCGTGCTCTCATCGATCGAATAAACTCCGCAGTTGTCGTACATGAATTTACCCGAGCTCGGAATCGTCATGTTGTCGGGTTGCGGGCCCGCGACCGAACTCGCATTCGGCATGAGGCTGCAGGTTCCGGCGCTGAAAGGCGATCCTGCGAGCGGAGTTATGGCACCCGCAGCCTGGTCGATGCTATAGCCGAAGATTTTGGACGGGTCGAGCTCGTCGACCTCGTACAAATAAGAATTGGTCGGCGCGATCACGATCGCCCACGGATTTTTGACGCTCCCACCAAAGGGTGATCCCGCGATCGTAGTCAGCACGCCGGTAGTCTGGTTGATGGTATAGGCAAATATGCCGGTGGTGGTGGAAACGTACAAGAAGCGGTTGGTCTGGTCGACTGCCATGAGGGCGGCGGGCGGGACCATTGAGCGCCCTGAACCGGCTCGGAAGGGCGACCCCGGTACGGGAGTGAGGGCGCCAGTCCCGCTTTGAATGCGAAACGCGCTTACGCCGGAAGAGCCGAACGCATACACAAACATGCCTTGGTTATCGACAACATCCGCGTACATGAGTTGCCCGGAGAGGGAAGAGCCGATGGCCGAGAGCCCGCCGTTTGACCGGTTGATGCGATAAACGAAAACTCCGGCCGGGCCTGGTGTTCCATTGGGACCCTGACTCTGCGCGGTTTGGAAGAGGAATGAACCGGAAGGATCGATCGCCATGGTTTGCGGGAGCTGATCGTTGCCGGGCGAGAAGGGCCCAGAAGGCGGGCCGATGACAGCGCTCAACGTCCCGCCCGCCTGGATGGTCAACGGGGCCGGCCCGCTGTTCGGGGCGGGATTGGCATACAGAAACTTCGCCGCGCTGGTTTCGCCGGCTGCGCCGGTACCGGCGCCGAAGCCGGGAATCGACTCTCCCCCACTCGATCCCGGTCCTGGAGAGCCGGATCCGCCGCCCGAAACCGAACCACCTGAGCCGGAGGAACCTGAGGTGCTTCCTGACCCATTCCCCATGGCGCTTGAGTTGCCGCAATGAGTCAACAGAAAGACGGCTGTGAGCAATAGCAAAGATAAAGATAAAGATGATAAGGATAAGGAAATAAGTCTTGCGAAGTGAGCCATAACTCGCCTCCGCGTTGGCGCTGGATTGGCTTCCCGAGTGGCTACTTGGATGAAAACTGTTCCGCGAAGTTGCTCGCCCGGCCTGAATCCTCGCGCCGTTCGCGGCGTGCGATGCACCGGAAATCGAATTCCTGAATGCGTCACCTCGGGAACCGAGCTTCAGTCCGAGCGGCCGGCTCGGCTTTTGCGCCGGCTGGCTCGGGTCCGCGGGGCGGCCACGTTGGCGGCATGATTTTCAAGGGCCAATGGGATGCAGCCGACGAGGATCAGTCGGTGTCCTGAGGCTGCGTCTACCAGTTCGCCGCGACCCGCGACCGCATCAGGAGCGTTGTAGCGAATCTACTCGGGTATATCGACTGTTGCCTCAACTTTCGGGCTTTGATACACCTGTAATGTTTGAACCCTTCCTCCTTCAGTCCCCACACCGCGGTCATATTATTTTTTGCCGCCCTGCTGGGGGGCACATTGAACGCCGTCGCCGGCGGCGGCAGTTTCATCGCCTTTCCGGCGCTCCTGTTCACCGGCGTGCCCGCCGTACCCGCCAATGCCACGAACACCGTGGCTCTGTGGTGCGGGCTGGTATTTAGCGGCGGAGCGTTTCGCCATCATCTGAACGTGAAGCGCTCGGTCGTGATCTCGCTCGGGGCGGCGAGCATGGTGGGTGGGATGTTGGGCGCGCTGCTTCTCCTGCGCACTCCCGGCGCGACCTTTCTCCGCGTCCTCCCCTGGTTGATGTTGTTTGCCGTCTTGCTTTTTATCTTCGGCCCGTACCTCAGGCCGGGAGATCCGGCAAGAGCGACAAATCCCGGCGTGAAATCGATTCTCGGAGCCTTGTTTTTTCAGTTGCTGGTCGCCATCTATGGTGGTTACTTCGGGGGCGGCATGGGATTTGTGATTTTAGCCATGCTCACGGCCTTTGGCATGGCTGACATTCATGAGATGAATGCCTTCAAGACGGTTCTGAGCAGCGCCACCAACGGTATCGCCGTTTTGATTTTCATCTTCAAGCATGCCGTGTACTGGCCGCAGGCGGGGGTGATGATTTGCGGGGCCGCGCTGGGCGGGTATTTTGGAGCCCATTATTCCTTGCGTTTGCCTCGTCTTTGGGTGCGCTGGTTTGTCATCGCGGTAGGCGCGGGCATGACTGCTTATTTTTTTACCCGCGCCTACTGAGCCTCCCCCTCCTCAAAAAATCCGGCGTCAAGTTTCCCTTCAAGGTCGGGCTATCGGTAGTCGCGGCGTCCGCGAAACGCGTTCTCGTAGGCTTCGCGGTAAGCCTGCTCATAAGAATCCCGATATTCCTGCTTGCTGCCGAATTCGCGGCGATAACCGTCATCGGCGTGGCCAAAGGGCCCACGGGGATTCGGATTGAAAGGCTTGCGCTTCCAGATGTCCTCGCGCGCAACTTGGGCTCCATCGCGGAAACCAAACTGCCGCGCCGCCCGCATTCCTTCGCGTGCGTCGTCGCGGTCATAATAGCGATTCTGGTATCGATCGTCGTCGCGATTGTTGTAGCGATAATCCTGTGCGGCGGCCGTCAAGGCCGTTCCCGCCAGCGCGGTGAGCAGCATGGCAGCCATTTTCCATTGGTTCTGCACGAGTCCTCCTGTGGGGCGGCGGTCCGAACCGCGCTGCGTCGCCCGTCCAACTGCGCGGTCGTAGATTCCAAACCCGCATCGCCAGTGGAAGTTTCGGATCATACCCGGGGCGGGCTCGAAGCCCGCGCTTTAAGAAACCCGCAGCCGCCGCTTAGGAAGTGAAGCGCAATTTAGAGTGATAGACTTTTTTGAATCTCCTAGTTCAGGTATGGCGCAATGACGATTCGGCGTGTGGGAGTGATCGGTGCGGGCACAATGGGCGGCGGAATCGCCCAGGTATTCGCCCGCTGCGGGTTCGATGTGATCCTGTGCGACGTTGGCCAGACGTTTCTCGACCGTGCGCTCGCCGCCATCACGAAGAATCTTGACCGGGAGGTCGCGAAGAACAAGATCAACGAAACGCAAAAGTCCGATGCGCTGAGAAAAATCGAAGTGACCGTCGATCGTTCGCGGCTGCTTAGCTCGGACTTTGCCCTCGAAGCGGCGTCGGAAAAAGTCGAGATCAAGTCGGAGCTGTTCCGCGACCTTGACCGGATGTGCGGGCCGGAGGTCATTCTGGCGTCGAACACTTCGTCGATTTCGATCACCAAACTCGGGGCCGTGACCGGGCGGCCGCAAAAAGTAATTGGAATGCATTTCTTCAATCCGGTTCCGGTGATGAAGCTGGTCGAGGTGGTGCGCGGGCTGGCCACCTCGGATGAAACCTTCGCCACGGTTCGCGAGCTTGCCATGAAGCTCGAGAAAACCCCGGTCGAAGTGAACGACGCCCCGGGATTTGTTTCCAACCGCGTACTCATGCCGCTCCTGAACGAGGCGATGTATGCCGTGATGGAAGGAGTGGCGGCGCCCGAAGCCGTGGATGAGGTCTTTAAACTGGGCATGAACCACCCCATGGGCCCGCTCACCCTGGCGGACTTTATCGGCCTCGATGTTTGCCTCGACATCATGCGGGTGCTGGTGAGCGGGCTTGGCGATCCCAAATACCGCCCCTGTCCGCTGCTGGTGAAGATGGTGGATGCGGGCTGGCTGGGACGGAAATCGGGCCGGGGATTTTATCAATATTGACGATGCGCAAAGCGGATATCACGGCTTATGGGCTCGCTCTCGTTCTCGGAATCTCCTCGGGACTCGTCGAAATCGCTCTCGGCGATGTGCTGGTGACCACGCTGTTGGTCCTGGCTTCAACCATGGTGCTGGGCTTCATTCGACCGAACCGGGCCTGGAGATGGCTCATTGTGGTCGGCGCGTGCGTGCCGCTGGTTGAGCTCGCCGCCTGGGTGCTGCTGAGCTGGCGGCCGTATCGCGCCCAGGTCTGGGAGTCCGGGCTGGGATTTGTGACCGGTATCGCCGGTTGTTACGGCGGCGCATTCGCCCGTCAAGGCGTCGACGTATTGGTCCGTGGCGGGAAATAGATCTTTGCCGCCCGATCGAAGGCGAGCGGGACAGGAGACCGCTGGCCTCGACCCAATCGACGTGGCTACGTTCGCAGTTCGATCCCACCCTTGCGGGACAGTCTGAAACCTTCCCTAGGCGCATCCGGGCTTTCCCATCCCTGATAGCGAATCCCTATAGCGAAGGCTTGACCTTTGCCAGATCACCTGCGACCATACTGTTCGCGTCGAGTCGTCCAATCGGTGATTTTCTTCGCCAGGCTCCGGGACGCCAGCAGATGCGTCCCGTAACGGTGGCGAGAGCTGTGCCTTGGCAAGACACCGAGCGAGACCCCGGTCGGCAGAGATCAAGCAGAGATCTTCCCCACTTGACCTGCGCCCCGGAAAGACAATAAATATACAGACGTGCAATCATAGAGAACTTAAGAGAACAGCGGAGGGCCACATGCTGTATTGTCCGGAGTGTGAAAACAGTTTAGATGTTGAAGAAGACGAGGTCGATGAAGGTGAAGTCCTTTCGTGCCCGGAGTGCGGCATGGATTTTGAGGTGACTACCGTGAACCCGGTTGAGCTCAAGCCGGTAGACGAGGAAGAGGAGTACGAGGAAGATGAAGAGGAAGAGGAGACCGAAGACGGCGATTACTCCTAACCGCCGCACTCCTGCGACCTTCTGTACAACCGTCTTCGTTTGCCTCGCGTTCTATCTCACGAGCTCCCACCCTTTACAGGCGCAACACAAAAGCGGCGATTACGCGCTGATCTTCGGCACCGTCTGGGGGCCGGACGACCAACCGGTCTACGGCGTTACGGTGAAGATCCGCAAGGCGGGGGAGAAAAAGGTGCGCTGGGAAGTTCACTCCAATCATCTGGGGGAATTCGAGCAGCGCGTACCCGCCGGCCGGCAGGATTACGTGCTAGCGGCGGACCTGCGCGGCTACAAATCTCCCCAATACCAAAATTTGCGGCCGGGCAAGGATGTCACCGTGCATGTTGAAAATGACGAGCGCGTCGATACCGGGTTGCATCTAAAATAGCAGCAGCTCACGCCGGCTGCGGGGGGCGTTCTCATGAAGCGAAACCAGGCGTCGCCGAAACTCCATCTGCTCGTGGCTTGTTCGCTGGCCCTTGTCATCACTGCCGCATTTCCGGCTTCTGCCAAGAACAAGGACACCTCTCCTGGCCGCTTGCTCACCGGGAAGGTTCTCGACCGCCAAGACAATCCCGTCCCCGACGCGGTCGTCTATGTTACGGACACGCGCACGCGCGCGGTGAAGACCTTCATCGTCGGCCCGGATGGAGTTTATCGCTTTCCTGCGCTGGCCACGAATGTGGACTATGAAATCTATGCGCAGGCAAATGGAAAGGCCAGCGACACCAAGCGCATGAGCCAGTTCGATGACCGCAAAGTTGTAGAGATTGAGCTGCGGATTGACACGCGCTGAGCGAACTGGGTTTCGAGCCCGGCCTGGTGGCCGCTACTGCCTCAATCCTACCCACTTTTCCGAAACCACGATCGAGTTCCCGGGATTGTGCGGGTCATAGCGAACCGATGTAGGCAGACCCATGCGACAGGAGAGCAGATTCAGGTGCTGCCGCAAGTGGGTCACGTCTTGTGAAGCCTCGTAGGAAACTCCGCCCACGCCGTATTGAAAGATCAACATGGTGGCGGGAGTGCCTCCGTCGGCCGTCACCTCCTGAACATCCAGCACGGTTCCATCCGTGATCCGGCCAATCTGATTCAGCCAATCGCGGCGTGCGCGTTCCATTTCTCGAGGGCTTTTCTTCTGGCGGCCGAACGTCAGATAAGCGGCAACCAGGGCACCGGCTCCGCCTGCAACCACCGTGTAGAGGCGAAATGGAAACATAAAATTTCAGTGAGCGCTAGGACATCAAGGATAAGACGAAAATGTCTCAGAGGGAAGATACTCTTTCATGCGGGATGCGCGCACGGATTTCTTGCCATCGCCTTCGCCAATGCGCATTAGCAACAGCGTTCCTCCTGGCGATGCAGGGGGCTTTTGCCGAATCAGCTTCCCGCTTCGAAGCCGCCCATGTGCGCGTAGCTGGTGCGCAGGTATTTGTGTGGGTTGACGGGAGTGCCGTTGATGCGCACTTCGTAGTGGAGGTGCGGGCCTGTGCTGCGGCCGCTGTCGCCAACGTAGCCGATCGAGAAACCGCGATGGATATGTTGTCCGGCGGAGACCGCGAAGCTCTTCAAATGACCATAACGCGTGCTGATTCCATGACCGTGATCGATGATCACCACCCGTCCGTAGCCGCCCATGAAGTCGGCGAACAGGACCATTCCGTCGGCGGGCGCCACGACGGGTTGTCCGATGGTGGCGGCAATATCCACGCCGGAGTGGAATGCGCCCTCGCCGTTGAAAGGATCAATGCGCTCGCCGAAGGAACCGGTGACCGGTCCTTCAACCGGCCACATGCTGGGCTCAGAGTTTGCGCGAATCCAGTCGGCCGGGGTGGCGTTGCCAGTGAGTCCTAAGGAGAGCCCGGCGGCGGTGGCGCCGCTAAGCGCAGTGATTTTGAGCGCCGACAGCCGGTCGAGCGAAGAGGTGATCTGATTATCCTCGACAGTGTCGGAAGAGGCGGCGGCCAGCAGGATGGGGTCCGGCTTTAACCCATAGAGGGATGAAACTTCGTCGGCCAGCGCGCCCAGGGACGCTACCTGAATGTCGCGCTCCCTGGCGACCTCCTCCAGGTGCGTGTAGCGGTTCTTCAGGTCATCTTTTTCCGCGCGCAGCTCGTTATAGTGCGAGGTCTTCAGCAGCATGCGCATATAGGACTGCGCAATGCCCGTCAGCCCGAACAACCCGACCGCCGTGCCAGCCGCAAAGACACAAAAATAGTGAACCGGAATCGGGATCTTGCGCAGCTGGCCGTCTCCGCCGCGCGCCACAAAAAGAATGTAAAAACGCTTACGCAAGATTGATTGTCCTCGATGACGCAGAAAAACTGGTTCGATCCCGCATGCGGACCGCTTCCAAACCCAGAAGGGAGGAAGGGAAACTGAGGCCGATGCGCGCTTCCAGATGCTTTAACCCCAAGCAGACGCAGCACTTAAATCAACCGGGAAACCGCCTGGGTAACCGTAGCAAACGACTTCCTATGTGTCAACGACACGAAGGACTTTCCTTCGTTACCAATGACGGGTAATCAAGCGTTGCCCAACCGGCAATGACGCCCCGACGAGCCGGCCAGAAACTTTGGCTTTTGCCTTATATACCACAGCAGTCCTGAATGGCAAGCAACTTGCGCCGGCCAAGTGTACTGCAGAGTACTACCGAGCGCCGCGGCTCGTTGCTGCTCGCCGGGGCCAGCTTCCTCGGCTATGATGGTCACGCCTTGCCACTGCCGGAACGACTGTTGATTTCGCGAATCGCCGCCGCCAGCCGCAGGGCGTCGAAAGCCGCTCTCAGCCCTAAAGGGTCGTCAAAAACGGACAAGCCTCGCGTGATTGCCGGAATCGGCGACGATTGCGCGATCTTTCGCTCTTCTCGAGACCGCGATCTGCTCGTTACCACGGACTTCAGCCTGGAGGGAGTGCACTTTCGGCGGGAGTGGCATTCGCCGGAGTCGGCCGGCCACCGGTGCCTGGCGCGCGGGCTCAGCGACATCGCCGCCATGGGCGGGGAACCGGACCTGGTGTTTCTGTCGCTTGCCCTGCCTCGAGACCTTCCGCAACCCTGGGCGAGCGGTTTTCTGAGAGGGCTGCTGAAGTTGGCTGAGCAGTTCGGCGTTTCGCTCTTAGGCGGCGACACCGCACAGTCGCCAGCCGGCATTTTGGCGGACATCGTTGTCGTCGGTTCTCTCCGTAAGGGAAAAGCCGTTCTCAGGTCGGGTGCTCAGCCGGGCGATCGAATCTACGTGACCGGCGCGCTCGGCGAATCCGCCGCCGCCGTCCAGTGGCTTTATTCGAGCAGCCGGAAGATCGATTCCAAGCGATTTCCGCGCCATTTTTTTCCCGTTCCGAGAGTTCGGGAAGCACAAATGCTCGCGGCACGAAAGATCCCCTCCGCCATGATCGACATCAGCGATGGCCTATCCACCGACCTGAGCCACATCTGTCAAGCCAGCGGAGTGGGCGCGGAAATCTGGAGGCAGGCGATTCCCAGGGCAAAGCCCGGCCGGCTCGAGGAGCCGGTGGCGGAGGAGTTAGCGCTTCACGGCGGTGAAGACTATGAACTGTTGTTTACGGCCCGGCCGCGGCTCCGGGTCCCTTCTCTGGTTCGAGGTGTGTCCGTCACCGGCATCGGCGTAATCACGCGCCAAAGGGGAATGTTGCTGGTTGAGGAAAATGGCGCCCGATCGGTTCTGCGCCCCTCGGGATGGGAGCACTTCAGGTAGCGCCACTCAACGGTTTTTGGGCCTTTATGAAATACTTTGCGCACTTCGGCCTAGAGGTACGCCAAGTGTTGCCGGCTCCTGACAGGGACATCGGCAAAAGCTCTTCGAGCCAATCACTTGGCGCATTGTCCTCCGGTGATGGGTCTCACTATGTCCCGTAGCTCGCACTGCCGGATTCACGCCGCTGTTCGGCGATTCGGTCGCGCATACGGTCGCTGTACTCTTGCACTTTGTGAGAAATTGTGCCGCGAGTCTCCTCTCCGCTCGCGGGTGCCAAGAGCATTCCCACGCCGACTCCAATACCCACTCCGAGAAGTAGGGCGACGGCCGTGCTCATGCCGTGATCTTCTCCGCGGAGCGCGTCTCTTGCCCGGCCGGCCCGTCTCGATGCTTCCGCGTAAGAGTCCCGCGCGCGGTCGGTAAAGTCTCCGACGCCTTCGCTGAACCGGTCCCGCAGCGAATCGAGCAGGTACACACCAGTTCCGATCAGTACGTTCCACAGAATGTTTTCCTTTCGCATTCCCATGCCAAACCTCCGCCTGCACTGTTTTTTGTCGAGCTATGTGCGCTATGAAGATGCAGAAATCGCATCCTGCGTTGGAACGATTTCAACAGCAGGCGGCGCAAATCCCGACCGGCTCTGGTTATTTTCGAGGGCGCGGGCCGTGGTACTATCCGCCCATGGCTTCCGCCAGAGACAACCTCGGCTTGAACGACGATGAGACCAGGGGTCGTCCGCCCGGCGACCGCCTGGTTTCCGCCTCTGCGGTCGAAGACGATACTCCTTTCGAGCTCAAACTGCGCCCCCGGCGCCTGGCGGAATTTATCGGTCAGCCGAAGGCCAAAGAAAATCTGGCCGTGGCCATTGAGGCGGCGCGCTCCCGCGGAGAGGCCCTGGATCACGTATTGCTCTACGGCCCTCCCGGTCTGGGCAAAACCACCCTGGCCACCATTGTCGCCAATGAACTGGGCGTGAGTTTTCAGCAGACCTCCGGTCCGACCCTGCAGATAAAAGGGGACCTCACCGCGATTCTCACCAACCTGCGGGAGAAGCAGCTCCTGTTCATCGACGAAGTTCACCGGCTCCAGCCGGTGCTCGAGGAGATCCTGTACTCGGCGCTCGAGGATTACAAGCTCGATATTCTCATCGGCCAGGGGCCGGCGGCGCGCACCCACACGATGGACGTGAAGCCGTTTACCTTCGTTGCGGCTACCACCCGTGCGGGACTGCTTTCCGCGCCCTTGCGTTCGCGCTTCGGAATTCTGCTGCGGCTGGAGTTTTACAGCCATGACGACTTGCGCATTATCGTCGAACGCTCGGCGGAAATCCTGGGCGTCGAAATCGATCGGCAAGGAGCGCTTGAAATCGCCAGCCGCTCCCGGGGGACGCCGCGCATCGCCAATCGCCTGCTGCGTCGCGTTCGCGACTACGCGCAGGTGCGGAGCACCGGCCGGATCGACCTTCCTACCGCCCAGGCAGCGCTCGGGATGCTCGAAGTGGACCGCCACGGATTCGACGAGGTCGACCGCCGCTTGCTGCTCGCCATCATCGAGAAATACCAGGGCGGCCCGGTCGGGGTGAATACCTTAGCTGCCTGCCTGGCGGAAGAGCCGGATGCGATCGAAGAGATCTACGAGCCCTTCCTGATTCAAATCGGTTTCCTGAATCGAACCCCGCGCGGGCGTGTCGCCACCCAGCTCGCCTACGACCATTTCGGAATTGCCCCCAATCGGCGGCAGAGTTCGTTGTTTTGAAGAGTCGAGGAAATGCGGGATGCCGCTCGCTCGAGCCACTCTCCAGGTTGCTATAATTTTTTTGTTTCGCTGGGAGGGCTCATGCCTCAATTGACCCAAACCGCCACCCGGAGGGAGAAAGACTCGCTGGGCACCAAGGAAATCCCTGCCCACGTCTACTACGGCATTCAGACCGTGCGCGCACTTGAGAACTTCCCCATCTCCGGAATGCGCGCACACCCCAGGTTGATTCGTGCCGTCGCCATGGTAAAAGAGGCCGCGGCGGAAGCGAACCGCGAACTCGGGCTGATTGACGGGAAGATTGCGAACGCCATCATTCAAGCCGCCCGGGAAGTTGAACAGGGCAAGTGGAACGGCGAATTCGTGGTCGATGTGTTTCAGGCCGGGGCGGGGGTTAGCTTCCATATGAACACCAATGAGGTCATCGCCAACCGGGCGCTCGAAATTCTGGGCGAGTCCCTCGGCGACTATCTAAAGCTTCACCCCAACGACCACGTCAATTATGGTCAGAGCACGAATGACGTTTTTCCCACCGCAATGCGGCTGGCGGCGCTTCTCGAACTCGAGGATCTCTATCCCGTCCTGGACTCTCTGGTGGAGGCGCTCGATCACAAGGGAACGGAATTTCACCACCTCCTCAAATCGGGCCGTACCCACATGCAGGACGCCGTGCCGCTGCGCCTCGGCCAGGAGTTTCGCGCCTATGCCGGCGCAATCCGCCGCGCGGCCGATCAAATTCGATCGAGTGCGGAACTGTTGCGCGAAGTAGGCCTGGGCGGGTCGGCCGTAGGCACCGGAATCAACACTCATCCCGACTACCGCGCGCTGGCCATCGGGAATCTGGAGCGCATCTCCGGCGAAAAGCTGGTTTCCGTCGACGACATGCGGTATGCGATGCAGTCGAACCTCGCCATGGCGGCCGTTTCCTCGGCGCTGCGCAATCTTGCTCTCGAAGTGATTCGCATCTCGAATGATCTTCGTCTGCTCTCATCCGGCCCCAACACTGGCCTGGCCGAGATCAATCTTCCCGCCCTGCAACCCGGGTCTTCGATCATGCCGGGCAAGATCAATCCCGTGATTCCCGAACTCGCCGCCATGGTTTCGTTTCAGGTGATCGGGAACGACGCCGCCGTGGCCATGGCAGTGCAAGCAGGACAGCTCGAATTGAATGTCATGATGCCGACCATGGCGTACAGCGTACTCCAGTCGCTGGCCATTCTCACCAGCATGCTGCGGCAGTTCACCGAGAGGTGTGTGCGGGGCATTACCGCCAACGAGAAGCGGTGCAATTTCTATGTCGAGGCCACGGTGTCGCTTGCGACTGCACTCAATCCCTATATCGGATACGCCAAGGCGGCGGAGATCGCCAAAGAAGCCGTCGCCACCGGACGTTCCATTATCGAAATTGCCCGCGAGAAGAAATTGTTGAGCGAGCAGGAGATCGACGAGATTCTCGATCCGGTGCGAATGACCGAGCCGGTCCGCCCGCTCGCGGCCGCCCAAAAGCGGGAAGAGATCAAGAGCAAGATATAGACATAGACGTAGACCACAGCCAATCTTCAATCTTTGTTTATCTCCCGGTTTCGACTCCGTTCGCTTGCGCTTTCGACTCATCCCCTGCTGCCCGGGGAGACAGCAGGGGCCTGATTCCGGCGAGAGGTCTCAACTTCCCTCCGGCATCCACTCCCAGGTACGTATGCGCGCGACCGTAAGTTCAGCGCCAGGGCGCAGCGAACTCGCCGTCCGCCCGCAATCCTCTAAAGTCTCGGGGTGCGCGTCCGTCGGGAGTCAGTTGCCGTCGATTCCCCCATTGCATTCTTCACCCCCGGGCCCTTTTTTCCGCCATCCTCGGTGCCCGTCTTTTGCCAGCGGCGGAGCCGGGCGGTACGTTTCGCCTAAGGTTTTGTGGAGGTATTCGACGATACGCAGCCGCGTGTCCAGCCTGAAACGTCCCGATGTGCGTCACTGCGTTTCGGCGCTGGGTTTCGTTGCCGCGCAACCAGCAGTTTTAGTTTTTTTCTGTCGCTTTGCCAATGAAAGCGGATCTCCTTCATGGGAAACCAAAAGGACGGGGGGCATCCAGGCCACAACACCGTCGGGTTCTATCCTCGCCCCTTAGGGACGGGCTTTACGGCTCCGGTAAAAAGCCTCGCTGCCGGTCCTGGCGTTGATGCCGCTGGTGATGAATCCCGGGGATTCTTTGATCACCACAACTTCTTTCCCCATCCGGCGGCCAGCTTCGCAGGCTGCTGCGAGTGTCGCCTCGTCGGTTGCGGGCGAGCGCACCACTTCGAGGAGTTTCATCTTGTGCACGGGATTGAAGAAGCGCATGCCGAGACATTTCTCCGGCCGGTAGGTCACGCTGGCGATTTCCGTGACCGGCAGAGAAGAAGTATTGGACGCAAGAATGGTTCCCGGGCGGCAGATTTTATCGAGCAGAGTGAATATCTCGATCTTCGATTCCATCTCCTCGGGAACCGCTTCGATGACCAGATCCGCTTCCCGGGCCGCCGCTTCGATGTTATCGCCATAGGCAATGCGGCGGAGCGCCGAGTCCGCCTCTTCGGAAGAGACCTTCTCGAGCTCCACGGCCTTTCCCAGGTTCACCCGAATCTCATCTTCGGCCTTGCGCAGGGCCGCGGGCACCAGGTCTTCCAAGATGGTTCGATATCCGCCGAGCGCCGCGACCTGCGCGATGCCCCGGCCCATGAGGCCGGCGCCGATGACGGCGATCGTCCTGATCTCGGCCACTATCTTTCCAACAGGGCGAGCAGTTCCTCGAGGCGGTCGGCAGCGCTCCTCAGGTTCTCAGCCAGGCGCTTCTTTTCCTCGGCGTCAACCGCGGGAAGAGAGGCCTGAATGCGGCGAAGGGTGGTGGTGATGTCGTCAACGTAGTTGATGAGGCGGATGAGCTCTCCCGTAGCGGCCATGAAAATTCACTCCTGGTGCCACCAAAGTAATCAGGTCCCAAATTATTCATTTTCAACTGCCCTATCGATTAAGTAAAGACACGATCAGAGACGCCAATCGGCGCCATCGATTCTTTTCCTTCTGCTTTCCTTATCCTTTAACCGTACTCGGAATCTAATAGAGAGATGAACGACGTAACCCTCAAAGAATTCATCTTCGCCAGCGACTTCGACCAGACACTGACCTTTAACGACTCCGGCTACGTGTTGGCCGAGCTGGTGGGCATACCCACCGAGGAGTTCGAACGTAAGTCTAAGGGTATGGCGCGGTTGAACCTGGTGCAGCAGGGGGCAGAGCTGGCGTATTTACTGCTGCACGACCCTGAATTCAAGGCGCGAGTGCGAAAAGAGCACCTTTACGAAGTAGGCAGGCGAATTCGCCTGAAAGAGAACATTGCCCTGCTCTATCAAATTCTCGATGACGGGATTCCCGGGTTTCATTTTGACTTCTATGTGCTCTCGGCCGCGCCGGTCGAAGTGATCCACTCCGCGCTCGAGGGCGTTGTCCCCCACGATCACATCTTTGGGACGGAGTTCCTCTACCAGGAATCGGGCGAGATCGAAACCATCACCCGCGCAACCGCCGGTTACGGAAAGGTGTTTGTGCTCGACCAGCTGCAGAGCCGCGCGCAGATCGGCCCCGATCACATTGTTTACGTGGGCGATGGCAGCTCCGATGTTCATGTGATGCTGCACACCAATGTCCGCGATGGACACACCATTGCGGTTTCCGAAGCCAGGCACGTTTCCCAGGTAGCCAAGCGCACGGTGCTGAGTTCGAGCGCCCTGGCCGTGCTGGCGCCGATCCTAGAGGACATTGTGGGCTGGTCGCGACCCCGAATTCGCGCATTCTTCGAGTCTTTTGGAGTGATGATCCAGGAATGGGACCGCGTGCGCACGGACTGGCTGACCCTGCGGGCGCAGGCCGCCCAGGCTGAGGTCGCCGGCGCAAAGTAGCCTTCCCCCGCTCAGGCGACGAAGTATTTCGCCGCCGGGTGGTGCGCAGCGATCGCCGACGTGCTCTGTTCCGGCGCAAGCAGAAACCCCGTCGTCAGGCGATTGTGACCAGCGAGAGTCCGAGTATCGGCTTGGGGTTCGAGCGTCCGACTGCCAAAATCCGGCTACTCGCCGGGCGCGACCTCGGTGGGCGCTCCTTCGAGGACTTCGGCGCTGTTGAATACCGGGTTGGCCCCCAAATGCGCCGGCCTGGGAGCGAGCAGCTGTTCTTTTCGGTAAACCAGGTT
>Ga0123355_10001762_pt1 | contig 30274 bp, 27 predicted proteins | sample TergutEmb28metaG_3_FD_89872 | JGI IMG/M metagenome (GOLD analysis project Ga0123355, IMG submission 89872) | Embiratermes neotenicus P1 segment gut microbial communities from Petit-Saut dam, French Guiana - Emb289 P1 | ecosystem: Host-associated > Arthropoda: Insects > Digestive system > Gut ... | reverse complement strand
GCTTGTACTATCTTCTACCCCAAGAATCACACCCATTGCTTCCGCTCGGCAATATACCTCAGTACCTGTCCAGGTGGAAACGCATAAATTGTTAGTACCAACCTGCAGATACAACAGCGTTTTCGTAATGCTGGTCAGTGAATTTCGATATAAGTCAACTGAATAGAGTTGGCATCGTCAGAACTGACTTCCCTAAGAAAGACATAGGCATACAAATGTTTGTAAAATGAAAAGGGTTAAAAGATAAAAAGGAAAAAAAGGTACAGCAACATTATGTACCTTAATTGCTACTAACCTTTGTAAGCCTGATGATGGCCAAATAGGGCCGAAACATTTTGCTGATGTAACGAGTTGTAGATTAACAACTGTCAATTGTGTTGTGTAAAGACGGTTTAATTCAATAAAATTAAAAAAAAGGGAAGCGAATAAACAAAAAGCAAACAAAATAACTCTGAAGGAAGATCGGGAATATACAAAGAACATGAGAATTCCAGCAGCCTCTTTGCCTGCTGCACATAAAATACACCCTTCATTATTATCTGCATTATTTTTTTGGATATAACTACAGCCCTATTTGATATTTAGAGAAGTATAAGAAAGGTAGGTATTTCGACCACGTAAAAGTAAAAAAGAATGCCAGTAAACCCAACTCAGCATGTGAAGGATAGATATATATATTTCTCTTATTTCCTTGACGAGCGATCCGTGAGTCTGTTTTCTCTGTTCCAAGTGTATATTCTTTGTAATGATGAATTCTTTGGAGTCAGTAAAAATTATGTGTAGCTAGACACGGTGAGTGTTATTCCGCTACTTTTGTTGGTGCCGTGACCAGGATAGAAGTGCTACGGGATCTTGAATTGTGAAGTGAGTTGTTTAACTAGTGCGAAAGTGATAGTGTATGGTCTTTGGACGACGGGACGTAGACGCGCGGAATACAAGCGTAAATCACGGTCCGGAGCTTGGACCAGCACAGGACGCCATCGTAGCACTTCAGAGACGGCGCGGTCGGTTATACAGTCACATGCAATACGACCGCCTCCCTACAGACGATCAGTACCAGACTCTTGGTGACATCTCTGACTTCCCTCCTACCGGGCTCCCCCTACAGACGATCAAATTGTGATAATATGCACCCCAGTACACTATAGTAGATCAGTATGTCATACGCGGAAATGAGGAAGTTGAAGAGAAGGCGCACTACCGAGAGGACAAAGGCGACTCGGTTCAGTACTGCCATCAACGAGTCCAAGCAGAATACCCCCCTCGACGATTACGAGCAATACAGAGGCAGGCTCCAGTACGCTGGATCAGTTGGTTCGATTGGATGACGCTATCCAGGATGTCTTGGAAGATCGCGAATACACTGTTGACGTGGATACGTGTGAGTACATTGATTCTACCAAGCGAACGCTCCTAAAGACCAACAAGGGGATTGGAAGAAGGCTAACCTCATCTGCCGCGAACCTTCACGTGGCGGAATTGCCATCCGCCCAAACGACAGATCGATCTCCGATCACTCACCCGGTGAAGTAGCCCCCAATAAAACTTGAACCCTTTGCGGGAGGTGTGGAAACGTGGGCCCGGTTTTGGTAACAGTTCGAGTCGTCCATAGACAAGGACAATTCCCTGTCTACCGTGAACAAACACGTGTTCCTCCAGGGCTATTTGGAAGGCGAACCAAAGATGCATATCGATGGTATTGTCGTGATTGCTTCGGCCTATGAGGACACAAAGAAAATACTTCACGATCGCTGCGGCGATAAGAATAGGATAATAAAGGCTCACTTAATTTACTTAGAAGACGAGACGCCGATTCGGTTTGCGTCTTTGGAGGTAATGAATACTACGTACAGCAAGTGCAACCGCCGCATCCAAGCCCTTCGGACACTGGGGGAAGACGTAAAGGCATATGATAGCGTATTGGTTCCGACGATTCTCAGCACATTTCCAGACGATATCTGCCGACGGTGGATCATACAGGTGAAACGAGAGGGTCATTCTGAAGGAGGCGTCGTCAAGTTAATGGAATTCTTAGGCGAAAAGGAGGACGGAACCCTTACGGCACAGAAGATTCGTGGTGAGACATCACCTGCATCTAATTTCACACCCACGGCAGGTACACTGCACTTTAGCTCCAAGTCAAGATTGACATCTCGAAAGAACAAAAGGTCAGTAGAGCCATTCTGTGTATTTTGTGAAAGTAATAGTCATTGGGCTCAAGACTGTAAAAACCGTGACCGAAGTAAACAAGTGTATGGAGAAGTTGAAGTCCGCTAATTGATGCTTTCTTTGTCTTAAACGTGGTAATCATACTCACGCTTGTAGTAAAAGGGGGAAGGTATTCTGTTCAAGGTACAGGAAGGGAAATCATCAGTCTGTTTGTATGAACAAGGAAACAACTAGTCGGACAAGTCCGATAACATCGGCCTCTGTATGTAGGTTGGATATCTCATCACCAGACTTCACTTACCTGCAAACGGCCCGCGTATGGGTCACTGAACCCACGGGTTTGAGCAGAATTAGGCGTTGCGTGTTGGATGACGGGATTCAATGCAGCTTTATTGCTAGATCAGTATTAGACTACCTGCAGCTTGAGCTTACTGACCAGCGCGATTTATCTGTTACTGCTTTCGAGACTTACCCTACCGCTCCCGGCCGGAGAATATTCGTTCGCTTTAATAAGAGGGGGACCAGGACTAATGCCTCAACTTCGTTGACGGCATTTGAGAGCACTCACGCCTTCTCTCGTCATCCCGCTGTCCCGCACGATATCGAGACACTGGCGCATACTCGTAAACAACGATTGGCCGAACCACCAGGCGACTCGGAGAACCTCCCTGTTGAGATCCTAATTGGAGGTGATCACCACTGGGAAATAGTTAAGGACACTCCGCCGTTACGCCTTTCTCCATCTGTCGTACTGTTACCATCGACGTTAGGCTGAACCCTCAGTGGAAACTGTTCTGCCGTAACGGCCAGTACGATTATGGTTAACCACGTCAACTTAGGAGAGCGCTCCTTCACTTCTCATGACGTAGTTCGTTGTTTCTGGAACTAAGAAACCCTCGGGATCACGGATAAACAGGATAAGTTAATAAACGCCCGAGACACAGTACTCCTTCGGGAATTTCAAGCCTCGTACTCCCTAGAGGATCAGCGGAGAGTTGTCTACCTCCCTCGGAAGGTAAACATCACTCTAAAGAGCAATCATCACAATGCTGAGAGACAGTTTCAGAGGGTGGAGCAGAGATTGGAGAGGAATGTTGCTTTACGGTTTGTTTATCACGATCACATGTTGGACCACATAAAGAAAAAGCAAGTGGAAACCGCTCTTTCTGAAGAGGGAACAGTAGATGAGTTCTACCTACCCCATCATGCTGTAAGGAAGGAAAAACAAGGGAAAACCAAATGTATGATTGTTTCGACGGATCCTCTCGTGAAGACCACGCACCGTCTCTGAACGATGCCCTCGAGATGGGCCCGAATTTACTTCCGGAAATTTTAGCGACACAGCTGCGATTCCAACTGTATCCCGTGGGAATCATGGTCGATATTGGGCGGGCATTCTTGCAGTTGAGTCTTAATAGAAGGGAAAGGGACCAGACGAGGTTCTTCTGGTATCGCGTCATCAAGGATCAGGATGGAAATTACGAAACTACTTGAGAGATAATAGTGTACCGTTTCACTCGGCTGCCATTTGGCCTCACCTGTAGCCCCTTCCTCCCATCTGCTACTATAAGAGAACTTTCTGACGTGTATAAGGCTGAGTTTCGCACCGCGGCAGCCCTTGTAGACAAGAGTACATTTATGGATGACTTCACCGCGGGCGCGGAAATTGACGATTGTATGGCCAAGCAATACTACGAAATTATATACCTGATGAATCGAATTCTTCTACCCATGGCGAAGTAGACCACAAATTCCAAGTACTTGGAGGAAGTCTGGAGGACCGAAAGTGTGGATTCAAATAAATAACACAAACCCTTGGAATCGACTGGGACACCAAATCGGACACATTCTCAATGGAGCCCCGTGATGTCAGCGGCGAATACGTTGAAGGCCCTACCACTAAGAGGCAAGTCCTGCAAGCTACGGCCAGATTTTATGACCCCTGGGCTTAGTATCCCCTGTATCATGCGTTAGGAAATTAATGTTTCAGGACACGTGGTGTAAAGGATTAGCTTGGGACGAACACTTTCCGTCTAATCTCGGCACGCTTTGGAACACTTGGGTATCCACTTTGTCGCATGTGGCTCACCTAAACATTCCTAGATGGATAGGCACAGTAGACAGAAACCACTCCCTAGTTCACGTGTTTTGCGACACGTCAGAGCGTGCCTATGGAGCAGCTTTGTATATCCGATCCTGCATGGTCAACAACAATGTGGTTCACTTAGCATGCAGTAATAACCGACTTGCTCCTGTTAAGGCCACCTTTCCACGATTAGAGCCTTTAGCAGCACTGGTCGGAGCTAGAATTGTTGCACTACTTTTGTCTAGCTACGTGCATCAATATTACTGAGGCTACCTTAAGGACTGACAAGAGCGTAGCCTTAGGTTGGATTCGGCAGGACCCGAATCGATGGAAGACCTTTGTATGCAACCGGATGACCGAAATACAGTCCCGTACGACCCCCTCACGATGGAGACACTGTCCAAGAAAGGACAATCCAGCTGATCTGATTTCAAGAGGAGTAACCGAAGAACAGTTGAAAACCATGGACGTTTGGTGGCGTGGGCCTTCTTGGCTCGCGCAACCTCCACAGCAGTGGCCCCTAAACACAACCCAAGTAGACGTTTCCCTTCCCGAAGGGAAAGGGTCCGCCAATCACACTCTGTCTGTTGAAGTTCCTAGGAAACTGCTAGACCCTACAAGACACAGTTCTTACTGGAAGTTACTTCGGGTCACAGCCCGGATCTTGCGCTTCGGTCAAATTGTCCACCGAAAGGATGGGCACTCTGATAATTTTGTCGGCCTTGGAACCGGAGGCAGCCCGGTCTTACGGGATACAAGCCGTGCAAGATGAATACTTCGCTGCAGAATTCCAGGCACTACAATAGAACATGCCACTCCTAGATGGCTCGAAGATAGCAAGATTCAAACCCCTTTTAGACGAAGAATTTATTCGCCTTGATGGAAGATTGCATTTTGCTAAACTGTCACGCGAACAATGCCACCCACTACTTTTGGACGGGCGACGCCACTTTACGAAATTGCTGATTTTACAGACTCATATTCGTCTCTATGACTTAGGGGTAAGCATAATCCTAGCACAACTACGAGAAGAATTTTGGATCCTTCGCGCACGTCAGACGATTAAGCAGGTGCTTCATTCATGCCTCCCCTGTCGAATTGCAAAGGGGCTGCCAGGAGGAGAAATATAAGCTCCACTGCCCACGGACAAGGTAACACCAATTAAACGTTCTGCGGTCATGGGCACTGATTATACAGGACCTCTCTTCGTCAAGGTGGGAAATACCCTGAAGAAGTGTTATATTACCCTGTTTACTTGTGCGACGAAACGAGCTGTGCATCTGGAGCTTTGCCTGGACTTGTCAACCGATAAATTCCTCTAGCACTTCAAAGATTTAGAGGAAGGCGTGGTCTATCTAACACAATTTACACCGACAACGCCCAGACGTTTCACGAGGCGAATAGAGAATTGAGACAACTGTGTGCGCTCTTCTAAGCCGCAAAGACACACCAGTATTTTGCGGAACACGGAATTCGTTGGAAGTTTATTAAGCCCCGGGCGGCTTGGTGGGGATGTTGGTGCGAGCGGAAGGTGTTAGGACGCTCCCAGGTGGAGGAAGAACTCCAGACTATCCTGGTAGGGATTGAGGCTGCGCTAAACTCTCGACCAATTATCCAAGATGATGATAACGAGACATTGGCACCCGCACATTTCCTCACCGGCGGGAACCTGACGACCATACCCTACGGCTCCGAAACTGTCCGGACGGAAAATCTGACTAGGACCTTTCGACATCAAAGGCTGACCGAGGCTCTTTGGCGACGCTGGAAAAAGAGCATCTCCTACAATTGAGAAACTACCATGAGGTTAGGAGAACAGCTCGATAAGGTCCCAAATTTAAGGTAGGGGACATTGTTCTTTTATAGGAAGAAGGAATGCCGAGACACATGTGGAAGAAAGCCCCGATCGACGAATTACTTCAGGGTCGTGACGGTCAAATCCGGACGGTTAGCCTCCGCCTCGCGGACAGAACTAAAATCAGTCGTCCCGTGCAGCTGGTAATCCCCTTGGAGATAGACCAGAGTGGGGAGGATGTGAAGGATTGAGGTATATTTCTCTTATTTCTTTGATGAGTGATCCGTGATTTTGTTTTCTTTGTTCCAAGTGTATATTATTTGTAATGATGAGTTCTTTGTAGTCAGTAAAAGTGATTTGTAGCTAGACGCGGTAGGTGTTATTCCGCTACACAGTACACACAAACTGAATGAAATTCACAACTGCACTTTATTTCTCTCCAACATGTTGCGGGCCGTGTAGTCATTTTCGAAGACATTATAATCGTTGCACATATGGTAAGAGAGAATGTAATGAGCTAGTGGAATTGAATGGCCGGTGGTAAGGCATAGGAGAGGTAAAAAAATACAGGTTTGTTTTGAAAGGGTGAGACTTTGCGCGTTGCAGCTGGCCAGAAGGGTCTAGCAGTTGTTGCAGTATGTCAATATCAAAATAAATGGGTGTAGTTCATTTTGAAATAGTGGAAATTTCTAAACTTTGACAGTTTTAGACCTCTTAACTCTTGCAGGGATGGATGGATATCAGTCAGGCGGGCACATTAAAAAAAAAGGCTAGAACGTTATTTTAAGGTTCATACAGGTCACAAGAGGGCGGGCAACTTTCAGTCAGTGGTAGCCAATCATGTAACAGAATTTAAAAATGTTAACTTTTGGACCTATTCGGAAATAGTGAAATTAATAGACAGCTAATTGGAAATCATGGATTTAGAAGAAAATTCAAGTAGTGGAAGAGAAATGATAACGTGAGTGCCGATTAACGCGTAGGGACGCAACAGAACAGTAACTGTTTAGCATGGGTAAAATACAGTTAATAATATGGGTGAATCCGATCGGTGAAGTGTGAAGTTCCGGTGCCAGTCACACATTATACAAAACAACGCCGTATAATTAGTCTGGACGACGCAATATTAAAAGATAAATAATAATCAAGTTAGTGATTAAATTACCAGAAAATTTCTTTTTTTTTGTGCTTGTTCATTTCCATAAGTAATTGAGGCCCTCTAAGGAAACACTTAGATTTCCTGAAATCAAGAATCCAGTTACGAATTAGAGCTAGAACGGGTATAACATCACCTAAGATATTAACATGCACTAGGGTTTACATGTATACAGAACTATGGATAAAAATAGTCATAGAAAAATAGCATGAGTAAGCTTTCATTGCTTGAATGGGGAATTCCGTTCGTCATATTGTATAACTAATGAACAAAATTTAATATTTTAAATGATTGCAGTGTACTATTTCTGGCACTGTATCAAGGTATTGTGTCTGTACTTTAGCAATTTATGCTATTGTTTCGACATCATTTCACAACTAAAGTTTTCGAGCTGCACTAAAGTTAAGATCCGATCGACATGAGCTTATAGAGGAACGCGGAGAACCCTGGGGGCAAGCCCTCTTCACGAGTTATATAACTGGAGTACTGACAGTCCAAGTGAGGAGGAAGTGACTCAAGTGGATACAACAGAAGTGAGAGTGAAAGGCGTGGTTTGGGTGTAAGTGAATTTGTGTGAAATGGTGTCACGTACTGAGTACCGAAAACACCTGCTCTTACATAAGGACGCGCATAATTACTTCGAATTTGTGAAAGTACGCATTTAAGTTGCACGATCAACAAAGAAAAACTGAAGGATTTCGCTAAAAGAGTAAATGTTCTGATTTGTAAGTGGGAAATGATCAGCCTTAATTGTAGCCTCTATCCTGACTTGTAGTGATTTTCCTCAGTCCCTTCAAGGGAAATGAAGAGACAATACCTCAAATCAGGCCACGTCAACTTCTTTCCATATCCCCGAGATTAAATCATACTCTAATAGCCCCAAAACTGGCCTCTACATAATCTGAGATGCTGATCGTTCTTTGCACTACTCATACAAAACAAGGCATAGCCAATTTATCTATGCCTATATAGAAGGTTGATTGGCTAGTTGGTTTGTCCATTCGTTCGTTCGCTCGTTCCTTGCATCTTCACGTGCTTTCCGTAAGAGTGCGGGAGACTATACTTTAAGCCTCGAAAGCTCTGTCGTCAATGCAGTAATTGCTACTCATTTGCGTCGCTTTTTGCTGCATTAACTAGCTGTGCAAAAGCGATGTACTTACCCCAAGAACATCAAACATTGAGACCGACGTAACATTTAAGTTAAGGCGATCACAGTTGCCAACCAACCTCCCATTTATTATTATACATCAAGACAGCACCACGGCAGTCCATTAGGGTGCTGAACTTCAGACTCCATGTTCTTCTCGTGGACGATTATATGTAACGTGTTCCCGACTATGAAGAGCAGAAAAATATTCGTGGTTTTAGTTTTGCGCGTAAAGAAAGAACGGTCCGTTCGCATTATATAAACTAGTAGGTTACGTTTTCACGAGTACAGTACATTTACTTAGCTGACACATCACCTCTTCTCTTGAATATTTAATTTGGAGGACACAGACGATCTGCTCTGACTACAGCATCATCTGCTGCATAAGAGAAATGGCGAAGTTCATACGGGTAGGATGGCGTATTTACACGCTGCTTTGCAGTTCATACGTCTTCTAACGTTGGGCACACAAATCCTTACCGACTAATACTATACACAGTACATCAGTCCTGAAAGAGTTTTAGGGATACACTGCCGACAAGAGCAGCGCCCGACGCCATTGCCAAGTCACATATATTGAGGCTCATACATCCCAGCAGATATCGGGTTTGGCACAGTTCTTTACTTTTCTGTGAGGCACAGCGATGGATGGTGAAGGGAGCAGAATAAAAGGAAACGTTTTAGCTTTAAGGGCATGGGGTTGGAGAGATGTGGAGGTTAGAATCGTCAATGGAAGTTGGCAGGGAGGAAGCATGTCTCTACACAATTTTCTTGAAGTTCAGTACTATCCCATGCAGGCACAGTCTCTATATCAAAGACACTTTATAGCTGTTCATAGGATTCACTTTTAAAATAAAGATGGAGACAGCAGTCTCTTCTGAAATGTTGATAACTACCTAACGATAATAGGGCATCATACCTTGCAAGACAATAAATTACATATCTTATTAGTAACGTAAATCCCCATCTTCTTGTCGGCAAAACTTACTGTCTTTTGATTATTATCCAAGGGCTTTAAGATTAAATATTCTGTAACATACAGTGTACGCTCGTTTTGTTTCCTTATATATCTGTGTGCGTTCCGCATTTCTAGTTTAGTCATTCGCGGATTTCTTTAGTGTAAGCATTACATGAGTCCTTTAAGTGGTACGTGGTTTGTCTGTTGGCGGTTCACCGAAACAACGGCCCAATTTAATTTGTTTGAATATTATGTGCAAACGTATTTTAAAGGTCTCTCAATTTTCCCAAGTCCCTGTCAGACTTGAGTGTTTAAATTTTATCCAGTTATTTTTTTGGTTCTAACGTGATAGTGATTCGTTCAGGAAAAGAGAATGTCAGCCAGGCGACAATCAAGTCAATGTAAACCAGTAGAAACTTACAAAAACTGAGCACATGAAGGTAACGCGAAGAGCCAACTCGTGAAATGTGCTGCGCTTCATTTGTGCTTCAGACAAACCACAAGGTAACCATTATTTTAGTACTTCGCGTCATTTGTGCTTCAGACAAACCACAAGGTAACCGTTGTTTTAGTAAAATGAATCAAATTTGTCATAAATCCATATGGAAGGCATAAATGGCATACTGATTTGGATAGGAATCCTCCAAAGCAACACTAAAGAACATCAATTTTAAGGCGCCTTTCACATCGCAGTCAGAAGCCATCTCTGTAAGTTAATATGTCAGTATGCAAAAACTCTAACCCAAGACTGCTGGGCCCAAGCCCGCAAACTCAAACCTCTGACGACCGTATTTTCTCAAATTAGTATGATAAATTTTATTCCACCGCCTTTTTACTGGCTGGAATATCTCATTTCCAAATTAAGAAAAATCCTTGCTGCATTTGATGCTGTAATGAAAGATGAATGACAAAGTTTAAAGTCTCTAACGAAATAAGCATGAATATTAATTAACGAAAACTATAGCAAGAGAAGAGAATGATAAGGCTCTGAAAATATGAATAACATCAAGGAAGACTAGAATACGTAAACAGCAGCTCGAGATAATGAATATAATAAAGAGGAAGACTAAGCATTATGGAGACACTAAAAGGAAACTATGCAATGTACACTGCTAAGCTGAACACGGTTTTCTTCTGATTACATTTCTTCATCATGAAGCGCTGAGAGCACTTGCCAATATTGTTTCTAGGCAGCCGGGCTTTATAGAAAAATGGAAAGATGGGATAGAGGGCGAGCAAGATGATGGAGGGGAGCAGAATGATCGGCTGGAGTCATGTACTTAGCTTAGTAACTCATTTGCCGATGAACTCCCAAAGTTTACTCAGAAGCAGTCGTGAGAAAATGCGGGACATGAAGAGAAACTTTTACCGATTCTTTTTTATGAACATCCCCTCGAAGTGTACGAAGTTTTCTTATATGCCTCACTATTATTACTTTCCTTGTATACTGCAGCCAAGTTGACTGGCAGCCACTGTTATCAACGAACTTCATACTCTTGAAAACGCTTTGTCCCATTAAAGTAAAATAAAGTTGTCCCTTTGCTAGGCATGAAGCAGTATGGTGGAATGAAGGTATAGCTCCAGTCATTCTTAACCTGTGCACTACTTGTAGGTGGGTTGTCAGTTTCACTACCGACCGCATTATCGCAGTGGTTAAGACCCCTGTAACAATGAATAGTAAGATGGGGTGGACTTTAGAAACTTTCTGACACTTTGGGGAAGAGGAAAAGCAATTTCCTCTGCCAGAATGTCTACAGTTAATCCTCAATCGTCCAATAACTTTCTCCAATTACGTACTAGTTCCCTTATTTCTACATCGATTTAGAATAAATCATTACGAAGGTAAAAAAACCAAAAAAAAAAAGGTAAAGTTCACCATAAAACAGACCAAGAAGCCCCGGTAATGGGGGACAGTTATAGTTCTACTATTTGCTTCACCTCGGCACTAAATGAGGGTGTGCGGTCAACGACACGCCCCGGCCGCTTTACCGCCAGGAAAGTAACGTGGAACCCATTCTACAGGAGGCTGGATGGGCCTTAGGGTCAGTCTGGACGTGTGTGGAATATTTCGCCCCCTTCGGGATTCGAAGAGATTTTGATTTACAAAAAATATTTAATAGGATATGTTTATTACCCAAAAGATGCCCCTTTTTTAGTTTATTAAAATGCTATATTTAATCCAAGCCAAATTTTTCGTGCCGGTTTACATAAGAGTTACCCATTAACATAAAAATATTCAAAATACATATTTTTTAATCTTGGACATGCTTTACTTCAAACTTGTTTCCATATTCATAGCCCATGTACCTCGAAGAAAATAGAAGCTCTGTGACCCGTATATATTTTACCGTAAGAGTGATAAACAGACGACATGCATTGTACCGTAACAGCATTATATCAACAGCTTGTCCCTAATACACCCCATGGTTACACGGTTTGATGCATCACAATAAGTACAGCACCACAAAAACTGAAATAACCTGTACCTCATCTAGGTTCATAATTTGGGGAGGGGGAGGGGGAGGTTTGAAAGTCTCAGAGTTGTAACTGTGAAGAGCGTCTTCTGAGCTGTGATACACTGTAGACCCGTAGACGTTTACCGATGTTCCGGAGATATCGTCTGCCTCGCCATATTCAGTATAGGCGCAGCAGTTTCTCTGAGACGTAATCACATTTTAACCAGACTGCATGACGTCAATGAAGAATCGCCGTATTATTTGCTTACAGTACGTAGAATATGTTGCGATGGCTCATTCGAGGCAGTGATTAGACTACAGGCTGTAACACCGAGAAATTGTGGGTCGATTCCAGGTAATCTCTAGGTTGTAGAGTTCGCACCGTCTCCGTGGCCCACTCAGCCTGCTGTTCAGTGACAACCTGGGAGTGAAGCAACCGGGGCGTGAGATTGACCACTCACATCCACCTAGTACCAATGTCAAGAATTCGTGAAGCCATATCTCTAATCTTGCTCTATTCCTTCGTGGTATGCACGCAGACATACTAACCAGTGACTATTACCTACAAGCAGAAGCTACATTGTCTTAACACACTTCCCATTTGTCCAGAAAAAATTCACACCTAGAATTTCACATCAATAAAATTTCCAATCTTATTCACAGCTACTTTTTGTGTGAACTTTTGCACTTCTCACAAATAGCTTCTGCCTCCAGCTGGATGTTTCGGCAAACGTTAACACGATAAGACTGGCATGTCTTGTTCCAACATTGGCCTTACATGTTCCTCCCCTTCGTCTCTTTACTCCAGTAAGACCATGGGTTTTCTTTCCTTCATACTGAAGCATCCAATATTAGTATGATTATTTACTAAATAGCTACAAGTTAGTTAGCTTTTTAAAACTTCTCCTGTATCATATTTGTTTCGTGCCCTTTTTAAAGTCCACAGAGATGCTGTCAGCCATTCTATTATTTCAGACTAAGACATGATTTGAATCTCAACGCCACATAAACACGACGCCCATCCATTCAGACACTGGGACAGCTTTATTAATTGTATGTGCGTCTGATGAACACACTGTAGCATTTTCAATAACAAATTTGGCACTTCAAGGCCGACTGAACGTCCCGTTGCTTGACGATGGTGTAGAGATCTTTTTGGTACTTAAGTACACAGATTCAAATAAAGATTTTATTTAACCTTTTGGCGCCGGAATAATTTTTTAAATTTTAGCACACTCTGTATATAAAATGTGAATAAAACAGGAACCAAATACGTTAGAATTATGAAACAAACTGCAGTTTGAAGAGAAAAAGAACGGATAGTATATACCATGTTTAAAATATTAAGTACCTCTATTTGTTGAATAAATATATAAAATGCAACGTTTAGAGGTTAGCGGTGCGGTACGACCACTATAGTGGTCGTTAGGCGTCAAAGGGCTAAGTTCGAATGAGAGAAATAGTTCAGTGTGCAATTATGCAGTTTAAATATCGTCAACAAAATATGAAAACACGTAGTTAAAATGCAATTCGGATGACTAAATAGAGGAAAGTGAGATGGGCGGGGCATGTTGCACGTATGGGGAGAAATGAAATGCATAAAGGCTTTAGTTGGGAGATGTGAAGAACAGAGTCTACTTGAAAGATCTAGGCATCGATGGAAAGGTGACAGTAAAAAAAGTTCTTAGAGAAATAGGATGGGAGGTTAGGGACCGAATTGATGTGATTCAGGGTAGGGAAGCTTGGGGGCTTTTGTAAACAGGGTATGGAACATCCGCGTTCCATAAAATGGGGGAATATATTTTGACTACCTGAGAACATGCTGGAGTCCCAAGCAGGGCTCTGCTCCTTGGAGTTAGTTAGTTAGCTAATTCCTGTACAATAAAAATTTATGGAGACAAGCTTGTGGATTATCACAGTTCCTTTCAAACAATCGTCGGCTCAGTGTGAATTAGGCTTATCGTCTGTGGCACCCAGGTCACTGTTATTTCATTTTGTTTGAAAGGCATCTTGAGGGACATTCCGGGAGCAGGAGGCTAAGAGACTATGTGACGTCTTACCAGCTTTATGTATAAATACTTGGACTGCATTTCGTCCCCGCGAAAGATTCTAATTCAGTGACGTAATTTGTAAGGCGCGCATTCCGATAGCTATAATCGCTGATAATTTGTTAACAGCGCAGAGGTAATTAAGTCTCAAGTAATTTTGTTAATGGTATTACCGTGACGCTTAACACATAGAATCTTGTATCTAATGAAGGCAGAACACAATTCCGTGTTACTAAATCTCAGTGCGCAAGTGCAGTGTTTGAAAGGACCGTTACAAAGACAGCTGTTTGATAATATGAGTTGCTAGATATTGACATTAACGTTGTTAGACACAGAAGATAGCACATGCGGCTAGCAATGTAATTGTGTTACTATCGATAATGAAATATTTTGTGCGACATCTGAGGTTCTCACAGCGGTGTTGGTGAAGAATCATTGCTTTAGGAAAGTCCAGGTTTGTCGAATGCGAAACACCTGCCGAGGTTTCGGAAGGTTGTAGTCCTTCGTTTTCACCTAGGAGAGACACTTGATATGAATACAGTAAAATCGTTTCAGAACGAGCATTTCTTCACCGGTCTACAGACTACAACTGCGAGAAAAACAGACCTGCATCCAGCTTCCTGTCACTTCGTCCTTCTTCGGTCCAAATAGCCCCCTCAGCACCCTCAATTTATACAGCCTGAACTGACGCTTGTCTCTCAGAGTGTGAGGCGAACTTGCAAATAAGACTTTCAATTTACATTAATAAAATTTGGGCAGTGTAACAACAGAAACAAATATTCGTACGTGCAGTGTCTGCACCAACAAACAGCTGGATAAAGATTAAGTAAAATAAACTTGCCCCTGAACTTACTCGTAAGTACCACTTGGGGCGAGTGCACAAAGAGCTCCATGTAATATTAACCTCGACACCGACCAACAAACGCTGCGTCCCCGATCCCTTGAACACATCACACGGACAGTCTGGGTGGACTAATAATGAGAATTTTGTGGCATTCATATCCGCACATTGATTGTTAAAAATCCAATAATGTACAAACAAATGCACCATATTATTATACGTTTTAATTGTAGAAACTTTAAACTGCAATATAGTGCATTCGTTGATGTATACTTCGATTTGAACAATGAGTATTTTGATGGGTGTATTTCTTGATAGGTGCTGCCTTACAGTGGCAAAACGAGTTACACTGCCTTTCACAAGTAATTCGATAAGAATTTAGGTCACACAGAAAAGGGACAGAAAAACCCTGCACATCATGAGAAGTAATTGCCACACAGAGAGAATGTGCTTCATAGAATAATCAATCACCGTTTATCTTGAAAGTCCCTGTACGGTTCAGCTGTGAGAGAAGGATAAATGATCCTTAAGACAGTGACATTCCGACACGGCCTGTCAGACTCTTTGTTCCGTAATTCATTTACTGTAACACAGCATGAAGTTGCTGCAGTGCTTATGAAGGTGATGATGAATGCTTGTCACAAACAGCTCTGTCTCTATAAAAATGATTTCGGTTCGTTATCTCGCTCGGTGTTTGCTTCGTTGTTTGCTTACTCTTCATGTATTTCCAGCAAAACTGAGGGACATGTTACAGTGCCTCTTACTGTCCTAAAATTGTCGACAGCCCTGTCGGCACTGCAGTGGTTGGAAGTATGTACAAAAAATGAAACTCACAACCAACAAGCGGATGAGCGTACAATACGATACGCCAGCTGAGACACCTTCACAGAATTTACGAAATGATGTCGAAAGAAAATTAAGGCTTAACACGTCCACTAGTCCCATTGGGCTTCAAAATACATTTTGCCGTATTATAACAAAAGAAACAAAAAATAACAGAGGAACTGAACACAGCATTTTTCTATATATATATATCATTTAATGGACCACATTCGGCCTTGTGAACGAGTCGTTAATTCACGTAGAGTCTCAAATGTTTAAACATCGAAGGTAGTTATTAACAGGAATTGCTGCAGTACGCAAACCACTGGATACAGCTGAGGATGTTAATGAAACAGTGACATATCGGGGAATGGTGTATCAGGCAGTCACCAATGACACCGTCACCACAGGCCTACCATTCGATTTATTATCCTTAGTTTTTTAAATCCCTTTGTTTCCGGGTTCGATTGTGTCTTCGGATACTTAAACATGTTCTCTAAATTTGAGGTTAATAAATGCGCACGAGATATACTGTGATAATATACGAGTAAGGAAACCAGTCGTGACCTATCTGAAGGACCGCCCACTGCCCCGCCATAAGCTTGGAGAATGAGCAAGCTGACAAAATATCTGAGTCAAATGACACATAATTCAAACTTCGAAACAGTTAACTTTATTCCGAGTAAGGTTTCTGATGAAAACTGCACCCAAGTTGTCTGTGAAGGAATCGTAAGCTGCGACCACTGAACATTTCTCTCCCACTCACGTTTCTGGTGAAAGGATTCCCTGCATTTACGTTAACAGTAGTCATTTAGCGCTACTGATCACAGCAAAAGAAATGCAAGAAGAGGGCAACACTAGAAGTACAAATTTTTGTTAGACTCTCAACTTTTTCCATAACCAGAACTACAGTGTTTTTATTACTGTAACATACACTGTGATAACAATACGCACCACCTGTTTTAGTGACAAAAAGCCCCAAATTTTATTCACAAAGTGTATTTATATTCCTTGTACATGTTTCAGACATCACAGCCAGTGTTCCATTACGTAACGTGTGCCAAATGATATTGCTGATGGAGACGCAATGTGTGTTCTGCGAGGTGCAAAATGAAACTTTATCATCATCATCATCATCATCATCATCATGAGCGCTGTAGGTTTAAGACTGTAAATTTTGTCCTGTGTAAATCATTCGTTTTCAGATTATCTTTTTCTCTCCATCTTCTTCTTGGATGGACTGCGTCTCTTTCTCCATGGGTTCACATTGTAGTGCTACATTTGGTAAACGATTGGTTTCCGTTCTGTTTATGTGTTAAAGCCACTTTTGTTGGTAGTTCTAGATCTCATCCACTGTACTGTTTTTCATAATGTTAACATTTCTTCGTTTATCCCGTCTTGTGAGGCTTAGGAGTCTGAAAATTTATATAGCATGTTATTTAAAGTAAGTTTAGGTTTTAAAGGATTCAGCTATCATCTACGCGTATGCTGTACTACTACGTTAGTGTATCTAATCCAGGTTCAATTTTTGTGTAATTCATCCCCTTGTTGTATATTACATTACAATTGACATACATACCGCCGCCAAACACAACAGAATTTCATTAGCTCCGTCAATATATGTTACACGTTTCAATCATACTGATCATCCGCAGGCATGAAATACATTACTTTAAAACCTAAAATAAAACGCATGTGTGTATGTATGCATATATATATATATATATCTTAGTAATTAACCAACTTGATTAATTTTTTTATTTTGTTTTACAATAAGTTTATTTCATGTCTTTACATGTTTTGAGCACATGTGCTCATCATCAGGAGGTCAAAATTGCATTATACCGCCTCTGGTATCATCATACTGAAACAAGTGAGTGGTCTAAAATTACTAAAATACAATTCTATAAATATGAGCAAATAGTAGTAAAATTTATTTGTGAATTTTTCGGGTGTGATTACTGTGTATTACTTACTATAAACATGTTATGTCATGAAATGACATTAACATGTTTACACTAAGTAATACACAGTAATGCGCAACCCTCTGGCCAACTACATGGCAACTCATTCAATCGACAATAGATAGCAAAATACAACAACAGATGGAAGAACACTCTCAACGCCTGAATAAAAACTGGATCATCATCTTCAAAAACAACCGAAACAACCAACACCACCTCGGCACAATGACAACCAGTTCTACACAAGAGTAAAAAATCTAACAAACGTTAGACTCAACAGAGAAGAAATGCAACTACTTAAACATGGCTTAAACTGTAGTATTGAAAGACCAATATCATCCTACATCGCTAATCTCACAGCAGAAACCGAGCGAGCAATAACGCTCCTAGATGTAAAAAATGCAAAACACGTACCGCATAATGGCAACAAACAAGTTAAAGCAGATCATCAACTCAAAAGGCCAAAATAATGTATTACAAAAAAGACAACTGCACGTGATGAAAGAACTGAATAAGAAGTTGACTACAGAAAATGCAATAATTACAAAGACGTACAAAGGCAAAACTATAGTGATTATAAGTTCAAACGAACATCCTGAAAAAGTTCACTCCTTCCGTACTGCCAATAATTTCAACATATTGACCAAAGACTCGAAAGAAAAATTCCACAATTTGATACACGAAACAATGCAAGAAAGTAACATGATTATTGACAAAAATCCGATAAAACTCTTAACACAAAAGAAGGCCTCACCACCCACTCTCAAAGCCCAACTAAAATTACATAAAACAGATATCCCAATACGTCCAGTAATTAACAACAGAACAGCACCAGCATACAAATTATCAAGATACTTAACCAAGACATTAGATCAATTCGTTTCGTTAAATAACTATTTCAATGTCACTAATTTCACCAACCTTGCAAATGATCTAACGAAGTTAGAAATATATGAAAGCCATAGAACATCAAAGATCTCTACGTCAATGTAACCATAGGCGAAACTCTCAACATAATAAAAACTAAATTATTGCAAAACAACGACAGTAAAATAACATACCAAATGCTCTCATTGTTAAAAGTAATCTTATCACAGAATTATATCATGTTCTTACAAAAAATTTATCAACCTGCACAGGGTATTTCTATGGGGTCACCGATTTCTAGCCTAATTGCCGAAATATTCCTGCAGCATTATGAAGACGCGAATATAAAACAACTTCTGGATATGAAGAGCATAGCACTCTATGTACGATATGTAGATGACATATTAGTCATAAACGACACAACAAAAATCAACTTGCACACCATCAACACATATATAAACAAAATACACAATAACATAAAACTTAACCCCACATACGAAGAACACAATTAAATAGCCTTTCTCGATCTGACAATAATAGGCAGACACACCATATTTGGAGTAGACATATACAGAAAACCAACCACTACAGACACAACAATTAACTTTCTTTCTAATCACCCCATAGAACAAAATATTTTCTTTAGATTCCACATAACTAGAATGCATTCTTTACCTCTTAATCCAGACAAGAAACAAACAGAATGGGAAATAATACAATCAATTGCTAAGAACAATAGCTTTCCGCAACACCTGCTACTAAAACTTAACCGACAGATACTACACAAAGTCAACAACAAAACAACTAGCAAGAATGACAAAAAATCTGGACTACATTTAGCTTCCACAGCCCAAAGATCAGAAAAATTATCAATTTGTTAAAAAATACGAATACAGGCATAACGTTCAAAGACTACAACAACATTGCACCATCTCTTAAAACCCATAGCACCAACCCGGTTACAAGATCATGAAAGTGGAATATGCAAAATTACGTGCGAAACCTGCCACAAAGCTTATGTCGGGCAGACAAGTCAAAACTTAAAATCAAGATACAGTACATTAAAAACAATGACCCTCGCTCGGTATATGCACTACATAACACGTATAATTAACTGCAGACATGAATATGGTAACATTGACGACAATATGACTCTTCTCAAGCAGACAAACACACCGACCCTTTTGCTTCCATATGAACAAATGTACATCCAGTCGTTCCACTATAATAATGAACTCATCCCCGAACAACATCTGAACGAGCATAATCCTATGTTTGGCCTCCTTCATTCAAATACTACATGTCATAACCCACCCGACGCCTAACCCACAATCCCATGCATTCCAACCAGTCCTCTCTCAACCTGTACACGAGACGGCCACCTATAGGGTAAGCACGTTTTAACAACAGTCAAGTTGCATTTTCTGTAGATTCAACAATTAATGTAAAGTAAATAGACACCGCACAATCTTAATAACTAGATAAATACAACTTTTTTAGATAGGTAATGTAAATCACAGTAATCACACCCGAAAATTTCACACATAAATTTTACTACTATTTGCTCATATTTATAGAATTGTATTTTAGTAATTTTAGACCACTCACTTGTTTCAGTATGATGATACCAGAGGCCGTGAAATGAAATTTTGACCTCCTGATGATGAGCACATGTGCTCGAAACATGTAGAGGCATGAAATAAACTTATTGTAAAACAAAAAATTTTGTGCATCAAGTTGGTTAATTACTAAGATAAATATACTGAGATGCACGGTCAGCATTATATATATATATATATATATATAATTTGTGAGACCTCAAAGTTTAAAGCACTAATAATCTTTAAGTAGCATTAAAGTATAAATATTTTTATATTTCTCGTGTGTGGTTTCTTTATCGTATGTCTTCCTGCTGTGTCTAAAAGTTGTCAAAATTCTTACTGTAACTTGCGTACTCTGGTGCCTGATGTATTTGTGGGCAATCTAAGTTCTCGTAAACTTGACATAAGCCTATTATGCGTTCTTGTTAATTAATTTCGTTGTATACGTTCTGAAACGACACGCCGGACGTTTGCGGGTTCGATTTCCGATAGGGTCACTGGAATTTTTTATTGACATAATCCTACCGGCCCCACTATTTCCTGGGGTAGGCTCAACCTCTAACAGAAATGAGTACCAAGAATAATTCCAGGGCAGTAATGGCGGACGGTGCGTGGACCTGGAAACCTTACCACCTATTATGTACCGACTGTCATGAACTCTGATCGCCTCAAACTCCTAGAACCCTCAGGGACTGTCCAGGCCCGTACAGTGATTGTTTTACCTCTTTACTTTTCAGCTTTATGTCCATAGGCGAAGTTTTACGCATTACTGATGTTTCATTTTTCTGGTGTTTAATTTCTTTTGGAAAAACCAGTTTTCGATTACTCCTGTTTTATCTTGATGGTGCTGGCCGTATGTCTGGCAACTACGTACTCGACCGATACATGCAGCATATACTGGCGTAACTAATAACACTAACGAAGACCCCTGTTCGAAGCAACCTATAACACACAACTGCTGCAAGCATGCCCCTAACTCCGTATCACCAGACCTCCTCCCAGATTTTCAGCGTCAGTTCCCAGACAGTACCAGAGCTCACCAAAGTGGCACGTGGTTTTTCAAATAGCTTTCCAACTTTCTCAGCATTTCCACTTGTTCAGTATCTCAGAATGCATTAACATAGATTTCACATAGATAAATGCTTTATTACAAGATTAAAATCTACCACACACACACACAACTCTTACGTTACGTTCTCCGTTACTGTCATGATTAGGGTACACGTATCCGCACACCGCTTGCCCCGGACATACCACGATGTAGAGCTAAACTGGCGACCCGTTTGTCAACTTGAATGTTCGAGATTTTATTTAGCCAAATGTCCCGAAGTGTAACCACCCTGGGGAGTCGTGCATGAATTTATCATACGTAGTTAAACAATGTAGTTCGCTCACATTCCTTTTCCTTATAAACAAAAACCATACGTTAAAGTACGGACTCAGCCATGAATAGTAACCTATGTATATGTTAATTCTCACTGTCCACTGTTCCAATGCAAGTTTGCCAGCGCCCGCTTCAGTTCACATCATCACGCCGTATTCACCGAACTTCAAATTTAATACTCTACCAAGTTCCACATGTTTCTGCTGAAGCAAAGTAGCCCCTTCCCTTTAGAATTCCTGACAAACATTATGTATGCACGTCGCATTTCTCCCACCCGTATTACATGCCACGTGGTTTTCAACCAACTGACACGTCTGCAGATCCTTCATCTCGACAATATTAACAGTGGAATTCGAGAAATTTCAGCTGTTTTAGATATGCCATCCTACAGTAAGCAATGTTATCAATTTTCATAGCTTCCAGCAATAAATTCCTCATGCTCACTGTGTTCTGTACACAATTCAACACAGTTTATACCAAGAGCCCAACATGCAATGGAATTTAATCTGCTTAAACAAAAGGCAAAGTAAATCCATTACGTATAACGTATATGGCTACTGTCGATATTGGAGACAAAATTTTCACTTGAAGAACCAGGGATGATGACATCTTTGTGTGTGTGTGTGTGTGTGTGTGTGTATGTGTGTGTGTGTGTGCGAGCGCGCGCGGAGGATTTTCCTTTCTGGATTACCAGGTATATGCAAAGTAAATTGGAGCCGAAAGGAAAGAGAGAAATAATAAAACGAAAGCTCGTTTCTTGATAATTTGAGTAGGAAGAGAGTAAAATATAAATGTACAGAGATGGGAGATGCTGAGGCTTGGTGAGACCGTCGGGCTGAGTGGAAGAGAAGAATAAATGGAATTCAAATCACATTCGGAACACAACGTAGATACCGTGCAGTTTTGTTTGAGATGGTCGGGCCGAATGAAAGGGTGGACGGAAGGGGAGTGCAAAACTGGAGAAAGTATTTTCATTTAGTCCTAGACACTCCGAGAGAGGAAAGAAAACCCTGTCTTGGAAAGGGGTGGTTGAAGGAAGATTAAAAGGAGCAATTCTTTTCGCCGTATCCAAATGACAGAGTAGTCTTAGTGGAAAAGATGGGCCGCGCAAAAAAAGCATGATCTTGGTTTGCAGATTCTTGAGTTTGTTGTTCAAGCAAAAATACGGACTAGTGGTTTCCGAGAACAGGGTGCTGAGGAAGAGATTTGCCTTCAAAAGGGAGACAGTAACAGAAGGCTTGAAAAACTGCATAATGAGGAGCTTCATAATTTTTAGTTACACTCAAACCTACATACTCCTATTGACCTCAGTTTGTTACACAGTGAAGGTTGAGAGCATGTAGGCCTACACAAGAAAAACTAAATCGAGGTCCATTTCGGTACATTCTAAAGATTCTGGGAACCGGGATTGCTTAATCGTCATGATGATTAAGCTACGGGCTTGAAGATCCGGAGTTCGAATCCCGGTAGGGGTAAAAAACGTTTCTTTTCTACTAAACGTCCACATCGGTTCTGGGGTTCAACCGCCCTCCTTCTTAATGGGTACCGTGGTTTACTGTGTGGTGGTGAAGCGGCTGGGGCGTGCAACTGTCCACTTACCTACATCTAGCGCCGAAGTTAGGAATGTATATCTTAATGGCGTCAGCAGGGACTTCGCTTTTACCTTCTGACGATGCTACTGGAGATAATACTTTAAATGTTTTACCGTCTGTAGTTTGTTTATGTGATCCAAAATAGACAAATGTCGGTTGTGTTCAAGAAATACATGTCATAATAATCTACTCACCTTTTACTAATTTATGCCTTATGTGAAAGCTGTTCTTTAAAGTTCAGTGAAACCTGCACAGCCTCCTGCTGTATCTACTGTCCTAATCATTCATCCGACTGGCCGCCACGATGCTATACAGTAACGGTGAAAATTCGAATAATCCACCTTACACACTGTACGAAATAACGGTACTCAAAATGAGAAAATGTGGTAGAAAGAAGAGCTGATTTCAATATTAATATCATTCAACAAAACAGTAAAACGTAATCCCAATTAATGATTCTTAATGTTTAATCAGAAGTCAGATTTCGACCAAAACGGATGCCTTGTACAAATACAAGAGAGGGAAATTCAAGCATTCTACAACCTAAATATCTGGACACTGGTCGGTCCTTATGTGCAAACTGTAGCAGTCTGCCATGACGCGGTAGGTGTGTCTGGAGGAGAGCGATACATGTAATCTTGAAAAGTGACATGCACCTTTGCGCGTACGAGACTGAAAAATGATACCTTACGTAAATGTAACAAGGGTTCCGTTTTGGATATGGTGTGCCTCTTACAAAAGGTATAAATTTGGACAGAGGGACTGTAAATGGATCTTGTATAATTACACAACAGTGAACTGCATCTTAAAATAGCAGAGTCAGCATAAGGGCTGACTGACTATATATCGAATTAACTAAGCAACTAACTCCAAGGCACAAAGCTCTTCTTCAAAACCCAATATTTATAATTCCACTCAACAAATTTCCTGCATTTTATCGAAAGCGTGGGTTAATAAATACGTTGACAAGAGCCCGCTTATCCCTATCCTGAGCCAAATAAATCCTGTCCACGCCTTCTCAACCTAAATCCTTAAGATTCATTTTAACATTATCCAGCTATCTAAGGGGTTTCGAAGTGGTATCCTTCCCTCAGGTTTCTCCACCGAAAGCAAAAGTACAGCTGGAAAGACTGGCATTTTTTTCACTTTTAATTTTATAAGATAAGGCTAGCAATCTGTAAATCGCAAAATGTGTGAAAATATAAATAATTTGTCTTATATTGTTACATGTGGGCCGGTACAGCGACTCGCTACGGGCTGGGCGGGCCGGGGATCGAATCCCGGTGGGTGGCGAGATTTTCCACACCTGTCCAGACCGGCCCTGGGGTCCATCTAGCCTCTTATACAATGTGTACCGGGTCTTTCCTGGGGGTAAAGTGGACGGAGCGTGGCGTTAACCACACACCCCATTTAGAGCCGAAGTAAAAGAGTGGAGGTACATATCTATTCCCCCTCTGGGGTGGCTTGTTCTAGGGTGACATTCACATTTATATTATTACAACAATAAAAACGAATAACTAACAAAATTCACGAAAGCACTGACTGAACAAACCATGATTTTCCACACCATCCAAGGAAAATGCAGGAATAATACAGCCAACATCTTATTCTGTGCTGTTCTTTCGATAGCCCAGCATTAGTACACTAAACAAATGTGACCACCAGCTGATATGTGCTTACCATAATGTGTGCCGCACATTGACCGGTGCAATGAGTTAAAGCTACGACACTATTTGGATCTCAATATAATTACTGAAAATGCAGCAAGAATACTAATAATCAGCATACATGAAACTTATTTTCTGACACAACACAAACTTCTGCAGGCAATAGTCTGTTGAAAGATAAGTACTGAAAACTTTACCAGAATTCAAGGGTTTATGAAAACTATGTGAGACATCTGTCTTTGTGAAAGACATGTTGGATGTACTGAAAAGCGATGGCTACATACTTGTCGAACTTTCAGTTCGAACATTCTTAATTAATCCGAGCTCCTGTTCTTTAGCTATTGAATTTGCAGCAGAATGGACTAGGTAGAATTCCATTAAAGCTGTTTTTTAAGCAATATGCATGTGGAGGGAATGAGATATGTATAAGAGGAAATGGTTCCGGTTTTTGTATTGAATACAAGGATTAAACTAAATACCACAATATTTTCCGCCAAAAATGACCGCATCGATACAAATTTAGACCCTAGGGAATTTTTGCTTTCGATTGGTTTATATAACTGGTTGGTTATAATAGCTAGCACGTTATAACTGTCAATTTGGCTTATAAATTTTAATATCCAGTAAAATTTCCATACGGACAAACATAATTTTCTAGAGCGTGGCTATTACCGAAAACAGAAAAGTATTTTATTTTAACACTGAATTTCTAGTTTAATTCTTAATATATAGGAATCGAATACTGTTTCCGCATGTGGTGATGTTCCTTTCAAATTGCACACAAAGGATACAGTTTTGCAACCCTTAATAGTATTCCTTGAGTGTTGTGAAAAACGGTAACATAAAATAAATGCCAAAGACACTTCCCGCTAAACATAACGTAAAGTAAATTTCCAGGAAGAATCTCTGGTGTTGATGCTTACGAAAACGTACCACACAGCCATCAAATGGAATTAAATTTGAATTAAATCCCGGTAATACCATATAAGCAGCAAGGCTATTAGTATGCTGTGAGTGCTTCTGATGCTTTTGTGGTCTGTATAAAACTAGTGTGAATGTATTTCGAGAAACTTCATTGCGCGTTTGATAAAATTCTCTTTAACTTCCCTTCGTTTAGGGCTACTCGAACTTGCGTCTTAGGGGAACCGTATAATTGTTCGTCTGCCCTCATGAATTGTTAATTTTATTTCGTCAGTATTGCGTTAATGTTCCACATTCTGAAGCCTTCTCTTATAGCTGGGATTTTCCGTTCACGTGCAGTGGTATTGTATAGTTTGTATATCAAATATTCAGCGTAACTGTCTTACCGTCAGAGATAAGTAGCCTACAGAATTGCCTTCTGCCCATTATTTTACTTAGTTACACATTACAAACTGCGGGGCCTTTTCCTTCATTCCAGTACTGTTCCGAGTGCTGTTCACTTACAGTTTCAAAGAAAGGAGTGACACTGACACCAGAAGATGTGACCCCACGCGAAACAGTTTCTCGTTGTATACAGAATGCCAATGGAGATATTCTCAATTTTCAGGTGCCCAGTAGCAATAATTCTAGAAGGCTTCGGGAGGTGGAGGCTCCCAGAATTTCTAGACAATCATCACATTAAGACGGTAAGCTTGTAATCCCTACGCACGGGCCGCCTTTACTCCCCAGGAGATATTCCTGGTACTCTTATCTATTAGAGGATGAGTCGACCCCAGGACCATGGGGCAGCTGGAAGGATTACGTCAATGAAAAGTGTCAATGGTCCTATCGGCAATCGAAGCCGTGAACGTTCGGATTGCAGTGCAGTATCTCAACTAAATGCGCCACCGCGTACCTCCATATGTAATGCCGGAAGGCCGTAGTGTAGCGCTGACGCAGACCCGCTAACATATGAGGAATTTATAGTCTATTTTTTATGAATTTAGTAAAGAGTTTAAGTTACGAACACAACAATATAACTTGTATGTTGACGTTACTTGATTTTTTAGCGTGGTAGTTTAGATGCCTTCCCGTATTTTACTGTTCACTGTAATGTACCGAATATCGTTACATGTTTATACAGAAGATGCCACGTGTTGACTGACGGACAGATGGAAGACAGTTGTCTTCACATAACACATTCTTTCTGACTTCGCAGACGGTTCCCCATAAAGATGAAGTAGTACTACCGTCCCTTCACTGCCGATCTTCTATGAAGGTCTCGTCTAATATACCGTGTGTGAGCAGGGTGTCGCCAGCCCCAAATCCTGTTATTGTTCACGGATTAATCCTAAGAGCACTAGTTTATGTGTACAATTACTCGAAATCCTTGGCATTTAACACAGACCGAGAAAGCTCAGTCAGTATAGTGGCTAGGCGAGTGGCTGAAAACCGAGGAGTTCGACTTCGACTTCCGGTAGTGTAAAAAGAGTATCTGCTCCGAAACGTCCATAACGGCTCTGAGCCACAGCCAGCCTTCTATTCAAGGGATACCGCGGGATCTTATCGTCGGGGTGGAGTCGCCGGGGGCTTGAAGTTGATCATTCACTTTTATCTATCGCTGATGTTAAGAATAAGTGGAATTCTACTTGTACTGCCCCGTATGATTTAATGGCACGGTGTTTAACTAAATATATGGATGCATTTACCTCATATCCGCATGTAACAATTTCCTCTTGCTGGCGTCGATTTATTAACTCAAATTACCTTCCTCATCACTTCGTCCTCAAACACCATCCGTCTTCCTTCCTCTCTTAACAGCAAGGGACATGCGACAGCAGGTAAGTACATTTAGAAGCGGCGCGTACGCTCATTCTGGAGTTTTGCCATTAAATCATATCAGTAACACATGACGTATTGGTCTCGTGTGTGCCTAAGACGTCAGACACTTGGATAGGCAGTATAAACAGTGACAAGCAGCGGTTCACGTATTTAGTTCCTATGTTATTAGTTGTACGAAAAACCGGATGGGTTTAGTTCTCCGAAAATTGAGACAATGTACTTTGACGCCTGAGGGGTTAACGTGTACATTAATAGGTACGACCAAATGCTTCTACCTCGGAGGTTCCGCCGACAGCTCTCCGTGAAGGCCAGGGGTCGATCCCGGGTAAATCTACGTGGAATCTGTTGTTGATGAAGCAGCAGCAGAACAAGGTTTCTCCGAGTACTTACGGGTTTCCTGGTCAGTGTCACCCTACGAATGTTATCTAATGATCCATAAACTGCAATAGCTCTTGTCAGAGAGGAAGTGGGCTAGCCTTGGAACCAAAACAATGCTTCACATGGCTATCGGGGTACAGTGAGTGAATAAAAGTAGTTTATTATTGTTTTTTTAATTCTACTTTTCGTCAGTCAGCCGCATGCAAATGAAGGGAAGTCGCAGGGCACCTATTTACCTCGAAAGCGTCAAAACGCCAACACCACAGTTTTGTGCTGCTTTTTCATTAAACTGAAGATGATGCACTTCCGCGTAAATCATCGAATTTATCTTCTCGCGTCCGTTCAGCACATACAGGACGTAAAGTGAACGCAAAACGCAGATTACTGTCCCGTCTGTTTTCAAGTGTAATTATTCATACAGTGAAAGGATTATGACAAAATTTGGTAATGGGGTATTATTTTTCATATTTAATACTATTCCATCTAAATAATGCGTCATTTTGCTTAATCAAGAATGTCACTAAGACGTACTCAGTGGACATATGGCTCCATGCAATATTGATCTTAGCATCGTATGTTTAGCATATTAAATCCGTGCTCTTCATACACAGCAAGAGACCAAGTTTCGCACCCATATAAAGGCAAAAACGGAAACGGCTCAATAACCCAGTTTCCTCATTGCGAGATAGACCTCCTCAAATAGATTCTGACGGGGAGTGCAGATTAATGGTATGATATATGTCGCCGTGCATATTGGTGGAAGGCTGTCCTTAGACTTTCTTGCAGGTGGAGTCAGCAAAATCGACCGAACCGCTCGTACCTGTATACCAGTCTACACGGTGACATACCACAGAAATCACTGTTATCTAGACTACACGGCCACACACATCACTATAATTGCTACCGTTAAAGTGGACAAAAAAAGGTTTTCTCGTCGCAATGTATAGTTATTAGGACGTTTGAATAACAAAGCACAAGTAAAGTCACAGTACAGTGTAAGGCAACCTATTCCGTATACGTATATTCAGCTACACCCAGAATTACTTCCTTAGGTATCTAAAACCCTAAACCACACGCCATCTGGAATTTAGACAGATATCGTACCTTCATAAGGAACGCAACTTATCGCAGTAAAAATCCGCGGCGTTCTATATTGATCATGCCACAACACTTCACGGGCTGCAACACGGATAGCGTCCTTTGATATCCCTTGCTTTATGTGAGACCCAGCAGCTGACTTCGCGCGACACAGCCCTTGTCTGAGAAGCAAGTAGTCCTTCAGCTCCTCAAGAAATCCTTTGCCTTTTGTGTGACTGGAAATTCGTTACCGCATATAAACGATACGTGACTTAACCCGGACGACCCAGTCCACAGTATTATACCGTCTGCGTCTAGATTTTACAACTAGTCTCTTTCCATAAAGTTTTCTGACTGAACTTCTATTTACACATTTCTTATTTTCCACGCGTGCCAGAGTGTGGTAGTGATTTAAGCGGTATTATTTTGCGAAATTTTGAAATAAGGTGACATGTTCCTTAACAGACTTCGCAACTTCAGGATACAGAAATGTGATAGAAAAATGCCGAAAAGATTTTAAAATAATATGACCTTACAATATAAATACAGAGCATGTGAAATATAAAAAGAAAAGTGATACCAGTAATAAAATGGACAACCGGAAACATTTCAAAATCATTCAGAATATATCCGAGCAACAGATCTGCCGAAGAATAACAGAAAACAGCCATACTGGGCAATGCGCACATACTTCGGAAAGTACTAAAGTAAGAGTATACAACAATGAACACAGGAAGTAACAGTACACGTAACATATATTTTAACTACAGCATAGCTGCAACTGTGTGTGTGTGTGTGTGTATTTGTGTGTGTGTGTGAATGTATGGGTGTGTGTATGTATGGGTTTTGTAATGTGTGAGTGTTTTGACAATTGTGTGGGTGTTTTGGTAATATGTTTACTTGTATTGAAAGTCTTTTGTATTTTTTGTACTTTGTTTCTGTATTGTTTCGTTTAAGTATATTTATTCTTATTTGTTACTAGTGAAAGGACTACTGCCAGCGAGTGAAAACTTCATTGCAGTAAATGACAATAATAATAATAATAATAATAATAATAATAACGTACCCTGAAAAAACATGATTTGCCCTAGGTATGTCTTTGTAAAAACCCCGCAAAGTGTAATAATAATAATAATAATAATAATAATAATAATAATAATAAAGGTAAAGTAATCCCGTTACAGGCTCCGTGTGACCCAGAGGGTGGGTACAGGTATAGCTCTACTCTTCCATGACCGCGGCACTAGAAGGTTGTGAGTGGTCAGCAGTACGCCCCGGCCTAATAATAATAATAATAATAATAAGTTTCCAAAGAAAAGTGGATGTAGGAAGCACATTTCAGAATGACATTAAAGAACTGTACCCGAGAAAAGCATTTAAGTATTTACGCATAGAAGAGAGTTTTGATACACAGCATAAGAATGAGAAAGAAAAGCTGAAGAAGGAATACTTGAGGAGATTGAGACTAGTTTTGAGTACAGAATTAAGTGCAAAGAATAAAATTCAAGCAATTGGATCATTGGC
>Ga0123355_10001760_pt1 | contig 30282 bp, 29 predicted proteins | sample TergutEmb28metaG_3_FD_89872 | JGI IMG/M metagenome (GOLD analysis project Ga0123355, IMG submission 89872) | Embiratermes neotenicus P1 segment gut microbial communities from Petit-Saut dam, French Guiana - Emb289 P1 | ecosystem: Host-associated > Arthropoda: Insects > Digestive system > Gut ... | reverse complement strand
ATTGCAACCTGTCAAAGCAAGCAAAAGTAGTGCAACTGCGGTAATTACAAACATAATTTTCTTGTTCATTGTGGGAACACGCTCCTAGATAAATATTATACTATGCAAAAGTTCATTGTAGCACAGTTTCGTCCATCAGAGCAATTATAACCCTTGTAGTTATATATATCAATAGAATGCAGGATTTTTGTTTGTTGGCCAAAGCCCTAAAATATAGTAGGGTGATTTTAATATGAATTTCTCACTTGAATATAAGCAAGTAGGGCTTAAAATTGCTTACTATCGTAAGCTAAAAGGGTTTTCACAACAAAAATTAGCGGAACATATGAACGTAGCCACAAGTTATATCGGCGCAATAGAAGCCCCGAACATGGATAAGCCCATTAGCCTAACAACATTATTTAAAATCGCAAAAATTCTTGACGTACCCTCATGGAAGTTTTTGGACTTCGATTAAAAGCCATGCAATCATGTATCAGCACATTATACTACAGGCACGAATAAATAACCCTCGCGGATACATCCGCGAGGGTTATTTGGTGGAAACGCGCCTTTGTTTTGGTCTTTACTTGGTCATTGCGTAAAAAATTTTAGTTTGCTTGCAGGTCGAAAACTGCATTTTTCGTTTCTTCGCAATGAACAGAAACTCCGTGATAATACGGGTTGCAGACACTTACCACAAGTTAGCGGAAGTATGGTATATTATTTCAAAAATATCCTCCGGCGAAGACATATTTCTCATAACAGCCTTCGCAAAACTAGAAAACGGTAAAATATCACGCCTAGACGAATATTATTCCGAATGCGGCCCTGCACCCCAGTGGAGGCAGGAAATGAAAATTGGAAAACCTATAAAAGTGTAGGAGAGATAATCCATGCCAGACTTATTAAAAAACATGTATAACAAAAAATCTCTGAAAAAACTAGCCGTGGATATTAAATCCGCCTACAGCCCCTTTCAAGTGGATGAATTTTTAAAGTCAACAATGGATCAAACCTGGGACAGCTTGGAGTTAAAAGCCCGGGGCCGCCAAATAAGTATAAACTTGGGAAAGCACCTGCCTTCAAACTATAGCGAAGCCATTAAGGTTATCGACAAATTAATTGCAAACTATGGCAGTTGGATAGATGATACTTTTAACATGTTCTTTCTGGATTTTATTGAGGTATTTGGACAAGATGAAGTAAATTGGGATATATCCATAAATGCCATAGAAAGATATACCCCCTATGCCTCCGGAGAATTTGCCGTAAGACCCTTCATTATTAACAATGAAGAACGAATGATGGCGCAAATGTATGCCTGGGCAAAACACGAAAACGAACACGTTAGAAGACTTGCCAGCGAAGGCTGCCGCCCTGCGCTGCCATGGGCACAAGCGTTACCTAAGTACAAAAAAGACCCCTCGCCCATTCTTCCAATACTAGCGCAGCTAAAAACAGACGAGTCTGTATGGGTGCGCAAGAGTGTCGCCAATAATCTAAACGACATTTCCAAAACACACCCAGACCTAGTTGTGGCCATCGCAAAAGACTGGCATGGTAAAAATGAACATACAGATTGGATAGTAAAGCACGGCTGCCGAACTTTGCTCAAAAAAGGAAATCGCGAAGCGTTAGCTATTTTCGGATACAACAACACCAATGCCATAGATATTAGCAACTTTTGCTTGGAGCCAACATCTATTACAATTGGAGAAAACATCACATTTTCATTTTCAATTTTAGCAAAGCGTGCCACAAAGGTAAGGTTGGAATATGGAATCGACTATGTAAAAGCCAAGGATAAAAAAAGCAGAAAAATATTCAAAATCTCAGAAATTTCATTAAAAGAAAATGAGAAAAAGTTTTATGTAAAAAAACACGCATTTGCAGATGTAAGTGTAAGAAAACATTACCCCGGCACACATACCATCACACTGATTGCAAATGGCACAGAACAAGGGAAACTAGATTTTGAACTATTACCTTGAAAAAATAAAAGCCAAAGTGTAATATAAGTAAAAAAATACTCAGGAGGTTTTAAAAAATGGGGAACATAAGAAAGTACGTATCAGAGTTTATTGGCACGTTTGTATTAGTATTTATGGGTTGTGGCAGTGCAATATTTTTAGGTGCTGGTGTACCTGGTGGCCATCTTGCCGTTGCGTTGGCATTTGGTCTTTCCATCGTGGCAATGGCATATGTAATTGGCGGTATTTCTGGGTGCCATATTAACCCTGCGGTTTCTCTTTCCATGCTACTTAGCAAAAAAATAGACATCAGGCAATTTATTGGTTATGTTATTTCTCAAATAATTGGTGCAATCGCCGCGGCTGCGTTACTGCAAGCGCTATTGTCAATGTCTGGCCTAACAGACCTTACAGGCGGCCTTGGCACAAATGGATTTGCCAATGTTGGACTTGGCGGTGCATTTATTGTTGAAATAGTACTCACCTTTATTTTTGTGTTTGTTATTCTTGGCGTTGTTTTCGACAGTTCTAAAAGCAATGTTGCAGGCATTGTCATTGGTCTTACACTCACATTTGTGCACATTGTTGGCATTCCGCTAACTGGCACATCTGTAAACCCAGCACGCAGCATTGGCCCGGCTATTTTTGCTGGAGGCGATGCACTTAGCCAGTTGTGGGTATTTATTGTTGCACCTTTCATTGGCGCTGCACTGGCAGCAATTGTGTTTAAATGGTTAATGGCTAAAAAATAATGAACCGCGCCAAAAAAGGTCTTACATTACTAGAACTAACAGTAGCTATTTCTGTTTGGATGGTTTTGTCTTTGGGTGTTTTTATCCTATGGCAGCATGCGTCAAATACAACTTTTGACTTGCTAACCCGCCAAAATGCTTTTGAGAATGCCCGGGCATCTATGGATGTACTAATAATGAACATCCAAATGGCAAATGATATAATACTGGACACAGATAATAATAACGTACTCAGAACATTAACCGTTCCGGGCCGCAACCCCCAAGGGATAATACACCCTTTCCGCTTTGAGTTTAATGTAAATGCCCCATCAGGTACACCCATGCATCAAGTGTTGGCCTTTGGCCAAGGTGCCGAAAATGCATTCGCATTAAACATTGCACGTATATACATGGTTTACGTACCCGGCCTACAAATTGACATAACAATACAAACCGCCTGTGACGATCCAATTATATTGCATGGCAGTGTGGATGTGCGGCATAAGAATGTAACAATAAACTAAACTATTAACATAGGCGTTTTATGATGGCACACAGGAAGGGGGACGTTGAATTTGATACAAATTATCTTTGTTATTGCTTTTTTGATTATAGCAGTAATTGTATATCTCGCCTTTATACGCAATTATCGGCACGCAAACAATCGAAGTAAACAGTTGATAAATTGGGCATATAATAAAGCATATCCCCACATAGAAAGCAATCGACGTCGCTATTGGTATATAATCGCAATGACATTCCTCACGATATATATATTTGGTCGGTGGGATTGTGCAATTGATTTTACGCCGTTCAGCCATTTTAATGGAATTAATTTGCTTTTTGTAGTATGGATTACCTTAGGTTTACTTCCACTTTTCGATAAATTCGAATTTCCCGGCTTTAAAATGCACAAATCGGATGACGATAAGTTTCAAAAGGAAGCTGATAAGGCAAAGGCCTTAAACTTATCCATGACAACTCCGGCTGAAAGCGATATTTTTAACATTAAACAAGAATTTGATGAAATTAAGGAGGCGCGGGAGAAAAATGATGAGATATAATCGATCAGGATATAACAGATATAATTATGAAAATAATGCCGACAAGCACCGCGAATTCGCTATTAAACATATTATGGATTTAATTGATAATGGTATTAAAGTTATGGGCGCGCATCCACAAGGCAATGCTGTAGATAGATGGCTAGAATATTCACAAAAAATTATAGAAATATCATCAAAAGACTATGATCCAAACATCTACTTACACTATTTGCGCCTGATTATGTCAGTTCGCACAGATATGTATAATAATCCGCAACAAAAGATTAAAACTTGCTTGGATTATTTGCTCGGTGTAGTAAAAATCTTAAATGACAATTCGGTGCAGCGCATTAATAATAAAGTATATTCCTAAAGCGTATAGTTTTTCACCAAAGACTGGCGGATGCCTTGCTAACAGAGCAAGGCATCTCTTTTTTAATACCTATAGATAGTAAATATTGATATACGAGTAAGCTTTTACAAAACAGAGCATACTAAAAATTAAAATAGCCTAAAAATAGGAGATTAATAAGTTATGAAAAAATTTGTCTTAGTACCGCTATTACTATTAACAATATTTACGTTCACCTTCATGACATTTGCCCATGAGTACAAAAGTCCGAATGAAAATTATTACAATACAGACATGCCAAAAGATTATATTGAGCATAACTATACCCCTAAAAGCCTAGAGGCATATTCCATTTTTGATGAAGATAGTGAATATATAGAAACAGAATCCTTATACATTACGCCCGCCTCATTAGCCCATATACAAGTATCTACACCACTCGAATTAAGCCAAGCGATTGCGGCAGCAAGCGCCTCCGGTGGTACACCACATACAATAGAACTTACCGCAGATATCCTTTGGGATTCTGGCGCGCTTTTTTTAACAAATGGGGCCAATGTTACGCTTACCGGCGGTTACACTATTACGCAAAACCATTTTTCGCGCCACTTTTTTTTAACGGGAGATAGCACCCTAACCCTAATGGATATCACTTTAGTTGGAGCGGAGATACTTCATAGTGCGGGGCGTGGTGGTGTTTCGTTAAACCCGGGCACATTAACTATGGAAGATGGCAGTACAATTATGAACGTCTCTTTTTGGGGCGGTGGTAGTAATGCAGCGGGTGTTGGCGCAACAAACGGAAGCACATTTATAATGAATGGCGGGACAATTAGCGACAATCACAGTGGCGCAACTGGTGGTGGCGTCACTATTTCAGAAAGTACATTTATAATGAACGGTGGGACAATAGCAGGCAACTCCTCCGGCAGCGGCGGTGGCGTGCATATAGAACGCGGCACATTCACCATGCACGGCGGTGAGATAACCGGCAATACGGCAACAGCACACTTTGGCGGTGGCGTGTACTTGGACAATAGTACATTTACTATGAACTATGGCAAAATAAACGGCAACACCGCGGAAGGAACTGGAACTGGCGGTGGCGTGCAGTTAAGAAACAACAGCACATTTACCATGAATGGCGGCGAAATAAACGGCAACACCGCAATTGATGGTGGCGGTGTAAATATAAACAGCTCAACATTCAACATAAACAGTGGTGAAATCAACGGAAATACAGGTGCCTATGGTGGTGGCGTATCCGTTTCTTTAGACAGCACACTCATTATAAATAGTGGCACAATAAGCAATAATACAGCAACTGGCATAGAAGCCCTATCTATCCCCGCAATAGGTGGCGGCGTTATTGTTATAGAAAATGGAAATTTTACTATGTATGATGGCCTGGTGCATAATAATCATGCCCTTACAACATATCCGGATAGCAGCGGTGGCGGTGTATTTATAACATTTGGCGGCGCATTTACTATGGCAGGCGGCACTATCAGCAATAACACAGCCGAAAATGGCGGAGGCATAAGCGTTTTGCAAGATTTTTTTGGAATGCAAGCGACTGCCCAATTTAATATGCAAAACGGTACAATTAGCGGCAACTCAGCCACCAATAATGGTGGTGGCATTTTTACAGATGCATACGATAATTTAACCATTGCAACTACTGCTATATTTAATAATAACACAGCAAATGCACCGTTTGATCATGGAGAGACCAATAGAGGCCTGCCAGGTAATGTACCTGCAACCAGTAGCGGCGGCGGCCAAGGCGGTAATCCACAAAATATCAATTGGTCAACAGTAAGCATACCCAATACCCATGCCCTTAATAACTTTGATATCAACTATAGCGGCACACCAATAGAACTTTTTACAGTACAATATATTGCCAATGGCGGCACAGGAGGGCCATTTGTTATTGCAAATATCATAAATGGGACAGAAATGACAGTATTAGGCCAATCAGCTACAGGAATCATTCGCCCGGGGTATACTTTCCTTGGGTGGAATTCAGTTGCCAATGGCAGCGGGACATCCCACCCGGTGGGGAGCACAATGACTGCAGCCGGAAATATAACCTTGTTTGCCCAATGGGAAGCCGTAACCGGGAATAATCCTGGCCCCCCTTCAGACGGAGGTAATAACAATAATCCAGAGGGTAATAGAAATCCAGCACTTACCCCTACCCCACGCCAACCAACAGCAGATAGGCATCTACATCCAGCAAGACCTGCGCCACTACCCATCCCAGCATATCCACCAAACGAACAAGAACGATGGACACATGACTGGTATATCCAAGGCTTCCCAGAGGGAGATGTACGTCCCGATGGCTATGTAACTCGTGCAGAAATGGCCGCCATCTTCTTTAACCTAAGCAAAAGCCCAGATAAAATGATAGCGTACCACAATGCAAACTTTACAGACATAAATCCGGAAGATTGGTACTTTAAAGCCATAAACTACACTGCTATGCGACACAACGCGATATCAGGTTTTCCAGATGGCAGCTTTAGGCCAAACCAGTATATTACCAATGCAGAATTTGCGACACTCTCAACAAAATTTTTCAAATTGCATCAAATTGCCCCAAGGTCAGATTTTGCAGATCAATTTGACCACTGGGCAGCAAATTTTATAGCATATAGTTTTGACGACTTATGGTTTGACTATTTTGGCCATAATTACAACTTCGTACCGGATGCACCCATCCCTCGTGCTGTTGCAATAACCCTGCTTAATCATTATTTGGGACGCGTACCCAATCCCCATTCTATCCATGGTTTTTTGCAAGGCCGGTTAATTTACCGCGATCTTACGCCCCAAAGCCACTGGGCCTTTTATGAAATTATGGAAGCCTCTATTACCCATAGCTTTACACGCGACGCGTATAACCGCAAGATATGGGATGTTCGCAATAATTGGTGGCTTACAAAGGACGTAAATCTTCTGGGGAACTGGTGGTTTTTAATCCGGTAATCATGTAAATTTCTTCTTTTTGTTGTCCAATATAAGATTTACGCTCAAGCCTGCTGTCACCAATATACCGCCAATAATGTTCCTTACAGATATGGTTTGTGTAATGATAACGTCAATCAAAACACCAGAAAAAACCTGCCCGATAAAAATAAAAAGTGTCAAATAAAACGCCGATACCTTTACAACTACGATATTACCCAATAAAACAATACAAACCCCTAAAACGCCCCCAAGGTAAATATACCAATTTGGGTAAAGCGCAAACTCGGATAAAACAATCTCTCCCCGGCCTAATAGCATGAACACAAGCAACGACACGAAAAGCCCAATAAAATAATTGTAAAAAGTACTCACTCTCTCACTCGTTAAGTCTGAAAGCTTCGCGTTTAATGTTCTCGATAAGACAATATTAACCCCCGCAATAAATGAAACCACTACAGCCATCATTTCAAAGCTGTTTATCATAGATGCAATGCCACCCATAATTAGAAAAATCCCAATTAATTTTTCCTTCGTAAATGGGTGCTTTTGCATACCAAAAAAGCCGTATTGGTCCATTGCAAGGCCGGCTATACTTTGCCCAAATAATCCCAAGGCCAAAATAGCTGAAACGCTTATACGCCCAAATGAAAAATTATTAAATACTGTAGTCAAAACACCGATCCCGCCCCCAAGATACAAAAACCACGCAAACCTTTCGGGGAAAAATCCTTCCCGCTTTATAAACACTACGGCAGAAATAAGTATCAACCCAACTATATGAATAATAACTGTAGCCGAATATACACCATATTGCGTAGTAAGGCCGCCGTTGAAAGCAACCATGACAGAAATCAATACCCCCATTAGCAGGGAAAGTAAAAAAAACATTATCGCTACCTCCTATAACAATGTACCACCCTTATAAATCGCCTTTCACAATTTCCGTCATCCTTGGCAACTTTCTAAACCTTGGTACAAATATAATTAGCACACCAATCATAACATAACTCGCCCCTTGAAAGACGAAAATATGACCGACCTCAGGCACAACGCTTCCTAAAAACCCCCCAACCAATGCGCCAATCGTAACCGCTATGGCTACAAATGTTGTAGATATTGTAGCCACCCGCCCCACCATATCTTCCGGTGGAATTTTTTGATTTAGGGATTGAAAAATGATATCTACTGACGAAGCCAACGCAACATAAATAACCATTATAACAAGCCCACCGATATATAAATTAGGCAGAACAAACACAAAAACAATTCTCACCACACCAGCAAGCAAAAGCAACACAAAAGCAAACCATCCAAGCTTAAACCGGCTCCCCATCGCACCTACAAAATAAGAAGCAGCAATCCCGCCTATTAAACCCATAACAGTAAAAACAATATACCCCTGCGCACCCACGTGATATTCAAGAAACATGGGTCTGTTAATGTACGCAATTTCTCCAAAAAACTCCATTGCCACAAGTGCAATTGTTATATAAAGCAAAATATTACGCCTGATAAATTGAGCCCCTTCTTTTAAGTCCGAAATATATTTTAAGGAAGACGCTTTTTTTGTATTTTTGTTCCCAGCAGGGTTTCTCAAAAATAAAGAAACCATGAATGTAATTGCTAAAAAAGCTGCGGAAAATCCGTAAAGAAAGCTAAAATTAATATTATCACGTAAAGCGTTAAACAATACAGCGGCAATAACCACCCCACCAGCCATTGCAATAATATTTATCAAAGCGTTTGCCTCCATTATCTTTTCTTCGGAAACAATTTGCGGCAATAGTGCCGTACTCGCAGGATTTTCAAACAATGCGGCAATATTATACAAAAATATAACAGCAAACATAAATGGGGCACCAAACCCCTCCTGTAAAGGGGTAAACGCAAGCAAAGACAGCACCAAAAACTCTAAAAATGTAGTAAGGCGCATAATGGCTATCTTGTTGTACCTATCCACAATTGGGCCAACAGCGAAAGAAAATATCCAAGGGGCCGCCGTCAAAAAGCCGGCAATACCTGTATATATCGGGTTCTCATAAATAAGATGTATAGAAAGCAGAATAAACATGGAAAACATACTGCCCCCAATGGCTGAAAAAAATTGATACATTAAAAACACACGATACATTTTATTTTGTTTAAACAAAGTAAGCAAGGGATACAACTCCTATCTAAGCATAAAACAACACATTTCAAGTGGTGGCGCTCCGCCACCACTTGAATTTATTCTCTATCCTACAATTAAGTAATTATTTGACAATATGTCTAGCACTTTCGTTTCCCATATATGCATTTGCTCATAAGCATCAGACATTACTGCAATAGATGCCAAACCATGAATCATTGCCCATTGAGCGATAATCGCTTTTTCCCATAGTTCTTTAGGATAATCCATTGAGATAAACATTTTTTCCATAAATCCCATATAAAAATCATAGGGTTCATATGCATGATTATAACCAACAGTAATATCTGAGTGTATGAATACAAACCGAAAATACTCTGGATTGCGCGCAAAAAATAATACATAGGCACAACACATACGAAAAAGCCCCTCCGGGGTTTCGCCCGCTTCTTTTACCGCCCCTTTTAACACCGCAGCAAATTGATCTGTAATATGCTTTTCAATGGCATAAAGAAGCGCTTCCTTATTAGCAAAGTGGCTATAAGGTGCCGCATGGCTAACATCACAAGCCACCGCAATCTTACGCAAAGATAAACTTTTTGCGCCATACTCGTTAATAAATTCTAATCCCTTTTGAATCATAACCGCACGCAAGTCCCCATGGTGGTATGATTTTGTTTTCATAAACATCTCCAATCTTGACAATATAAAGATAATAACAGACAATCTTTACATCGTCAAGATATGTTCTCAATCCGGTGTTGACAAAATGCAAAAACCAGTTATCCTACCACAAGAATACCTGGTTTTATTTTTTAAGATTAATAGTATGGTTGGAGGGGACAATCTCTTGAGTGTAGACGCGTTTTGGTAAGAATTCATCAAATTTGCAAGACTGGATAAGTCCACATAATTCAAACAACGGCGATTACGATCATGCCCTTTAATGAAATGACCTTTGAAATTTGTGACCGCGAAGGAGAATACGATAGCTTAAAGGCCTGACAAGACGACCACAGACGCTTCTTCAAAGAGGATGGTAAAGTGGAAGGAGATGAATTTTCGGAAAATATGCCTATAGTGTTTCGCGATTTTAAAGTGGTATACAAAAGCGCATAGGGCTATTCATTAACCTTTTATCAATGCATATAACTTCTCCATCGCACAGTGAAGCCCGCCCACCGCATCAATAATACCCGCAGTCACAGCTTCTTCCCCAATTAAAATGGTACCCACATCCTGGGCCATAGAGCTTGTATCCATCATAAGTTTTGTAAGGCTTTCATCGCTTATTTTTGAATGTTTTAAAATAAAATCCTGCACCCTATCTTGGGTTTTGTTAAAATAGTCATAGGTTTGGGGGGCACCAACAATTGTACCGTTTATGCGCACCGGATGAATTGTCATTGTTGCAGACGGTGCGATGAATGAGTATTGTGCAGACACCGCAAGCGGCACACCAATGGAGTGCCCGCCGCCCAGTACCAAAGATACAGTGGGTTTCCCCAAATGTGCAATAAGTTCTGCCAAAGCAAGGCCAGCTTCTACATCTCCGCCCATTGTGTTTAATAAAATAAGCAAACCGTCTACTTTCGGGTTTTCGGCACAGGCCACCAATTGTGGGATTACATGCTCATATTTCGTGGCTTTATTTGTTGGAGGCAAAAGCACATGCCCTTCTATCTGGCCTATAATTGTTAAAAACTGAATAATGCCCCGGGGGTTCTCCATAGATGGCGATACCACTGTAGCCTCCGGTTGTGGGGCTGAATGATGGTTTTGGCATTCCTCATCCTTATCCTCGTTGTTTAAAACCCCATGCACCATGGTAGATGAAAAGATATCCTTCTTTTTAAATGGCAGGGTCGCAGGGCTCGTTAAAACCGCTTCATTAAATGGCTTCATATCAGGTGACTCCTTGTGTTTTATAGTCATTATAGTTTGCATATAGTCTTTGTCATTTGCGCAGAAATATGCTAAGCTTATATAACTATTCGAAAGGAGAATTCCAATGCCTTATTTAGACATTCGCTCATCAAAACCGATTGATGAAACAACTAGAAACAACCTTCAATTAGAAATCTGTAAAATCATGCCGGTACTACCTGGCAAAAACGTATCCAACACTGTCATTTGCATTTCCGACACCTGCACCATGTACAATGAAATGCAGCCTATCCAAGCTGTATTTATTGACGTGCGGCTTTACAAAGCATCTCCCGAAGACAGTAAAAAAGAATTTGCAAAACAACTCACAGCAATTTTTGAATCCGTACTGCAAATTCCGCCGCCTAAAGTACAAATTAACTTTTTTGAACAACCAAACTGGGCCGTAAATGGAGATTATTTCTAAGCCCAAGCACTAACAGGAGGTTTGCACATATGGATAACAAGGAAGATCTCAAAGAAAACGCCCAAAGGGATAAGTGTAAAGACTCCAACGATAGCTACATGATGGAAGGTATGACTTTCGGTATGCTTGCCGGCGTAGTTTTCGGCAGTATCTTTGAAAACCTGGGCCTGTCCATAAGTATTGGTCTTGCTTTTGGAATGCTCATTGGATCGCTTATAAATAAAAAGAAATAGCGTAGTGCCAGCCTCTACGCTATTTCTTTTTATTTTACAATCATTTATTAACAAAAGGAGTGGTTATATATGGCGAATATAAAACACGCATTACAAATCGTAATCGACGACGTAGGCTGGTTTACCGGCCACGATGAAAGCAAGCAAAACAGACCCTTCCGCACAGGGGTAAGCCGCAAACATGTGTTGCAAGACTATATAGCCATTGCCGAGCTAGGCAAACGGCTTGGCGTACGCCCGATTATTGCCATGGTTATCGGCGACTGGGACAAGGACAACATCCTAAAAGACGTAACCGGTGCAACCTGGGATGGTGACAAATGGGATAACCGCGAAAACATCAAACAATATCAAAACGAGCTGGAGTCCATTGTAGACTTCCTAAACAACAACCAAGACCACTTTGAAATATCCATGCACGGCTTACAGCATGAATATTGGACAAATGGCATTATGACCCGCTCTCAATACTTCGACCATAATAAATACAGAGAAGGCAACGGCAAATTTATGCGCCCATACGATGTTGTAAATTCCCATGTAGACGCATTCTTCAAAATACTAGACCGTAATGGTGTAAAGGCAAAAGTACGCACCATTGTCCCGCCAAATTTCAATTACGAATGCGGCGAAAACGGCAATGCAGGAGATATGAGCAAAATCCTTAAAAATCATGGACTAGACTATGTAAGTACCCCCTTTAGTATGCTATGGGGCGCCCCGGATTCTGCACTACATTATAAAGAAGCCGGGCTAACCTTCATAGACCGCGGCCCAGACGATATTAGGTGGAACGCCACTGACATTTGGCCAACAAAAGATGTACACCGGCCTACTTTCGGGCTGCACTGGGCTAATATCCTAGGTGCAAACCCTGACGATAACCTAGCGGTAGTCGATAAATGGGTAGCGTTTTTCCAAGGACAGGTAGCTAAGGGCACTATCACCCTGGCTAAGGATATAAAAGAATGTGCAGAGCAGCTTATGCAGGCTTAAAGGCTAATGTTATGTAAATTCTTGTGCTTTTTTACTAATTTGTATACATGTGATTTTTATTTTAAGCGTGTTAGGTGATGGCCGTTTGTACCGCCATTTCCGGCACGCATTATTTTTGCCCGCAATTAATCGCGCCTTGCGCTACAGCAAAGGAGGCACAAAAAGGGGCAAATAATTATAAACACATCAATAGTTTTATACAATATCCTACAACCATTTTGTTGCATTAGTGGCAACCGTTTAGTTATAATAAAGATGGTTCTGGTTTTCAAAGCAAAATAATTCAACTGGTAAGAAATCCTTACCAGTTGAGTTATCCAAAAGTACATTAGGTTTCAATAATTACCGGTGGAAAATTAAGCGCATCAAACATAGTATCGATGTCTTCGAATGCGTCAGGCCCTTCAGCAAATATTTTTGTAAATACCGCTTTAAGTCCAAATGCGAGTGCATCATCCGAATAGGCCTCATACCAATATGCATCGTTTTCCCTGACCTCGCCTGGAGCAATGTATTTTTTAGCAATATCTGCCAAAGTAGCATCAGACAACTTTTGACATTTAAGGAATGTATCATGAGTTAAATCCATCTTTATGCTCCTTTCTTTTATGTGCCCCCTGGCTATTCTGATTGTTTTTTCGGAGAAAACTTCAGATGTGTTGGCTAGGGGTTTTTATTGTTTTGCTGTGATTGCATCCATTCATATTCGTACTTGATACATGGGGGAACAATTACCGCTAAGGCCACTCCGGACCATCACCTCCTCTGACAAGAACAGTAGTATCGCATTCACATTCAATACATGGCGGCGGAAAGCTACGCGGAGATTCCCCTGGTCCACAACCGTCTCCAACATGAATAGTAACACCAAGGCTAAATACCATAATTAGTGCAAGCATAAGACTTACAAGTTTTTTTTTCATTCAAAATCACCCCCCTCCATCATTCTTTTATAAATACCGCGAGAGATTTCTGCCATTTGCAGTGCTTTTTTCCCAAATCCGCCGCCCTTACTTTCAAAATACTCTCTAAGTGCTTCACTATATACCAATGCAGCATAAAATGAAAATGTTTTTAACATATATGGTATTGTTACACCCTCTATATATTGGGTGGACTTATGATTACTTAAGGATGTAAGATGTTTTGCAGATTCAAAAAAAACTGTATACATCTCACTTCCCTCTGCCAGTTTCTTTCCTTCTGCTATCAATTGCATGCATGACACATTATACTTCATATCTATATAACACAGTACCTTTAGATATAAGACCTCCATATAATTTATCTCGCCTTTTTCAAAGCATTCCAAAGCCCTATCTAGGTACTCTATAGCGCTGTTACCAGCACCAGCCGCTTTATACATAAACCCATAATCATAAAAAATCATACCCATATAGCGCTTATTGTTAATACGCTTGGCTTTTGTAAGGCACTTTTCCAAAAGTGATTTTGCACTTTGCAAACGGTTCATGCGTATATAGCCTCTGGCAAGCATACTGTCTACCCACAATCCTACATGCTCATAAGATTTTTCACCCAGAAACATTTCATTCCATTTTTCTAAAAAATCGATAGAACGCACAAGAAATCCAAGTTTCATTGAGCAGCGCGCTATATTATAATACAACACATCATGCCCTTTATAGTTAAGCTTAACTAACTTATTAGCTTTGAGAAAAAACTCCATAGCCACTTCTTCATTGGCAGTTCTCATGTTAAGTACACCCATGTTACAATAATAAAAGTACGTACTTTCCTCATCCATCTCTTGTAAGTTTTCCCCTACAACTTCTAGAATTTCGGCTGCTTCATCAAATCTATTTTCTGACAATAGTAATCGACATTTAAGCAAATTATAGTAGGTGTTTAGTTCACGTTCAAATGGCAAAAACTTGATATTAGATAATTCTTCCTGCATTTCTTTTGCTTCTTCATGTTTCCACTCTAAAATAAGGTCATAAAAAGCAAGCAACTTATCCTTAAAAACTTTGCGCTCTGGATCAAGCAATGGCATTTTTTCTATCCCTAAGGCCTTCCTTATCAGCAATAATATATCGGGGTCACAATCTATCCTGCCTACTTCTATATGGCTAATAGATGAAATAGCGTACTTTGTAGCCTCCGCTACTTTTTTTTGCGACATTTTCCTGGCCTGTCTCACTTGTCTAAGTTTTTCGCCCAGTGGCAAGGGTTCATTATTTCGCATATGTACCACCTCATTAAAATTATTACTGGCAACCTATCTCCAACCACAGGATATGTTAACTAACATCTAGTTGTATCCCCATATTAACGGAGGAAAGTCGCCTTGTCTACAAAAACATAACAATTTGTCGAAAAAAGTTTTTACAAGCAAGGGAACAGCAATTTTCTATCAACACAAAACCCAAGCGCCTAGTACCACTCGCCATTCGAATTATATTTTGCAAAACAAGTATGCTATAATTACTACATATATCTTCATCAACTACACATCCAATAAATCTTAAGAAAAAATCTCATATCAGGCGGTGTTCTCATGGACATAATTATAATCCACGGCGCTCCCGGAAACGGAAAAACAACAATATCAAAAAAGTTACACGAAGCCTTAAAAAGCCCATGGTTCGAATTTGGCTGGATTCCAGAATTTCGTATGTTAAACCCACATACGGAAATATCATTCAAAGACGAAGAAAAAATGTCCTTCGAAAATCTAGTATTAGTATGCCGTAACTATGTAAAACATAAATTTAAAAACATTATACTGTCTGATCTAAACGATAAAAGAATACTAGACATACCCACTGTATTCCACAATCATTCTTATATTATTTTTACCCTATATTCCAAAAACAACGACATTATTAAAGAACGCATACTAAAAAGAGACAATACAAACACATACAAAGATTTTGACCAAGCCATAAAAATGAACAACACAATAAAACAACGCCCCACATTACCCAACGAGTATAGAATAAGAACAGACAACCACCCAGCCGATGAAGTTACCAATCAAGTTTTACAGCTATTAAACAGCCACCAGTTTAATCAACTATTCAACCCCAAAGACTATAACCCGAATAATTATTTTTCATATACAGATTAACACCACAACAATTGCAAAGCAACCAATCACACAAGAAACAATAGCCAGGAAAACACTGCTCCTGCTGCAAAACAAACAAAAAACCTTAAAGACCTGATCTACTCTGCATTCTTTTGTTATATCTATCACATAATAATATAGAAGCGCTAAAGTAAATATTTTTCTACATTATATATCTCGTCCATCACAAGGAGGTCTTGTAGTGCGCCTACCCCATAGAACAATCATAACCAAGAGAAAAATACGAAACATCCTCATTGCCCTACTCCTATGCGCAGCAGGGTACATTTTGCTTGCATTACTGCCATACGTGGGCCGCCTATACGTAAGTGCAGAAACTCGTGACGATTTTTCTATGGATAATTTCTTCGGCAGCTACATAATACCCGAACAGGTTTTGCTGCTAGATGACCCCCACGATGCCTTTTTTCATAGAGTTAACATAATCTCCACTGCAGAACATCAAATATTTGTGGCTTCATACTCCATTTCAGAGGGCGCATCCACAGATATCTTCATAGGTGCATTGCTTGCCGCCGCAGACAGAGGTGTGGAAGTAACACTAATGACCAACGAAATAATCGGCGGCATGCCAATAGAATATAGGCGCGTACTCACAGGCCATGAAAATATCAACATCTATTGGTTTAATCAATTCGAACTTTTAAACCCCCAATATATAAATTCAATTTTTCACGATAAATATATTACAGTAGACAATAGATTTCTAATACTAGGCGGCAGAAATATCGGGGATAGATTTTTCAACCCTAAATGTTTTGACGGCTCCGTAACACTAGACATGGATGTTTTAGTATACAACACCGATACAAATTTCACCGGTGTTATCGCCGATGTAAACAGCTATTTCCTAAGCAAGGTAAACTCCTCCAGAACAAGCTTATTCACCCGAGAAAGACGCAGCAATTGGGAAACACAAAAAGCATACTACATCAATATCTACAAAGAATATAATGCCAACTTAAAAATAGAAGCATTTGATTACCTTTTAAATACCATAACCGCAAACCAAATAACCCTGCTAACAAACAATTTTGAGGGATCAAAAAAAGAAAGCATTGTAGCCTATAATTTACTAATGATCGCAAAAAACAGCCAATCCGTAATCGCTCAATCCCCATATTTTTCAATGACACGCAGCAGTATTGACTTCCTTGGCGAAACAATCCGCAATATAGATTTTACCTTATTAACAAATTCCCTTGCCTCTACCCCCAACCTGCCTGCATTTTCAAATTACTATGTAAACCGGCGATATATTTTGCAAACAACAGGCATCACAATCTATGAATACCAATGTACAAATTCATCCATCCACGGCAAAGTCTACCTATTCGACGGACGCCTAACAGCCATCGGCTCCTTCAACCTAAACGAAAGAAGCATGCGCTCCGATACAGAATCCATGCTTGTAATCCATAGCGAGGAATTTTGGAATGTGACAATGGAAGTCATCAATAATTTCATGTCCATGAGCCTAAGGGTCGGCGCAGACAACAGATACATCCCAAGGGATGACGTTGAAGAAGCCCCCATCCCACAGGGGAAAAGAACCCTGTATGTTGCCGCTGGACATTTACTAAGAAGTTTTCGGTTTATGTTTTAACCGTAAAAATACTTGGAAAATATCATAAAATAGGTTACAATGATGTGTGTTGTAACAGGTCTATTTATAATTACAAAATAGAAATATAATTTCACAATGAGAGGAATGGTTCTAAACATGGCGCAATCGAATTTCGACACCGCTTTATATGACAAGCTTGATGCTTACATCGACAGTTTGCCATCTAAGCAGGGCGCATTAGTTTCCGTTTTGCACGAAGCACAAGGTATTTTCAAATATCTGCCTATCGAAGTGCAAACACACATCGCCCACAAGTTAGACATCCCGGCAAGTAAGGTTTATGGAGTAGTTACATTCTATTCATACTTTACCATGACCAAGAAAGGCGATTTTGAAATTAGCGTGTGTATGGGCACAGCATGTTATGTGCGCGGCGCAGGCAAAGTTTTGGACAAGTTTGCAGCAGACTTAAACGTGCCATCAGGCACAACAAGCGAAGACGGCAAATGGACCCTAAACGGTCTACGTTGTGTTGGCGCATGTGGTCTGGCTCCGGTGGTTCTTGTAAATGGCAAGGTGTACGGACGCATAGAAGAAAAAGACGTTCAAGGCATCATTGACGAGTACAAAGACAAGGAGGTAGAAGCATGAGTAAAATAAAATCACGTGAGGATTTAAGAGCACTCCGGGAAAAGTACAGAGGCAACGTGCTTATGCGCCTTCTAACAGACGAGTCTTTTGATGACAGAGTTGAAGTGAACGTAGGCATTGGCGATTGCGGCCTAACAAGTGGCGCAAGAGACGTTCTTAAAACAATCTTTGACGAAGTAAATGCCGCCAAGTTAGATAAAGTGTCTGTAATTGCAGTAGACTGTACAGAAAATTGCGAAACCGGTGCACCCGTAGAAATCGTAAAACCCGGTCAAACACCGATCAAATATTCAAATGTAGACGTAGCAAAGGCAAAAGAAATTGTAGCTAAAGACCTAGCAGGCTGCTGCTCTGCAGAAGTGACCACCACAAACATGAACCCAACCCGATTGCAAATTCTTATTTGCGGCGGTACAGGTTGTATCTCTTCCGGCTGTTTAGACGTAGAAACAGCCCTTATCGAAAGCCTAGCAAAACACGGAATATCCGACGAAGTCATCATTTCAAAAGTAGGCTGCTTCGGCTTCTGTGAACAAGGCCCGATTGTAAAAATTTATCCAGACAATACATTCTACGTACGTGTAGAAGGCAAAGATATGGAAGAGATCGTATCCGAGCATTTGGTAAAAGGTAAACACATCGAGCGCCTGCTATTTAAAGACCCAGAAACAGGCGAAAGATATCACCACCATAGAGATATGCCTTTCTACAAAAGCCAAGTGCGCGTAGCACTTCGCCACTGCGGAATGGTAGACCCAGAAAGAATTGACGACTACATTGGCGTAGAAGGCTACGAAGCCCTAGGCCAAGCCCTAACCGAAATGAAACCGGATGAAGTGACAAAAATTATCAAAGACTCCGGCCTTCGCGGTCGCGGCGGCGCAGGCTTTTCAACAGGCCTAAAATGGGAATTTGCCGCAAAAGTACAAAGCGACAAAAAATACGTAGTATGTAACGCCGACGAAGGCGACCCAGGCGCATTTATGGATCGTTCTATTCTAGAAGGCGACCCGCATGGGGTTATCGAAGCAATGGCACTTTGCGCTTACGCAATCGGTGCCGACGAAGGCGTTGTATACATCCGCGCAGAGTATCCCCTTGCGGTAAACCGCCTAAAAAAAGCCATCGACCACGCACGTGAATATGGCATGCTTGGCAAAAACATTTTTGGAACAAATTTCTCATTCGATATTTCTGTAAACCTTGGCGCAGGCGCATTTGTTTGTGGTGAAGAAACAGCTTTGCTTAACTCCGTTGAGGGAGAACGAGGCGAACCTCGCATTAAGCCTCCATTCCCGGCAGTTAAAGGTTTATGGCAACAGCCAACCATTATTAATAACGTAGAAACCCTGGTAAATATTCCACAAATCATTTTACGCGGTGCGGACTGGTTTAACAGCATTGGCGCACCTGGCAACTCCGGTACAAAAGTATTTGCCCTTGCGGGTAAAGTAAATAACGTTGGCCTTGTAGAAGTGCCAATGGGAACAACCATGCAAGACATTGTTTATAAAATTGGCGGCGGTATCCGCGATGGCAAGAAATTTAAGGCACTTCAAACAGGCGGCCCTTCCGGAGGATGTATTTCTGAACAAGATTTAGGTCTTGAGGTAACATTCGAAAACCTGCAAGCCGCAGGTTCTATGATGGGTTCCGGCGGTATGATCGTAGTTGACGAAACCGACTGTATGGTAGACCTTGCTAAATTCTACCTAGACTTTACCGTTGAAGAAAGCTGCGGAAAGTGTACCCCATGCCGCATTGGTAACACCCGCATGTACGAAATTCTCGACCGCATGAGCAAAGGCCAAGGCCAAGAAAGCGACATCCAATTGCTAAAAGACCTTGGACAAACCATCAAATCAACATCCCTATGCGGCCTTGGCATGAGTGCGCCAAACCCTGTACTTTCTACAATCGACCGCTTCCTAGACGAGTACGAAGCCCACGTTAAAGATAAAAAATGTCCAGCCGGCGCATGTAAAGACCTTGTAAGTTATGTAATTATCCCAGAAAAATGTATCGGCTGTACCCTATGTAAGCGTGTCTGCCCAGTAGATTGTATTTCTGGCGAACTTAAAAAACCCCATGTTATCGACCAAGACAAATGCATTAAGTGTGGCGCCTGTGTTGCCAGATGTAAGCCTAATGCAATTATTACTGAATAGGAGGAGGACACAGAATGATAAATATCACATTAAATGGCGCAAAATTGCAAGTTGAGCCAGGCCAAACTATTTTGGACGTGGCCGCCGCCAATGGTATTAAAATTCCAACACTATGTCATTTAAACATGGCAGATATTAAAATGGTAAACAACGTAGGTAGCTGCCGTGTATGTATGGTTGAAGTAGAAGGCCGTGCAAACCTAATGCCAGCCTGCGTTACACAAGTTTGGGAAGGCGCGGTAATTACAACCAATAGCCCACGGGCAATCAACTCACGCCGCACCGTGGTTGAGCTCTTCCTTTCTAACCATCCAAAAGATTGTTTATCCTGCGAGCGCAACCGCAAATGCGAATTGCAAGACCTTGCAGCAGATTTAAACATTCGCGAAGACAAATACGCAGGCAAAATGTCCAGCTACGCAAAAGACACATCCAGCCGCAGCATTATCCGCGATGCAGAAAAATGCGTCATGTGCCGCCGCTGCGAAACCATGTGTAACGACGTACAAACAGTTGGCGTATATTCCGGTGCACACCGTTCTCTTGAAGCGGTTGTTAGCACAGCATTCGACTACCCAATGCTTGACACCAGCTGCACATTCTGCGGACAATGTATTTCTGTTTGCCCAACGGGCGCACTTACACAAGTAAGCGACATTGGCAATGTATGGACCGCCATTAACGACCCAGACAAAGTAGTTGTTGTACAAACCGCACCAGCAGTACGCGTAGCACTTGGGGAAGAATTTGGACTCCCTGTTGGCACTCGCGTAACAGGCAAAATGGTTGCCGCACTACGCCGCATGGGCTTTGACCATGTATATGATACAGACTTTGCCGCCGACCTTACCATTATGGAAGAGGCAAGCGAACTGATAAACCGCATACAAAACGGCGGAACACTACCCATGCTAACAAGCTGCTGCCCTGCATGGGTTAAGTTTATCGAGCATCAGTTCCCTACCCTTTTAGACATTCCATCAACATGTAAATCTCCACACGAAATGTTTGGAGCCATCGCAAAAACCTACTTGGCCGAAAAACTTGGCATAGATCCTGCAAAAATGGTTGTAGTTTCTGTAATGCCATGTGTAGCCAAAAAATACGAAGCGGCCCGCGAAGAACTTGCAAACGGCGGTAACGCTAACGTAGACTATGTTATATCTACCCGAGAAATGGCAGGAATGCTGCGCGAAGCCTGTATCGACTTTAACTCCCTACCGGACGAAGACTATGACAAAATAATGGGCGAATCTACCGGCGCAGGCGTAATATTTGGCAGGACCGGCGGCGTAATTGAAGCTGCAGTGCGCACCGCAGTATTTAAACTCACCGGCAAAAACCCAGAAAACGTAGTATTCGACCAACTACGTGGCGAAGCCGGTATCCGCGAAGCAACGATTAAAGTAGGCGACTTAGACCTTAAAATTGGTATCGCCCACGGCCTTGGCAATGCCAGAACATTGTTGGAGAATATCCGCGATGGCAAAAGCCAATACCATGCAATTGAAATTATGGCTTGCCCAGGCGGCTGCGTAGCCGGTGGCGGCCAGCCATTCTATGGCAACGACCGGTCTGTAATTTCTGCACGTATTGCAGGGCTTAATGGCGAAGATGCCGATAAGGCTGTACGCGTTTCTCACGAAAACAAAGAAATCCAAGCCTTATATGCCGATTTCTTAGGAGAACCAGGTGGCCATAAGGCTCACGAGCTATTGCATACAACCTATATCAAACGCGATAAAATGTAGTTGTAATATAACGAAAGCACTTGTTGCCATGAGTTTTAAACTCCAGGGCAACAAGTGCTTTTTTATTTTAGTTTAAAATGTTTTTCCAACAATGCTAAAGTGTTTTTAATCGTGCTTTCTTCGCTTCTCATTATATTAAACAAGTCATGCTTTTTAGCTTTTTCAGCAACTTCTTTTGCGCCTATTCTAAATAATTCGTTTTGCACTTCAAACTTTTGCTCAGGATTTTCCAATGATTGAATGGCCTTTGTAAAGTCCATATGATCAGCACGCTGATAATAATCGCGGACTATTAATTCGCCGGGGGCTAACAAACAAGCGATTCTGCTGTAATCGGAGATTTCCAGAAGAAAATCATAATCTTCTATCCAAATGTCTGCAATAACTGTATTCTTTTGTGCTAGTTTGATGATTTCTATTATTGAAAATGCTATATTCTCCATATTAGCAGCTTGATTATTTTTATCGTCCGCTAAAAACTCCTCAACAGACCTGCTGAAATATTCCTCATTGCTAAACGGTTTTCCCCCATTGTGTGAATAAGGCTGGTATTTTTCATCAATTATAGATTCCCATTCTTTCCAGTTAGGTTCATTCCAGTTATCGCTGAAATAGATAAATCCATATTTTTTAGACAGTTCCCTACCCATTGTTGTTTTTCCACCACATGCTGTCCCTACAAAAAAATATACGTTTTGCAAACTGCGCTTTAAGATATTATTAGCTATATTCATAATGCTACACCGCTACGCGTCCATCAAAACTTTAAGGGCAGTATCTCTGTTGGCCTCAATATATTTAAACGCCTCCGGTAACTCTGCCAGTGGGAAATGTTTGCTCATAAGTGGTACAAGCACAACTTTACCTTCAACAACAAAGTTCATAGCATCCATCCAGTCTTCTTTAGTGTACATAAGTGTGCCTATCAGGCTTAATTCCTTGTCCTGCACCAGTCCCATGCTTACAGTTGCCGCTTCACCAAAAACACCGGCAACAATAATATCCGTACCTTTGCGCCCAACTTGTATGGCCTGCTCAATTGTGGCGGCAACACCAACGCATTCTATAATTGCATCGGCACCTATGCCGCCCCATACTTTATTAATTTCTTCAGTCAAGTCTATATTGGCGATATTAACCGTATGCGCTACGCCACATTTTTTTGCAACGTCTAACCTAAAATCGCTAAAATCCGTAATCATAACCGATGCCGCGCCAAGTGCTTTTGCGGCTTGGGCTGTTAAATTGCCTATTGTTCCCGCGCCTAAAACCAATATGTTTTTGCCAGAAACACCACCAATTACTCGCTTGCAAGAATGAATGCCAACAGCCACAGGTTCAATCATTGCGCCGTGGTCAAAATCCATAGAATCCGGCAGTTTTAGTACCAACCGTGCATCTACCGCCAGCTTTTCTTGTGAGGCACCCGGTGCTTGACAGCCGATAACCTGTAATATCATACATATGTTGTATCTACCATTTTTACAGTTTACACATTGCCTGCAATATAGCTGGGGCATAACGGTTACTCTGTCACCGATGGCAAGACCCTTTACATCCCCTGCACCCAATTCACAAACTATTCCGGAAAATTCGTGCCCGGGCACAACAGGTAGATCGATAAATGGGTGGCTGTCATAATAGGCATGTATGTCTGATCCACAAATACCGCTACGCACTATTTTTACTACAACTTGCCCACCTCCTGCATTAGGTTCGGGTACGTCTGCCCTGGTGATGGTTTCTTTTGAAGCCAGTGTCATTTGAATCATTCCAAATCCCTCCATCTAAATGGGGCTCTGCCCCAAACCCCGCCGCTCCATCGGGCAAAGCCCGATTACGCTTCCTCGCTGCGCTGCGGGTGCGCACGGTGTGCGCAAATAGTTTTAACTGCCAAACCCCGCCGCTCCATCGGGCAAAGCTCGATTACGCTTCCTCGCTGCGCTGCGGGTGCGCACGGTGTGCGCAAATAGTTTTAACTGCCAAACCCCGCCGCTCCATCGGGCAAAGCCCGATTACGCTTCCGACCCATTCGCTTCGGATGCGCACGGTGTGTCCAAATAGTTTTATTCGTCTTCCGAAATTTCTCCAAATTCTAATATGATATTCGACTGTACAACACATATCCATGTTGGCCCAGGCGATAACACCAATGGTGATCCATCTCCAAAGTACCAGCGGGTCGGTATTGCATGGCCTTCTTTAACCCAGCGCACAGGAAAATACCTGCCCCCTGTAATCAGAAATCCATCACCTTCCCCTAAGGTTTGCACATCTCGCCGCCCTTCCCCATCTATTACACGCATGGTGGTTAACTGAATAAGCACATTAGCCACTTTAACCTGCTCACGAGTTTCTGCGTCTACGTGCGGGCCGTCACGGTTTTCCACCCAGTACCACATTGTTTGGGGGTCAACATTAAAAAATCGTCGATACCCCTGAGAAAAAGGCACAATCACAGTTTCTGCAATGCCGCCCCCTTCCTGCATGGCTCCAAATACAAATTCATATGCGGGATTGTCACTTGCAAAATCTCGAATACTCCGCGCTTCCATGTGGGTGTTCATCCGCTCATAGCTTGTGTATGAGCTATGCTCCAAAGGACGGCGGCTGCCTGCATTAGAATGCCAGTAAGGATAGTCTCGGTCACGCCAAAAGACCGATCCCTCCAAAGCCAATCCATCCAAATTTTGAATACCTGTATTACGAATACGGCTTGTTCCAGACGGACTCGAACCATGATGCACAAAAATAGCATCATGATTAAACGCAAAGTCTACAAAATAATCCCTTGCCGAACGCACCGGTCCAATTTTCTCTGGCACATAGGACTGAAATATAACAACCAAACGTGTGACATCACCTTCCGCCAGAGCCTCATAAATAACATCTGCAGAAGCAACACCACTCTGCGGCCATGCAGCCCGGATATTATTGATTACCACAGCGATTGGTCGGCGGCCTTCGTTTTCTTCATCAATAGGAAGACCTGTTAGCATACTCCTGGGCCGGGTATCGATTGGGGCATAGTAATCCCAGCGCATAGATTGGTTAGGGTCTTGATTTAAATAGGGCGATACCGCACTAGGGCTCGTGACTACATTACTTGGCACGTAGACTATAGGCATTTCTTCGCTACCATCCGTGGCAAATATTATTACCACCAAAACAAGTATCACAATAATAACAAGGGCATTCGCACCCAATGCCACACATATCCAAGGACTTTTTGCCCATAGTTTTCTAAAAAATTTTGCCATTTAACTTTTGCCTTCCTAGTATTAAATATATCTCTTAATCACATCTATTGCCACAATAACTGCCACCACGATAGCAAATACCGATGCAAGCAACACTGCTCCGGCCGCTGCATCCTTGGCTGTTTTTGCAAGGGGATGAATTTTGCCATCACAGCTTAGATCTGTAAGGGCTTCTATTGCAGTGTTGACAAGCTCCATAATAAGCACAAAAAATATCCCAACTGTCACAAGCCCAATCTGCCATAACTCCACCCTAAATACAATACAGGCAATGACCGCTAAAATTGCAAAAAAAAGTTGAATGCGAAAATTGCGCTCACTTTTTGCAGTTTTGCATATTCCATCTATGGCATGTCCAAAAGATTGTAACCAGTTTCGGTTTTTCATTTTTGATCCAATTCCTTTCAGAAGGTTCACGTATTTCCCACTGTTACCTTTCCATCCCCACCCAAGCAAGCATTTCTTTTTGCGCCATTATCATTTCTTTTTCCGCTTCCGGGGTTTCGTGGTCGTATCCGATTAAATGCAAAAAACCATGGGCTGTTAAAAACGCAAGTTCTCTTTCTAGAGAATGACCATACTCCCACGCTTGATTTTCCGCAACTTCTAAGCAAATGACTATATCACCGAGGTTAGCACCATCCATTGGAAATGACAGAACATCTGTAGGGCTATCCTTACTGCGGTATTCTTTGTTCAATTGAGTTATTTCTTCCGGGGTTACCAGGGTTAGACTAATACTATTTTTAACATCAGCCATTGTGGGCTTGCCCCGCACTCGCTTTTGCCCGCTAGATTTCAAACCAAGTCCGTAATTACGAATGCCTGCGCTTATCACTTGCTTTAACATTGTTTGTGTTGGCACAGGCAGTGGCAACGTACCACGCTCGCCAAAGTAAACTTTTATCTTGGCCATATCAAACGTCCTCTGCCTCAGCACCCACAACACGCACAGGCATTGATTTTGGATATGCAATACGCTCATGATACATACCCTTTAAAACACGGAAAAACGATTGCTCTATAATAGTAACATCTTTAATACTCAGCTGACTTTCTGCAAGCTGCCCATCATTTAACTTACCACGCACAATATTGCGTATAGTTGCAGCAACTTCATCTACAGAATTTAATTTAGGTATTGTCGCGCGCACTGCCGCCTCTACAGAATCAGCAAGCATAACACATGCAGATTCTCTGGTTTGAGGTATAACAAATGGATAGCGATAATCCTTATCTTCTGCAGCAGGGTCACTTTCCTTTGCCTTCGCATAAAAATATTGCAGCAAAGTCGTACCATGGTGTTCCTTTATCATATCCCGCACAAATTGCGGTAGACGATGTTCGCTTGCAAGGGTTAGCCCATAGGATACATGGCTTATGATAAGTTGTGCACTATTGATCGTATCCAAATGGTCATGAGGGTTTTCCCCATCTATATTTTCTGCAAAATAATGTGGGAATTTTAGTTTTCCAACATCATGATAGTATCCACCAACTCTTGCGGCATGAGAATTCGCTCCAATGTCATATGCAGCGGTTTCTGCCAAATTGGCCACAATAAGCGAATGATGATAGGTACCTGGTGCTTCTATTGTAAGCCTTCGCAAAAGTATATTTGTAGGATTCGTTAAATCCAGCAATTTTACAGGGGTTACAACTCCAAAAAACGTCTCCCAAAATGGTAAACTTCCTGTACAAATTATAACTGTTAACATCCCGCTTGCAGCAGCAAAACTCGCAACAACAAGCATCCCTTGCAAGTCATAAAGGGCGTGGGCTCTTTCTATTATAAATGCTATAGAAATTGAAAGCATAAACTGAATGGCCGTAACCAAAAGTCCGACAATAAAAATTTTATTTCGCTCCGTTGTAAAGCGGGACAAAAGACAAATGAGTGCACCAGAAGTCGCATAAAAAAGCAAGTATGAAAGAGAGCCTTCTACCACAAAAAAGCAAATAAACACCATGGAAAAAGTCAGCACCATACCACACCGGCGGTCCAACAAAAGGGAAACCAGCATCGGAAATATCAGAAGCGGTACAAATGGAAATGAAAACTCTCTAAATGTCCAAGTAAGCGCAAGAGACAATACAAAAATGGTAAACAATAGTGCAGCTTCTTTTTTTGTATTTGCTATGGACGGATGATAGAAAGACATGTACATAAGACTGATTGTAAAAAGCGCAACCACTAACCCCAACACACCAGAGAGTGGTATGATATTATCCCGCAAAGAATCTGAACGAAGCAAGCCAAGCTGCGCAAGCAATTGATATATTTCACGTGTAACAAGCTCACCTTCGTCTACAATAATATCACCTTCGTAGAAAAACGCCCGCTCATAATTATTTCTAGTTTCGTTAAAGCGCCGTAAATTTTCCTCTACATTTGGAATTACATTTGGGCGTAAGTGGTTGAGCACAATATTTTCTACCAACTCTTCTGTCGCACGATCAAGGCCCGTCAGGGTTCCAAGCACTTGATGCACTTGACGCGCGGTTACAAAGTCAATTTCATCGATATCATGGTTAAGCTGCACGGTTTCTGCAACAGTAAACACCGCAGCCCACATCATATTAAACCCATCGTCTTCCATTGCTACCAGCATCTGCTGGGCTGTTTCTGTAAAAAGCATGTGAAGGGTTGCAAACTGCTCAAGGGCTTCACCTAAAAATTCCGGTTCCGGTGGTGGAATAGGAATCTCAGGCTGTGGCGGAAAATTTGCCAGATCTTCTTCTCCTGCCAGCGCTGCGGCCCGGGCAAGATCCCACTCCATTCTGGCTGCAATAGCGGCTGAGTTTAGTTGTGCAACTTCTTCTTCCCAATCTATACTTGCCTGTAGATATGCTTCCCATTCGTTATTGTATGCCTCACGAATAAGCGCTACATCCCCACGCAAAAGAAGCAGGTTATTATCTACAAACTGCCATTCGTATGGATCTATTGCATAAATTGTTTCCAACCTTTGGGCAAACTCGTAGGCAGCGATACGGTTGCGCTCGGTTTCCGCCACGTTTTCCATCACATGGGGTGCACGTATCCGCTCTTCCGAATACATACCTTCGGTTACATCAAGCCCGGACCTAAAATATGCACCACCCAAAATTGCCAAAGCCGTAAGGCTAAAAGCTACGACTACTAACGTAATATGAAATAGGTTACGCTTCATTATTCAATTCCTTTCAGTCGGGCAAAGCCCTCCTTGGGTCAACCTTAGACAATACGATGAAAAAAGAAGTTCACTGCTTTCTCATTTTACTTCTTTTGCTTTAAAACCTTCTTCTTATACTCCGTTCGTGCTGCCTGCTTATCGTAAGCATTTATTATTTTTTGCACAAGAGGGTGTCGAACAACATCCTTGGATGTTAAATGGCTTATTCCAATATCAGCAATATTATCCAATATTTTAACTGCATCCGTTAGGCCGGAATTTACGCCCCGAGGCAAGTCTATTTGTGTTATGTCTCCAGTTATAACTGCCTTTGAATTGTTGCCCAAGCGGGTGAGAAACATTTTCATTTGCTCTGGGGTGGTGTTTTGTGCCTCGTCTAATACGATAAAGGAGTTGTCCAATGTGCGCCCACGCATGTAGGCCAGCGGCGCAACTTCTATGAGGCCACGGTCGAAATTTCGCTGGAAAGTTTCCGTTCCCATTATATCATTTAACGCATCGTAAAGTGGGCGAAGATATGGGTCAACTTTTTGCTGCAAATCTCCAGGAAGAAAGCCTAGCTTTTCCCCCGCCTCTATTGCAGGACGGGTGAGTATAATTTTATTTATTTCACCGGTTCTAAATGCAGTAATTGCCATTGCCATTGCAAGATAAGTCTTACCCGTACCAGCAGGACCTATAGAGAATACAATAGTGTTCTTGCGAATTTGGTCGATATATTTCTTTTGCCCCATTGTTTTTGGCTTTATGGGGCGGCCATTTATTGTGTTGCATATTGTGTCGTCGCTTAAATTACTCACTTTTTCCAAATGCTCGTCCTCTAAGGAGGCAATGGCATAGTTTACATGCTGCTCTGTGATTATTTCTTTTTTTTGCGCAAGGCCAACCAAGTGCTGTAAAACCTCCTGGGCTTTTTCCGGCTTTGATGTTGGGGTATTTGGCATAATTTGCACAATATCATCACGATTAATTATAGATACTTGAAATGCATTTTCAATTTTTTGAATATGCTCGTCCAACTTACCAAATACATTGTGTATCAAATGGCTAGGTATGTTCATTTGTTAGCTCCTTTATTCCACCGTTATAGGTACATGGCGGTCAATACGTTCGTGTGTGGTTATCAGCCCGCTTACCTTAAGCGCGTTTGACGTTTCGTTAAATATTATCTGTCTATCCACTATATCTATACCAAAATCGAACTCGCGGATAATGCGGCTGATTATCATTCTTTCTGCCAGATCTTTTGCTTCTTCTAAATTGCGTGTACGCGGGGTTGGAATAAATTCCGCATAATGTGTAGTAGTGATTACAATAGGCAATGGAAATGTACCCGATACCCCTGGCTGACTATGTGTTGTTATTCTATCATAAGATGTAAAGGAATTTCCACCACCTGGCAAAGTTATTCGTCTATTTTTCAAGAAAAGTAACTGAACAGAGCGCTCTACAGAAGTTTGACCCGTAAAAACCCGCTCAGAATATGTAAATGGCACCAAAAATTCTATTGTATGGTAACGCCGCGCCCAAACTTCTGCATAGGCGTGGGTGTACACAAGTGGTGCACCCGGCGTATCCGGCTCTAATTCCAAAATGCCGCTAATGAGCATCTCCCCCTCACGCACAACATCCCCTTGCCGCACGAGTGGTGCGCCACTCCAAGTGATTACATGTGTAATAAGCCCATCCCTGCTTGCCACAACATGGGCGGGGGTTTGACGGCTTATAATTGGTTGTGGTGGTAAAATTTCTGTAAGGCGAATGGTCGTGCGCGTGCCGCGTGTATGTACATCTGCCCAGCTTAATTCATCAAAACTACTT
>Ga0123355_10001759_pt1 | contig 30283 bp, 33 predicted proteins | sample TergutEmb28metaG_3_FD_89872 | JGI IMG/M metagenome (GOLD analysis project Ga0123355, IMG submission 89872) | Embiratermes neotenicus P1 segment gut microbial communities from Petit-Saut dam, French Guiana - Emb289 P1 | ecosystem: Host-associated > Arthropoda: Insects > Digestive system > Gut ... | reverse complement strand
GTAGTCGTTTTGTTAAGCGTTTGTCCCCAAACTTTATTTCTGCAAAATCTTCACTTGGTTTGCCATATTTTATAGTTTCCATGCTGATAGTATCCACTATTAAAACTTATGGGGCAAGTGTAGGGTAAGGGTTGATGTGTTTTATATTCCAGAAGGTAAGGAAAAGGGATATTATCTGGTTCCAATTTATGTGGCGGATACTTTGAAGGCGATATTGCCTAATAGGGCAATATCGCAGAGGAAGCCATATGAAGAATGGAAAGAGATGAATGATAACGATTTTATCTTCTCACTTTACCGTAATGACCTTATTTTTTTGAAGCATAAAGAATCCTTGGATTTTACAGTTGTTCATAAAAATAGTCGTCTGCCTGAAAAAAATTCAGTGCAGGAGACCTATGCCTATTACAAGCGTACTCATAGTGGAACGGGAAATATTAGAATTATCAACCATGATAACAGTTATATTATAAAAGGCGCGGGCGTAAAAACTTTATTGGAATTAAAAAAATGTCAAGTAGATGTATTGGGCAATATATCTGAATCTGGCAAAGAGAAACGTATAGGTTTTTTTAAGGATAAAAGCGAGGACAACCATGGCATATCGTAATATTGTAGTAAGTAGTGACGCTAAATTATCCCTTAAAAATAGGCAATTGTGTATAAAAACTGATATGGTAAATGACACTGTGCCGATTGAGGATATAGATACGGTCTTGATAGAAAGCCGTCAAAGCGTTTTAAGCACGGCTTTAATGGGTGCATTAGCAAAGAGTGGCGTTGCCTTGTTTGTTTGTGATGAATTTCATATGCCTTGTGCTGTTTTGCAACCTTATTTGCAACATTCTCGGCAACATGAAGTCACAAAAAGACAGCTTGCTTTAAGCACTCCAGCTAAAAAACGTCTTTGGCAACAAATCGTTGTATCCAAAATAAGCAATCAAGCTAGATGCTTATCATTACAAGGATATGAAGAAGAGGCTTTAGAATTGGAGCGTATATCTAAATCTGTAAAATCTGGAGATAGCGGATATGCAGAGGGACATGCAGCAGCAAAGTATTTTTCTACTTTATTTGGAGAAGGTGTTACTAGAGGTGATGATTTAGACTGTAGAAATGGATGGCTTAATTACGGATATGCAATTGTACGTGGTTGTGTTGCTCGTACTTTATCGGTATATGGATTTATGCCTCTATTCGGAATACAGCATCACTCGCAGTTAAATCAATTTAACCTAGCGGATGATTTTATAGAACCTTTCCGTCCTATTGTGGATTTATTTACGGCAGAAAATGCCACAAGCGATACAAAGTTGACTCCAGAAGTAAAAAGAAGGCTTGTTAACCTAATAAATTACAATATCTTGATGGATAGCAAAAAGTACACCCTTTCATATGCAATTGAACTTGCAGTAAAAAGCTTTTCCTCTGTGTTGATGGAAAAACGCAAGGATTTACTTCTTCCAGAGCTAATGCTTTTAGAGCTTCACAAGTATGAATAAATTTATGAGACTACTTGTATTTTTTGACCTTCCTGTAAAAACGGCCACTCAAAGGAAAGTTGCGACTAAATTTCGTAATTTTTTGCTAAATGACGGATACCATATGGTGCAATTCTCCATTTATGCAAGGGTATGTAATGGCATGGATGCTGTAGCAAAACATAAAAAGAGGCTATATAGTTCCTTACCGGATAATGGGTCGATAAGATTGCTTGTGATTACTGAGAAGCAATATCAAGGGATTGAAATTTTAGTAGGCGAACTAAAAAGTGAAGAAAAAGCATTTGAAGCAGAGCAATTGACCATATATTAAGGCAAATAATAACCCCCTAAAAAGTGCTGTTAGAGTTGAAATAACAGGCTTTTTAGGGGGTGTATTATACCATAACAAAAATCATCTGGGGGCTATAACCAAATCATCATCCGTATCGCAAGCCATCCAATTATACCATAACAAAAATCATCTGGGGGCTATAACAGTCCTGCCCGTTCCAATAATCGAGCGTCTTTCTCAGCTTGTTTAGAGTATTCTAATTTATATCCCATCCTATATTCTCCAAACGCTCACTAGCAGGGGCTTTCCTAGCTTCTTTAATTGATTCAACCATACCAGGGATAGATTGAAGATGGAGCGTTTCCAACAATCCGTTCCATTCCTCCTGACTTATTAGAATTGCTGCACCTTTGTCTGTAGCAATGGATACTGATTCACCAAACTCAATAACAATGTCAAGTATTCTATCAAAATCTTTCCGAGCAGTATTGGCAGTAAAATGTTGCATAATATTTCCTACGGATATAGTTGCTTGTTGTGAGGGTACACTCATAATAAATTGCTCCTTTGCTATTTAATATGCGCAAAATTTAACAACGCGAATCAAAGCTGGATTTAAGGCTTGATTCGCGTTAAATTAAGTTCTCGATAGTGCGTAAAATGGCTGACTCAATAAGAATGCACCTCAAATTATACCATAACAAAAATCATCTGGGGAGAGTATAACCTCTAACCCCATTTAACAACACTAGCCGCCCAAACATAACCAATACCAGCCGACAACAAGCACACAACATCCCCCGCTTTAACCTTACCTGTCTCCAATGCTAACTGCAAGGAAAGTATTTGGTCTACTTGCCCGATATGCCCATAATCCTCTAAATATATGGATTGCTCAGTTGTAAGTCCCAAATCCTTTAGCATTGCTTCATGTCCAGAACGTTTGATATGCAATATAGCAAGATAGCTTAAATCTTTTCTGCTAAAGCCGGATTTTTCAAGTGCTTTATCTATGCAGGTATTCCAATTGGGCATGGAAACCTCATTTAGGCGTTCTTTCATAGCTTGAGCATCCAGCAAACGCAGAGATTTTTTTGCTTCCTCCAAATTCTCAGCGGTTATGGGATTGATTAAACCGCCAATTTCCACACCCGCCGTTCTAGCTAAAGACGCATCGGCAATTATATGACTACCTAGCACCAAATTTTTTCCTAACCCTTTTTTTAATAAAATCGCGCCACCACCAGCACCAAGATTAAACATCATGGATACTTTGCTATCTGTATAGTCAATAAAATCACCATTGCGATAGCCGCCAGCAATCAAAATTGTGGAGATTTCATCATCTGCTACTAACATATCCTTAGCCATTTTTATTGCGGCAACTGTGGTACAACAACGGTTTTGCACATCTATACCCCAGGCATTTTTAGCACCTATTCTATCTTGGATATATAGCGCGGATGTGGTTAGAGGATATTCTTTGTATTCCTCACCAATGCTTATAACCACATCTATTTCTGATGCTTCCACCCCTGCGTTTTCCAAACAAGCCTTAGCCGCTAAATACCCCATCTCCTGAGTACCTTCGCTCTCCCCTGCTATGGCTTTTTTTACAATCCCCAACTTATCTATAATTGCCGTCTCAGTCCAATTTCCACCTGTAGCTTCTGAAATTTCCTTTGCTGTCATAAAGGTTTTGGGTATATATGTACCAACACCCGCTACCCCAACTTCGATTTTACTCAAAGCCGCATTCCTCCGTTAACGCTTAGAACGTGGCCTGTAATATAGGAGGCTTCATCACTTGCTAGAAATAAAACGGTTTTTGCTACTTCTTCCGGTTGGCCTAAGCGTCCCAATTTGGTTGTGCTTGCGAATTTATCTAGCAAATCCTGTGGTACTGTTTTCAAAATATCCGTCATAATATAACCTGGAGTAACGGCATTTACACGTACATTGCCGCCCTTCATAGCAAATTCTTTTGCCCAAGTTTTTGTAAGTCCTACTAAAGCCGATTTAGTAGCCGCATAATTCGCCTGGCCAATATTGCCGTATTCTCCAACAACTGAGGAAATATTAATTATTGAACCGCTAGAAGCCGCCTGCATATATGGCCCAACATGTCGGGTCAAGTAGAACACCCCGTTAAGGTTTACATCAATAACCTGATGCCATTGCTCGTCAGTCATTTTCCGTGTTAGTGCGTCCCTAGTAATACCCGCATTATTTACAAGAATATCAATTTTCCCGAACTTTTCTGATACATAATCAAAAAGTCCTTTGCAACCTTCCGGGTCGCTTACATCCAACTTGTAAAATTCCACATTTGGAGTATTATATGTGAGTTCCATCATATCGCAAGCAATTACTGTTGCTCCTTCTTCTGCAAACTGCTGGGCAATACATTGGCCTATTCCTTTGGCTCCGCCTGTTACAATGGCTATTTTATCTTTTAATCGCATTTTTATTTTCCTTTCAGAGCTGATTAAGCTTTTTTAATTAATACGGCGCAACCCATTCCACCACCGGCACATAGTGCGGCTAGTCCGTGGGTTAAATTATTTCTAAGTAGTCCATGTACTAGAGTTACTAATATTCTGTTTCCTGTCGCACCAATTGGATGCCCCAAGGCTATCGCGCCACCTGTTACATTTGTTTTTGCGGCAATTTCTTCTTGAGTCATAGAATGCTCAACCGAAAGCTCATGAAGTACTCCCAAGGATTGCGCGGCAAAAGCCTCATTAAGTTCCAGCAAGTCCATATCTTTTAATGTAAGAGAAGCACTTTCTAAGGCTTTTTTTACGGCACCTACTGGACCAAGTCCCATTATTGCCGGGTCTATTCCTACTTGACCGCAACTTATGATTTCGGCCATTGGGCGTAAATTATGTGCTTTTACGGCTTCTTCACTGGCTATTAAAGTAAAACTCGCGCCATCATTGATTCCAGAAGCGTTTCCAGGCGTAACAGTGCCGTCCTTTTTGAAAACAGGGCGCAAACCAGCGATTTTTTCTAGGGAAGTAGCACGATTTGGATATTCGTCAACCTCAAAGATACCCTCTTGTCTGCCGATTTTAATCGGTACTGGTACAATTTCTTTCTTGAAAAGTTCGCCGTCCACAGCCGCAATTGCTTTTTTCTGAGATTCTATTGCAAAAGCATCTTGAGACTCGCGAGAAATATTATATTTTTCAGATACATTTTCCGCAGTAATACCCATATGATACCCTTGGAATGCATCTGTTAAAGAATCGTGGATTATATGGTCAACTGCACTTAAATCTCCCAATTTATTGCCACCGCGAATTTTCCCCGGCAGAATAAATGGAGCTTGGCTCATGGATTCTACGCCTCCAGCCATAACCAAATCCGCTTGACCAGCCAAAATGCCTGCTACAGCATTCATCACAGCTTTCATACCACTACAACACACATGATTAACTGCATAGGCCGGAACCGACTCTGGCACACCACCATGTATGGACACTTGCCTTCCAATGCCTTGCCCAATTCCGGCAGAAAGTATATTTCCAACTATTACTTCATCCAGTGCGGCAGGGTCTATAGCTGTTTCCGCTAATATTCCCTTTACTACTGCCGCGCCTAGTTGTGCCGGATGAACATCCTTCAAACTGCCCAAGAAATTACCAATGGCTGTTCTTTTGGCACTAACAATATATGCCCTTCTCATATCTCAACGCCCTCCAATGCAGAATTGGCAAATCCTAAAATCAATGTGACAAATAATGCGGGCTTCTCATACATGGAAGCATGGCCGCAGTTCGGCAATAATATCAGCTCCGAATTTTTTATTCCCTTATGCAATAGCTTTTGTTCTGTGAAAGGAGTTATTGGGTCATATTCGCTGGCTACAATTAGGGTTTTTGCTACGATTTCACCTAATCGTTCTTCTACATCATAATCTTCAGCACTTTTGATTAACCGCACTATTCCTTCCATAAAAAAAGCATTGTTAAACACATGGTTTATTAAAATTTCCTTGCGGTCTGACATCCATTGCGTTCTCCCATTATAAAAATCTGATGAATAGATAATGGGAATGGTAGTACTATAGAATTGTGTTGGATTATCCTTGGCCATAATCCAACTCTGACCAATTTCTTTAAGATATTCGCCTGTTTTTGCCGCGGCATTAAATACTATTAACCTATCAACATAACTTGGATGTGCAACTGTAAATTTAAGTGCCACATTACCCCCATAGGAAATGCCAACCAAAGCAACCTTATCCAGTTCCAAATAATCCAACAGGGCTTTAAGTGCCTCTACCTGCAAATCTTGATTATATTCTGCCATTCTATCCGACTGCCCTTGGTCAAAAAAATCCAGTAGAACAAGCTTGTTATTGGCTGAAAGTGGTTCCACAAATATTTTCCAGCTTAGGGTAGACATCATCAGCCCGTTTAGCAAAACAAGAGGTTTACCTTCTCCATGTACCTCGTAGTAAAGTTTTTTGACTTCCTTGCTCTCTTTACTGTTATCGTCCTGTTTAGCCTTGTACTCGAAATACGCCATAAAATCCCCCTAGTACATAAGTTCTTTTGCCTTGGCCGCAAGTTCTTCTCTATATTCAGGATGTGCTATGGCGATTAGTCTTTGCACCCTTTCTTTTACATTGGTGCCGCGTAATGCTGATACGCCATATTCTGTAACTACAAAATCCACATCATTTCTGGAAAGGGAAACAATGGCACCTGGTTTTAGCATGGGGACAATTTTTGATACCCTTTTTCTTTCGCCATTTTCATCTTTTACATTAGCCGTGGAGTATAACGCTATAAAGGAACGACCATTTTTTGCCCTTTGGGCACCTATGGCTGTGTCTGCTTGTCCGCCTGTACCGCTAAACTGCCTATGACCAATAGATTCAGAACAACATTGACCTGTTAAGTCAATTTCCAAAGTGGTGTTAATGGACACTTGGTTATCATTTTTTCCGATAACTGCGGGGTCATTTACATAGTTGCCATCCAAAATTAGCACGGATGGATTGTCATCTATAAAGTCGTATAGTTCCTGATTGCCCAAAGCAAATGTACCTATCATTTTGCCGCGGAATTTATTTTTGCGGCTTCCATTAATAACCCCTTGCTTTGCTAGCTTAACCAACCCTGAAGTAAGCATTTCCGTATGAACGCCCAAATCCTTTTTGTGTATCAAAGCATCCGCTACAGCATTGGGGATGCCCCCTATGCCCAACTGAATACAATCTCCATCTTGAATGTATTCGGCAATATGCTTTCCTATTGCCATATCCAATTCATTTGTAGTTATATCTGGCAAAGCGGGAACATCATAGTCAACTTCTATAAAATAGTCCACCGCGCTAATATGAAGTTCCACATCCCCTAATGTACGTGGATATTTAGGATTAACCTCCAAAATTACAATATCGGCGGCTTCAATAACTCGTTTTTCATAGGTATTACTTACTGATAGGCTTACAAAGCCATTTTTATCAGGGGGTGTTGCCGCTCCCACATAAATATTGGGGCGTATATGGGCAAGCCGTTTTACTCCTGCCAAATGCAAATGATTTGGAATAAAGGAGCAGTTACCATTGGCACTCGCCGCCCGTAGGGGCGGCGAATAAAACCAACCATTGATATTAAAAGCGTGGCTGTATTCTTTTTGCAAAAATGTGCCTTTGGACATGGTTAAGCAATTTGTAATGGTAACATCTTTTACACGGTCAGCGATTGTATGAATCGCATCCATAAAGGATTTGCCTTCTGCGGCACCTAAGCCTGTAACAATATGGTATCCGCTTTGCACTATGTCCAATGCTTGTTCAGTGGTAATTCTTTTTGCTTTAATATCATTTATGGCACAAATGCCATTTTTATCACTTTTGTCACTTATGCTACTCATATTATTACCGCCCATTCAAAATCGGTGGTCTGATTTCGTTCATGCCGATTTCTCTTCTAAATAGGGGTTTCATATATTCGTCGCCTTCTTGCCACGAAAACTCTACTTCAAATAGGGCTTGCATGGCTTGATGGTCTTCTGGCCTAAAATAACGCATTCCAGTAGGTGTATTAAACTGCATACCACGCATTGTTGGAATCAACACATCCGGGTCGGTATTACCGTCGGTAAGTTCCAATGCAGTAATAATTGCTGAGGCCGCCGCAAATCCGCCTGATGTAAACAAATCTGGTGGAAAACCATGTTCTTCTATGTGACGGCGAACCATCCAGTCATTGAGAGGTTGATTTTGTGGCAATGTGTAGTAGTATACGCAGAATCCCATACCGCCCGCTTGACCAAGTGGAATCATAAACCTAAGAGCATCCCGTTCTGGCGCACCGGTTATGATAGTAATGCCGTGACCCATCAAGTTCAATTCAAGCAATTGCGCCCAAGGATTAGTAGGCCCTGACCAAATTGTATAAAGGTACTGAGGTGCCTCATTTCTAAGACGCAGTAAGAATGGACTAAAATCAGTAGCATCAAATGGTGGGAATTCAGTTGCAACAACATTAAATCCTGCTGCTGTTGCCGCTTCAATAAAAGGTGCGGCCATACTATGACCAAAAGTATTGTCTGGTGCCAAAGTGGCAACGGTTGCGCCGCCATTTGGATGTGAGGCAAGCAATACTGATACCATTGCTAAAGCATCTTGTCCAGATGTTCTTCCAGTACGGAAAACATACTCGTTCCAAATGCCTTCACTAATGATTAAGTCAGAAGCGGCAGGGTCGATTACAGCCACTGTTCTAAATTCTTCAAACAATGGCAAGCTTGCTATAGCATCGCCCGACGAAGCAAACCCAGTAACAATCTCCACTCCTCTTTCAAGCAATGACATGGTTCTTTCCATTGCTACATCTGGTACATTGGTTGTATCTTCCCAAAGAACTTGAATTTCGCGGCCAGCTACGGTATTTGTGCCATTTGTAAAATACTCAAGCCCCAAATAAAATCCGCGCTGAAAGTCTTCACCATAAGTTTGCAAGAAGCCACTTAATGATGTAATCGCGCCTATCCTTATAACACTTTCGTCAACATCGTCTTGTCCGCATGAGGTCAAAGCTAACCCCATAGTAGTTACCAGTACACAAGCGAAGATCTTTACAAAAATCTTTTTCATAATTAGAAAAACCCTCCTAAATTTATTAAGGAATGTCTAAAAAATAACTTCCCAAATTTTTCGCCCATTCCTAAGGCTTTTCAGCCTTTTTTGCCAACTGTAGTTTATATGCCCTGTCTTCCATCCATTGGTATATATAGCCCATTATGCCTTTTGGCATAAATATAACAACCACGATATACAGCGAGCCAAAGAAAAGTAACCAACGTTCAAAAATAACATGTACACTACGTAAATCCAAAAGGAAATTTTGGAAAAGAATAACAACTGTACTGCCAACAATTGCACCAAATAATGTACCTGTTCCACCAACTAGGGAATAAAGCATTGCATTGTAAGTCATTTGCATAGCAAACAAGTCAGTGTTAACAAAACGACTAAGTAATGCGAACATTATGCCAGCTAATCCACCCGCAATGCCAGCCACTGCCAAAGCTATGGTACGAGCGCGATTTGTATCATAACCTAAGAATATGGCACGTTGTTCGTTTTCACGTATGGCCTGCCATACTCGCCCCGTAGGTGAAGTAGTAAACTTATGCAAAATATAGGCCATCACAATAAGGAAAATAAAACTTGCGTAATACATATGGACACGATTATCAAAAGGAGCTGGGACACGGAAAGTCATACCATCTAGCCCGTTTGTAATATCGCGCCAGCGTTCCATCGCATTCCGCATTATTTCGGCAAATGCCATTGTAATCATCGCTGTGGCTATCAGGCCGCTTTTTGCTGTGATTTTACCTACTATCAATGCCCATATGATTCCATATATCACTGTACCTACTACTGCAAGTAGCAAAATTGGTATATTTACCCCTAAATGAACAAATAATATTCCGACAAAGTATGAGCCGCCACCAATAAACAAGGCAAAACCCAAATGTATTACACCAGTGTAACCACGTAGAATATCATAAGCCATAGCATATACCGCAAATATCATAATACGGGAAACCATTGTCATATTGGCAATGGTAGTGACATGCGGTACAAACAGTAAGACAATACCCAGAGCCACCAACAATATCCACGGTACTAATTTCCCCATAAAAGCTTCCCGTTTCATTAACTTTTCACCGCCAATCCAAACAGACCTTGAGGTCTGAATATAAGAACAAGTGCCATTAATGCCACAGGTGCAATAAGAGAAATATCAGGGATAAACCAGCCAATTAAAGCAACCATTACACCCAAAAATAGACTTCCAATAGCCGAACCAATATAATTGCCCATCCCTCCTATTATTACAACGATAAAGGCAAGCAATTGGTTGGCGGCACCTATTTCTGGTGTAATTGCTCCAACCAACGGAATAAACAACGCGCCCCCTAAACCTGCCAAAGCACCACCAACAGCAAAAACTAGAGTGAAATAGAGATTAATATTAATACCCAAAGCCCCAACCATTTCACTATTTTGTACACCCGCACGAATAATCATGCCTGACCGGGTACGAGTTAAAATGATATGTCCTACTATGGCAACAATGATACTTACCACAATAAGAAATATACGATAGTGAACAATTGTTACGCCGTTCCATTCGCTGACGCCGTCAAGTAATGCTGGGCGTTCTACAACAATTGTACGCACACCAAAGACAACACGAACCAATTCTGTAAATACAATTTGAAGCCCTAGAGTAATCATAATCTGGGCACTAATATTGCCATAAACGCGAGATATAAACACTTTTTCAAATATAGCCCCAATAATAAAACCAGCTACAATGGCACCCAAAATACCCAAAAACCAGTTCCCTGTTGAATTAAACACCCATGCAAATGCATATGCACCCCATAAAAACAGCGCGCCATGAGCAAAGTTTACAACCTTCAAAAGACCAAGTATTACTGAAAGGCTAGCCGCCATCAAAAAAATATGCGCCCCTTCAGAAATACCGTTAATCAGAAGCGTGATGATATTTGACAAGTTTTACCGCTCCTTTTCGACAATTTGAATTTGCGTGAATCATTGAATTATAGAATCCTTGAAATACAAATTTTTTTGAAATATAAAATCCTTGAAATCCGCAAACCTGAGTTACAGACCCAAATGACGTTGTTGTAATTCTTTATCATTTGCCAATTCCTGCATTAAGCCAGTGTTGACAGTTCTTCCTTCATCAATAATGTAATAACGGTCTGTTACTGCCAATGCCATATTAAAATTCTGTTCAACCAATAATATGGTAGAACGCCTAGAAATCTCTTTGAGTGCCAATGCCATTTTTTCTATAACCACAGGAGCCAAACCCTTGCTTGGTTCGTCAATCAAAATAAGTTTTGTTTCATTTACAAGGCTACGACCAACACTTAACATTTGTCGCTGTCCGCCACTTAAAGTACGTGCGTGCCGTTTATACGCAAGTTTCAAATCGGGGAACAGGTCAAGGATATATGTAATGCGGTCTTCAGTGGCTTTGTCCTCCTTGTGTTTGGCCAATGCCAAATTCTCTCCAATGCTTAACTCGTCAAATACCCCATAATCTTCTGGACAAAACGCTATACCCATTTGAGAAACCTTGTGAGAAGGTTTTCCAACCAAGGACTGGCCTTCAAGTTGAATAATCCCGCTACGGGTTTTAACCAGTCCCATAATTGTACGTAACAATGTAGTTTTTCCCGCGCCGTTGCGCCCCAATATAGCTACTGCTTCCCCTGCCTGTATTTCCATATCTATGCCGTGCAATATGGTAAACAGTCCTATATAGGAAACCAAATCTGCAATTTTAAGCAGAGACATTAACAGCACCGCCTCCCAAATAAGCTGCCATAACATCAGGGTTTTGCGAAACAGTCTCAGGGTCGCCTTCGCACAAAAATTCCCCATTGACCATGATAATAAGCGTGTCGCTTAATGCTTTTACCATGTTCATTTTGTGTTCGATAAGTACAATTGTTGTGGTGCCTGAATCCTTGATACGTTGCAAAAGTTCTATCATTACAGGAACTTCTTCAACGCTCATACCGGCTGTGGGTTCGTCCAGCAAAAGAATTTCCGGTTTTTGTGCTAGCACCATTGCCATTTCTAATTTGCGCTGTTCTCCATGGGTTAAATCGCCTGCTTTTACATCGGCCTTATCTTCCAGAAGCATGTCTTTAATAAGGCGGTCGGTTTCATCATTTATGGCGTTGTAAGATTTATAGCTTTTGAAAAGGTTAAAACCCACATTTGCAGAACTCTGTACGGCCAAGCGCACATTCTCCCGTGCTAAAAGCTCAGGAAATACATTTGTAAGCTGAAAACTCCTTCCCATCCCGGCGTGTATGCGTTGCTGAGGGGTATATCTTGTAATATCCACATCCTTAAAGTACACCTTACCACTGGTGGCTTTGTACAGCCCACTGATTAAATTGAAAAAAGTAGTCTTTCCGGCACCATTTGGCCCTAACACTGTGGTCAGCTTATCCTTTACTATGGAAATACTGACATTGTTGACGGCTTTCAAAGCTCCAAACTGGATAGAAATATTTTCCGTCCTAAGAATGATATCGTCCAACCTATCACGACCTTTCGCGAATCTCGAACATATACTCGCGAGCGCAAATATTTTCCACACCAGCGCGAGTATAATAAAACATGAACAATGATTCATGTTTCACATTGAATAATATTACCATGAAGTTATATTTTAGTCAATAAAATTTCTTGTTTCAACCTGAAATTTTTAGCTATAATTAATGCCTCACAAATACTTTATAGGCAATAAGCACGAAAAAATCATTTGATAGAAAAAAACCTGTAACCGATTTGAACAAAGTGAACAAAAACGGTTACAGGCTATTTTCTTTTCTAATATCAATTTGCGGCTTCTTTAGAGCTTTGAGGGGGTTCAGGCAAAACTACATTTACTGTATGTCCTGTTACTTGTCCAAACCATTCATTCAGCACTTTTTCTAAAGAAGTCTTAAAGTCATGCCGCAGGGCTTCGCCGGTGGCAGTCAGTAGAATAGTAGCGTATAATTGTCCGTCTACAAATATTTGAGCTTCTCCAATGGCTTCATTTAATGCGACAGGTGCTTGCAATGACTCAGGAATTTGTATACGAACTTCTTCCTTCTCTTCATTGCTAAGAGGAATGGTTAATCCTTCATCGAAGGCATATTTTAATACTGTAGTACGTGAACGAGTGACAGGCACCATACCTGCAATATCGCCATCCGTGATTATTGTTTCATATTCAAAATTGCCGAAACCATAGTTGAGTACTTCCTTGGTGTCCACCCACTTCATGGCTTTGCCTTTTTCGCCCCAGCCGCTGGCCAAAACTACAGATATTAACTGCATATCATCGCGTTTGGCGGCACCCACAAAGCAATGTCCCGCCAAATTTGTAAACCCAGTTTTGACCCCATTTGCTCCTTGGTATTCGCGTAAAAGGCGGTTTTTATTAATCATGGAATAAGTTTTTCTGTCGCTAGAAAATTTTGCTTCTGCTGTGTTTGTTAGCTCAATAAAACCTGGCACTTCCAAAGCATATCGGGTGATTACTGCCAAATCATATGCTGTGGAATGATGGTCGCCGGCATCCAGTCCATTAGGAGTTTCGTATACTGTGTCTTTGGCACCTATTTCCTTAGCCTTTTCTGTCATCATCTGGCAGAATTCCGATACACTTCCAGCCAAATGCTCAGCTATCGCCACGGCGGCATCATTGCTTGATTCTAGCATTAGTGCCTGCATTAAATCGTACAGCCGGATTTTTTCTCCAGTAGTAAGGTTCATTTTCATTTTTGGGGCGGCCGCCGCTTTTCTTGATACGGTGACGATTTCTTCTTTTCGTTCACTTTCCAGAGCAAGTATTGCCGTCATTATTTTGGTGGTGCTTGCCATAGACATTGGTTCATTTGCATTTTTTTCCCATAACACCCGCCCCGTTTTTGCATCCATCAAAATGGCTGCCCGAGCCGCTACAGTGGGTTTATGATTTTCTTTACTATCTTCTTTGCCCTCTTTACTTTCGCCATATGCAATATTAGGCATGGAAAAACAAATCATTAACACTAAAAAAAAGCACACAATCTTACGCATGGAAGAACTCCCTCTCTTTCCTTTTGAATATTATTGTGTGCTATTTTTCCATAATTCATTCGTAAAAACTAAGGCGTGTTTCCACTAACGGAAACACGCCCTAAGCTCTAGTAGTAATGGTAATTTCTACGGCAACGGCATCCCCAAACAGAAAGCCTGTCACCCCATCCGCATCCAGAACAACGCCTTGCGCCGTCGCGTTCACCACAACCGCGCCCGCAGCATCCTCTGAAACCGCATCCGCTTGCTCTGCACATGTCTTGCACCTCCTGCCTTTTTAGTGATACTGTATCCTATGCAGGACAGGCCAAAGTGTGACAAGCATTTTAGAATCTGTCTGAAATAGACAGTCTCTTAGAGTTGCATACGCATCCCCCTATCAGGAAACACTGTATCGTAAGTTTACAGACACTGTATAATGTATAGGATGATAATATATGCTTGATAAATTACTTCACACTGCCATGACTTCCGCCATAGCCATAATCGCGTTATTCATCCTTGCTCGCATAATGGGTAAGAAGCAAATGGCTCAACTTAATTTTTTTGATTATGTAATCGGGATATCTATTGGCTCAATAGCATCGGAATATGCCATTGTTCGCGAAATCCATCTGGTGGAAGGTCTTACAGCACTAATGGTATTCACAATATTCTCACTTGTATTATCGCACATTGGCTTAAAGAGCTACAAAGGCAGAAAAATGCTTGACGGCATCCCATCCGTTCTTATTGAAAATGGGAAGATAATTGAGGAAAATTTACGAAAAGTTAAATTGAATATAAACGATCTCTTGGAAGAATGTCGTCAAAAAAATATCTTCGACATAAACGAAATTGAATTTGCTATTCTGGAAACCAGTGGCAGGCTTAGTGTACAGCCCAAATCTCAAAATCGTCCTCTTACACCAAAAGATATGCAAATACCCACTGCATATGAAGGACTCTGCACCAATGTAGTGATTGATGGTAAAATTATTGAAGCACACTTGAAAGAATTAAATCTGGATATTGATTGGCTATACAAAGAATTATCCAAGCAAAATATTACGGAATGTACAACCGTTTTACTGGCGTATATAAATACAGCGGGTGTCCTCCATACCTACATGAAAGATACCCGCTCGACAAAAATAGCTTTGTAACACGCCCTATTATTCACGCATCATATACTCATAACTTGCGTAATCACTTACCCCGTCAAACAAACAACAATCTCCTTCCATAAACCGAAATCTGGCTGTTACAGCCAATGTCTCACGGATAAAACGGCTCATGTGACCTGATTGTGGTGCTGGTAACGCATGTCCAGAGTGTTCTTCCACGGAAATACTTAGCTTATATTTTCCCTGTTTAAGTTCAATGATGCCACGTTCGCAACGCAGTATTTTCACACCTTTATATGTCGCAAGGCGATATTCACGTCCATTTAGCCAAACTACGCAAATACAACCCCAAAAACGCAATCCATAGAAAGGGATTCTAGCCACAGAAACCATGATTGAACAATCTGTATCAAAGGCATTGCAATGCACCCACGTATACCATTTGGGGAAAGACTTTCCGCTGTCAGACTCTATATAACCCCTTCCGCCAGTAAAGTCTTGCGACTCACCGTTGAGCGTAACGGTACCTTGAAGGTTATGGTTCATACTAATAACCCCGTGGCGGCATTCCATTGGGAAAAATCTAAACGGCCCCATTATATCGCCATTAATCGGGGTAATATCTGTATATGTTATTTCACCTGTTATAGATATTTCGGGGTGCTGAATGTTCAAAGCAATACCAGTGGGGGTAAAAGTGCTGTTGCCAACACTAAGATGAATCCCATGATTGTTATTGTTTTTGTGGTAATTGTTTAGTGGATATGGTATGTGATAAGAATTATAATCAGTAACAATAAATATGAATGCACTATCTACGGCTCTTCCTGGAATAATTGCTAATGATTTACCATTGGATTGATGCTTGAAATACCATCCTTCAAATAGATTGCCCATGCTGACCATCCTTTCCATATGAAAAGCCTTGCCAGCATGGAAACAGTCTATTCTCGCGAGCCACTATTTTAGGAGATATACTATTCTTATTCTTAAACCCTTATGTCAGCCGATTCTTTTATCTGATAAGTCTGAAAATATTCTTCCTCTAGCGGAATCCACTTAGAAGCATATTCTTTTGCTCTTTTTTCGCCATCGCGCCTTTCAATACGTGCCATTTGCTCTAAAACAGTTATATCAGAAAAAACAGCCAAATCCATATAGTTTTCAAGTATTGGATGATTACTATAAGTGCCTTCTATTACGCGCCAAGGAGATGCTGTAACTTCCTGTACACCATTAAATTTCATTTTGGCACAGTCAAATTTCTGATATGAGAAAGCCTTTCCACTTTTAAGAAACGGCAGTACTTCTTCTGCAAATCGTTCATGATGAATATTTCCGCCTGGTTTTGCAAAACGTTCTGGGGTGCGCAACTCCATAGGCAGGAAGAAATCATCCATATGAATAACACCTGCGCCAGTAATAGCCGCCAAATGGGCGGCCATTGTTGTTTTGCCAGAAGCGGCGCGCCCATCTATGGCAACCACATCTGCCGCATTCTCTTTACATGCTTCTCCACACTCCATTTTTGCCTTTTCAGCTCTTTTTGCCATATTATACAATATCGGAATCAAACGAGTGTAAGAACCACTAATAACTCGGTATGCAGGCTTTTCCTTTTCTCTGTACTCAGCACTATGATGCACGGGTCGAATATTATTGGGGTCATAGGAAACGGCAAAACCTAGATGTTTGGCCGTTTCCATAAAATCATTAAATCTGCCCCTTGTTTTATCTGCTAATTCTACCCTAGCTACTCTACTGGCATTTGCCGACATCATAAACAAATCAAATAACCATTCGGGTTTGTACTTCCACGCCGCCAAATTGACTCGGCAAACATCCGTCCAAATTTTTTCATACAGCGGCGGACGAAACTCTCCACTCGTAGTTTCGTATTCAGTGTAGAAATATTCTCGAATCTTATTTTCCATGTTATGCCCATCTTTTGTGAAAAGATGTTCCGCACCAAAAGCCGCTTGATAACAAAGTTTTGTTACATCCTGTGCTTGCATAGAAGGATGCAATTCTACCTGCTGTTTTATATATTCTGCAATGTCCATATCTCTATTGTGCCGTTGTTCCTATAGTAATGGGCGTTTCCTTTTTTGTTGCAAATGGATAACGCATTGGTATAATCCGTTCCCGTTCCAAAGCCATTACCATGCTGGGTACAAATAGAATTTGAATGACTAATCCAGGTAACGATGTCACAAAGTAACTTGTAACCCACAACATAATGGTGTAACCGCCCTCGCCTGAAAAGAAAACAAGTGCTTGTGCAATACCTGCTACTACTCGCCCAACTATCAAAGCCGCACCCAAACTAATATACAAGTCAAACGAAGAACGTCCAGTATGTATAAGACGCATTGCGATTCCCGCCACTAGTCCATATATACTCAATTCAATCATCATACTATAAACAACAAAACCTGCGGGGGGCATACCTGTAGTAATACTAGAAAGCAATGGCGTAATCAAGCCGCTAACAAGGCCAAAGAATGGCCCGCATATAAGTCCAGCCAGTAGTACAGGTATGTGCATAGGAAGCAAAATCGAACCAGCACGGGGGATAGAGTGAAAAGCCAAAGGTAATACCACACCCACAGCAATTAACATTGCTGTAATAACAATCTTCCTCAAATGGGTCATTTCATTAATCATTGCAAAAATCCTCCTTGTTTGTAAAATAAAATAAAAAAATACCACGAAAAGACTATACCTTCGTGGTATTTTTGCCGCCTTCTGGCGGTCAGTGAGACAATTGTACCATATCCATACAGTTATATCAAGGTTGCGGAAGCAATCGATTTTTCTTATTTTCGGCCTTCATTTTATACATAATCTCATCTGCATCGTGAAGTAGGTTCCCCATATCTCGTGTATCGCCAGGAGATACTTCTACAATCCCATAGCTTATGGAATAATGAGTTTTGGGATTGTTGGTATTGTTCATCATTTTCAATTTTTGTGTAACTCCAGTCATAATATTCTCAACAATACCCCTATAGCATTTGGGGAATAATATCAAAAATTCATCTCCGCCCATTCGTGCAAAAATATCAGTCAGTCTAATTGACTGTTTAATCAAATCAACTACCGACGAAATGTACTGGTCACCTGCCTGATGTCCAAAATTATCATTAACATATTTTAAGTCATCCAAATCAAAAAAACATAAAGTAAAAGGTGATGTACCAGTCTTTGTGTCCTCAATAAATTTTGTTAGCATCTCTGTCCCAAGCCTTCGGCTATAGATACCTGTGAGGCTATCAGTATACGCCGCAACGGCTAGCAACTCCTCATTGGAAATGTTGGTGGAACAATCCAGCCCCACAATCAGTAGCCTTGTTTCACCATCCAGCCAAGTACAGGTTTTGCTTCTCATTTGGAACCAGCAACCGTCGCGGTCTGCATTACAGTGCTTTTTCACTTGTTCCAATTGCACAATTTCATGTATCAAGGCAACCCTTTCGGCCTCAGTTTTATCAATCAAAACGCAATTGGCCGTGGTATTGCAATATATGATTTCATGAGTTTCAAGGTTGGCCACACACAAAAAGACTGATAGTTCATCCAAAAACGAATAAAATAAATTTTCCATATTATTCCCACCATGTATACGTAACTATAAAAATATTTACGTACAAGTCTACATTTCCATATTGGGGTGCGCGTTCAAGTCATATCCATCTAACTCGCCCGCCAACCGCCGATAATAGCCGCCGCTTGCAACCATAGCAGCATTGTCTGTGCAGTAAATCGGGGAAGGCATATGCAGTTGTAATCCATATTCGTTACAAGCTTGCCTCATGCTCCCTCTTAATCCGTTGTTGGCCGCAACACCACCTGCCAATGCGACTTTGCTCATTCCCGTTTCTTTACAAGCCTGCAAGGTGCGGGATACCAATATATCTGTCACAGCACATTGAAAAGAAGTAGCGCAGTTGCCAACAGAAAATAGATTGTCATGCTTATTTTTTTGAATATACTGCAACACAGCGGATTTAAGCCCGCTAAAACTAAAATCCAAACTATCGCCTACCGTAGCCCGCGGGAACCGAATGGTATCCACATTTGATAATCCTGCTAATTTATCAATCTGAGGCCCGCCCGGATATGGAAGCCCTAATGCACGCCCCACTTTATCAAATGCTTCTCCGGCCGCGTCGTCTCTAGTGCGCCCCAACACTTTACAGGTATGATAATCTAGCACATGCAATAAGTGGGTATGCCCACCTGATACAACCAAAGAAACAAAAGGAGGTTCCCAGTTTTTATTGGAATTTCTATTAAAGTCTTCGTTGGAGTTTTCTTTGGAATTTTCATCAAGGTAATTTGCACAAACATGGGCGTAAATATGATGAACCCCTACTAAAGGGATTCCTTGGGCAAATGCGACAGCTTTGGCAAATGAAAGCCCTACCAATAACGCTCCTGCAAGCCCGGGGCCATTAGCCACGGCCACAGCATCAATATCGCTTAGGGATAGCCCTGCTTGGTCAAGTGCTTCCTTCACTATATAGGATATGCAGTCAACATGTTTTCGTGCGGCAATTTCTGGAACAACACCACCATAAATTTGATGGATTTCTATTTGAGACGCTATTACATTGGATAGAACCCGCCGCCCATCAACCACTACGGCGGCGGAAGTCTCGTCACATGATGTTTCTATACCTAGTACATTCATACCCCTTCTCTATCACGCTCTCTGTGAAGAGTATAGACCAATGCTGCTGTTAATAAAACTGCTATAGCCAATACATAATTGCCAAGGGTACTTATTGCATTTATTACTTCCTGCGTATTGAAATTCTGCCCGGCTTGGGCAAACCATAGGGACAGATTAGCCATACCCAAGGTAAAACTTTCAGCCATTTGAGCAAACTGGATTTCTATACCGCTCCAATTAGGGCTATAAAGTACAGCAAACCCAATTGACATACCCAAAGCATACAAACATCCCACAATACGCAACCAATTAATAGGCCTACGTCCATTTTCTGATGAAGTATTTTGCAAAACTTCTTCTGGAATATCAGCACTTGCAACAACAGGTACATATGCTGGTTCTGCATAGATTTTTTCCATTACAGCACTTACAAAACCTTCTGGTGCTTCTTCCATAACAGTCAAATCGGCAGTGATTTCCATATATTCTAAATAAAATTCCCGGCAAGAATCACATTCATTAATATGCCGGTGCAATGCCAGTGCCTGTAGTGGGCACAATCGACCTTCCAACTGCTCCATAATAGCATCTTGGGCATTAGCACATTGCATAATTTCACATCCTTTTTATTGATTATAATCGTTTTCAGCTATTTTTAGCCATTTATTGTACCATATTGGCTTCCGGGTTGAAAAAAATCCCGCATACTTACAGAACATGCCCTATAATGTCCAGTTTCTGTACGTACAGACTCATTTCGTGGGCAAGTCATATTTACATAATCTACTGGCAAACCTTGAGTCATCAAAGGCCCTTTGCAAAGCAGACATGGACAATAATCTTTTGGCCGTTCTGCCTCTTTGCCTCTCATTTCCATTAAAAGTTCACCAAATTCTTGGCACGAATCACAGCCAAGATTATGTTTAATCATAGCAAACAAGGAAAGCTTAGGCCCGGGTCTTCCATCAAATTTTGATAATATGGCTAGTTTGATTTCAGGACAACGCACAATTTCTCATCCTTTTTCTCAAATAGACTTTTTCTGAAGCCTGCTTGCAGCAGATTTTAGAAGAAGTCTAATTTATGGAGATTCCCCGCCCATTTCCAAGTATCTTTCTTTTAACAATTTGCGTCCGCGGAAAATGCGGTTCTTTACCTTTGAAAGGGGTTCGCCTATAACATCTGCGATTTCCTGATAGCTCATACCTTTAAGATGGTACAGAACTATGGGGATTTTATACATGGTGGGCAAATCCTTTACTATGCTATGGATTCTTGCGGCTTCCTCATTGCGCAAGAATGCCGCTTCTGGAGCTTCATCCGCCGATGTGGTAACAGAGGCGGCATACTCTAGCGGAAGTGTTTCTTGCTTTTTTTTGCGGTGGAAGTCTATTATGTGGTTGGTAGTAATTCTCATTATCCATGTGCTAAATTTGAATTCCGTTGAATATGAACCCAAGTTTTTATAAACCTTGAGAAACACATCCTGCGCCAAATCATTTGCTTCTTCGCTATCGTTGGTTTTACGCAGAATAATGGAGTATACCAGGTTTTTGTATCTCGCCACCAATTCTTCAAACATTTCCTGCTGCCCATTAAGACAGGCTTGAATCAATTCCCAATCTGTCATGTTGTTTACTCCACATCTTCAAATTCTAAAACTTTGGCCATTCTGTCTCGTCCTACTAATGTGTTGGGGAAAATATCTGTTGCCGAACTTAAAAAACGATGAGGCTCGGGCACTGCCGGGCTAAAATGGGTAAGCCACAACTCCTTGACCTGTGCCTTTTTTGCAATTTCTGCCGCTTCTTGAAATGACATGTGCATATGAGCAGCAGCTTTTTCCTGTTTATCTGGTTCACCATACATACCTTCACAAATTAGCAAATCTGCCCCATACATAAACGCGGGCAAATCGGGTACTGGACGGGTATCTGTACAGTATCCAACCATCAAGCCTTTGCGGGGAGAACCTAAAACCATATCACTGGTATAAGTAATGCCCTCGTGTACAATCGGCTTATCAGGCCGCTTTTGCAAAGGCGACCATACTGCCATAGGGATATTATTCTTTTTTGCCCGTTCCACATCAAAACGCCCATGTCGATTTAGTGTTAGGCTATAGCCATAGCAGGGCGTGCGATGATTAAGAGGTAGGGCATTTAATACTACATCCTGCATAAAATCGGCGTTATCCGCGCCAGGATTGCCCCATTCAGTAAAATGTATCTCAAAAGGCAATTCGGGCGCGATTACCCGCAAGCCCTTTACAACTTGTGCAAGTCCAGCGGGGCCAAACATACGCAAAGGTTCTTCCCGCCCTGAATTGCCAATAGCTAATAACATTCCTGGCAAACCAGAAATATGGTCAGCATGAAAATGGGTAATGGCTATGGCATCGATTTGCTTATAACCCCAGCCAAGCAATTTTAATGTTACTTGCGTGCCTTCGCCGCAATCTACCAGCAACATACGCCCATGCACACGACAAAGCATGGAGGTTAAAAAACGTCCTGGTAATGGCATCATGCCGCCTGTTCCTAGCAATGCAACATCTAACATATTTTCATAGCCTTTTCTTGTGCCAAAAGACATAATTCGGCGGCTTTGAATGCGTGTTCTTGGGTCATAGCGTTTTCGGTGCGGTTTATGCAGTCTAAGATAAGGTCACCAAAAAACGGACAGCCTACTTTTCCGCTTACATGAATGTGTACTTCGTCGGTTTCGTTGTACAAAAACACATGGTCGCCTTTGTTGTCATGGCCTACATTTACAAATTTTCTTACCTCTATGGCACCCTTTGTTCCCAAAATAAACAGTCGTCCATCCCCAGCAGAACCAGAAAGCCCATTTGGCGTAAACCAATCTACACGAAAATAGCCGCTTACACCATTATCAGCAACCATAGTTGCATCTCCAAAATCTTCAAGCTCTGGATATTGGGGATTGCTATAATTACCCACCTTGCTATGAAGAACAGTTGCGTCCTTAGCACCCGAATAATACAAGAACTGCTCTGCTTGATGGCTTCCAATATCGCACAGTATGCCCCCATATTGTTCTCTGTTAAAAAACCAGCTTGGACGAGTGGAAGCATTTAACCTATGCGCCCCTATTCCTGTTATTTGAACAACATCACCTATGGCTCCATCTTGAACCAACTGGCCAGCATATACAGCACTTTCACAATGCAACCGTTCACTATAGTACACCATATATTTACGTCCAGTTTTAGCGGAAGTTTGCCGGGCTTCGTCCAATTGGGATAGAGTGGTAAAAGGCGTTTTGGCTACAAAATAATCTTTGCCATGTTCCATTACATTAACACCAGCGCGCCCACGAGTATCGGGTATACCTGCGGCGGCTACTAGTTTAATATCCTTGTCTTGCAGTATAACATTTATATCCGTAATAGGCTTTACTCCTGGAAATCTTCTTGTGAAATCTTTCACCTTATATGGGTCTGGGTCGTGTACATATTTGCATATGCCTCCAGCTTCCAATAATCCACCCACCTGACCATAAATATGCCCATGGTCTAAATAGGCCGCTGCAAATACAAAATCGCCGGGGTCTACAACTGCTCCCTTTGCTTTAACCTTTGGTATATAGCGTGTTATGTCCTTACTATTCACATCGGACCTCCTTAAGCTTTGTGGTTAGGAATTTGCCAATCTATTACATCTAGCCCGTGCTTATGTAGAAATTCGTTGGCCTGAGAAAAATGTTTACAGCCAAAAAATTTTCCACCAGCTAAAGGGCTTGGATGTGCCGCATTCAAAACTAAATGGTTAGGGTTATTAATATACTGCCCTTTTTTTTGTGCATCACGTCCCCAAAATAAATAAACTACAGGGGTCTGTTTTTCGTTAATCAAAACCATTATCCGGTCTGTGAATTCTTCCCAACCCTTGCCGGCATGGGATTTGCTTGTGCCACCCTTAACGGTTAGTACCGAGTTTAGTAATAACACTCCTTGTTTTGCCCAATGCACCAAGCACCCGTTGTCCGGCATATAACATTGTATATCCGTTATCATTTCCTTAAAGATATTACGCAGTGAAGGCGGAATTTTTGCAGTGGGCTGTACAGAAAAAGCCAGACCATGTGCCTCACCAGCATTGATATACGGGTCTTGCCCCACAATTACCACTTTTACATTTTCATAGGAAGTGTATTTAAGCGAATTAAAAATATCATCCATAAGCGGGTAAACGGTTTGTGTTTGATATGCTTCTTTTAAGAAGCCGCGGAGTGCTTGATAATATTCTTTTTGAAATTCTTCCTGTAATAAATTGTCCCAATCGTTCTGTAACTTGACCATTGCGGCCTCCTTTGAATTATGCCTTTATTTTTAGCCTTTATTTTTGCTTTTTTTGCATTTGCTTTTTCGCACTTTCAAGCATATGGCAGTATACATGATGTACTAATTAATTGCAATTATCCTATGAATGGTTCCCAGGTTTTTGCAGGGACAATTTCCTAAACATATCTTCTAAACATATAGAAAGGCGGGTAAAAATATGATGTGGGTAATAAAATCAGCAATAGCACCACTGTACCGCGATGCAAATGCCAGAAGCGAACGTGTGGATGAAGCTTTGCACGGAATGACAGTTATGGTTTTGGATAAGATAGGTGATTGGCGGCGTGTACGCACGGAATATCATTATGAGGGGTGGGTACACCGCAAGCGTTTGGCAAAAACCGCACCAATGCCAGAAATGCCACGATATATGATAATTGCCCCTGCGGCTGATATTTTGGCGGCACCCAAGGTGCAATCCACTACCGTAACATGTTTAACTTTGGGTTGCCGTGTGCATGGAGATAATATTACTGAAAATGCAGAATGGACACGGGTAACTCTAGCTGATGGGCGTACAGGGTATATTCGTACAGAATTTCTTGCCCCATGTCCAGAAGTCCGTTTAGAAGTAACTGAATCTGCAAGTTTGCGCGCCTCAATTTGCGATACTGCAAAACGTTATATGGGTACACAATATCGATGGGGCGGAAAAACGGCGCAAGGTATTGATTGTTCGGGCTTATGCTTTATGGCTTATTGGCTCAATGGCATAACCATTTATAGAGATGCGCAAATAAACCCTGATTTTGCCATAAAAAAAATACCCCCATCAACTGCAAAGGAAGGGGATTTGCTTTTCTTCCCGGGGCATGTGGGAATACTGTTAAAAGATGGAACCATGCTTCATTCTTCCCAAAAAGGTAATGGCGTAAAAGCCGAAGCTCTTACGCCTGAATGGAAGTCCAACATTATTGCGGCGGGGAGTGTATTTGCAACCGCTTGATAATACAGTAGGTCATCATATCCAGTTTATTATGGTAATCAGCCATGCGAAAGGCAATATAGCCTTCCAGATGCAAAGTATCGTTTTCTTGTAGATATTGGGTAAGTTGTTTTACATTGGTTTCGTGAATTTCGGTATGCCGCAATTCCAAGGCGATATTTATTAATTTTGGGGAATAGCGGTATACCGGATGTCGTAGAACGGCGATATGCTCCAAAAACTGGGCAAGTGCTTCAATATCTAGGTTTGTACAGTGTACCTCAAAAGGGGGTATTGTATTTGGCAAAAGTGGCAAAAGTGGCGACGTTGACAAGTTTGATGAATTTGTCAAAACAGACAAAGCAGACAAGTCCGATAAATCTGTTGATGAAGCCAGTGAACTTAATGAAGGCAAAGTTCCTTCGTTAATAAATTCTTCCAACGCTTGCCGATATTCCTGGGTGCAAAGAGTCAAGGATTTCATTAAAATACACCTCACTCAATATCCTATGCAGGTATAGCCCCAGAATTATCATGTCTACAGCGTTTTAGTGTCTGAAAATAAAATAAGGGAATTTGAAAAAACTGAAATTTTTTTTGAAAAGGGTTGAATTATCTGTTTTGCTGTAGTATATTCTTATGAAAGGGTCAGTTGAAAGTTTTGTGGCAACGACTCAATAGACAATAAAATAACCACGGAACCATGTTAGTGCCTACCAAACACTAACATGGGCTCAAAGGGATGGAGCAGCCATCACCTTAGAATGCACAGGCTTAACTACGCCTGCTGACCGTGGCAAATTAAGTATACAATATTTGTACTTCCCTTTCAAGGAAATATTGTTGTGCTTTTTTGTCGCGTGTATACTTGACGTTTATGGCGTTTTGTATTTTTCAGCATGTAGGTTTGTTAGTGTTGCGTTTATGTAATTTATAGCGCGCTAGGTGATGACGATTTTATAATCGTCTCCCGGCGCGCTTTTCTATTGACCTTTTTTATCTCAATATTTGATTTTTTTGTTGTATTATTCTAAGATTTGTTGTATTATTTTGAAAAAGCTGATATATTTTAGCTAAGTGAAATCAGCAGAGACTAAATTGGTAAAATTTTGATAAAATCGAATGGAGGATTTTTTTATGAATGATGAGTGGGGCAAAGAGATGGATAAAGAAATTGGACAACGCGTACAGGGTATGCGCTTAAAATGCCGTATGTCGCTTGAACATTTTTCCATACTTGTGGGGGTATCACCAAATTATTTAGACTTAATCGAACGCGGTGAGCGTACTCTCAGCGTTTTACATCTGATTAAATTAAGTACGCTATTTCAAGAACCACAAGAATATATTACTTTGGGGTACAGTAATATGTCACTACTTAAAAAACTTGTCAAAAAAATGGTTGGGTTCTAAATATCCTTATTTTTAGCTCCAATCAATTTCATCATGGCTTACTGTTTCCCCGCGACGAATTTCATCCCGCCCTAAGCGTATAGCCTCTATTTCGTCCGGCAAGGGTACTGATTCAGGAATAAATTTAATCAACACTTGGTACAAAACGCCTAACTCTTTAGAATCTACAACATCTATAATGTCACGTAATTGTTGTCTGGTTGCGGTCATGATAAAACCCCTTTCAGTTTTTATAAACTACTAGCAATTCATCGACAATGCTTGGCGGCGGCTTTGAGGAAATAAGCCTACTAAATTACATTTTCATGAATTAGGTTTGCTGAATCGCTGTTGTAAATCTTCAAGTGTAGCTTGACAGTCAATATCTATATAATCTTTCACTTGCTGTGCGTATTCTATGAAATCTGTTGCAAGGGACTCTGTGAATGATGGAAAGTTCTCGCTATTTGAATAACGAGAATCATTAAAATATTTCCGACTTAATTTAACCGACGTGCGAAGTTTTGGATTAGGATAGCGTTTTTCAATTATACGGAATATCCCGATATGATCATGTCCTATCAGTAATTTGTTAGTATTATCCAGACGATATAAAACGGATTTAAGCAGTAAGTCAATAGCCAATGTAGCCATGCTAACCGACATACGGTACAAACCGTCATTTTTTAACAGAGTCGCAGCTCGTAAAGGTTCTTCAGCTATCTTATAGTAGTCCATTGAGATTTACCCCATCTCTGTCAACACGCCACTGAAAGCTTCCAATCACTTGCCTCTGTTTATCAAAAAATTTGCGGTCATTCACAAAAACATCGCTGTTAACAAAATTTTCTTTATTATCACGCCCCGGAAACCATTCACAGTCATATAAGTCAAAAAGAGTTTCGTCTCCCAATCCATCGCCCACTGCCAAAATATCTACATCGCTTTTTTCATTCGCATCACCACGCGCACAACTACCAAAAAGGATAAAAGCGTCAATTTTATCAAATGTCTTGATTTCCTTTGCTTGGCGAAGAAACTCGGAAATAAATCGTTGGTGCTTTAAGGGGATGTTTAGTTCTTGTAAGGTTGATATGGTTTTCATTGAACTGTTGCTCCTTCCATTTGGTCATTGTGAAATAAGACTTTGATATTTTTTGTATTATACGCATAATAATGTATACAGAAAATCATGTCAAGCACAGGCTAAGTTTTGTCACGACAAATACATAAATCCAAATCGCAAGCAATCGCGGAACCCCGAAAATGTGGTAGAGTTACAAAGGCAACGGACTTTTATTTTCTGGAATTTTGTCAACAAACTTTAATACGGCTCCAAGTTTCTTGTATAAATTCAACAAAACTTTGAAAAAAAATAATTACCTCTGGGTGATTGATTACCTCATTAGTAGCCGCTCCTAAAGTAACAATAGTACTTAACATAGAAAGCAGAGAACTTATTTTTTTGCCCGCCGAACTCTTATTGTTATTTCTAATTAACTCAATAATTTCATTTGTTGCTTCTAAAATTTCTTTACTTTGGAATTGATTGACTGCATCGTAATTGTCCTCAAGGAAAGATTTAATTGGTATTAAATACTTGTCATCAAAGCCTTCTACATTTTCTAACGAAGAACATATTTTTCCTACTTGATTTGTCAAATCAAGTATTTTTTTATCAAATTCAATTCTTTTATCAATTTCATTGTCCATTTTTTTATCCATATCACTTACTATTTTCTTAATTATACTCACATTGCTATTGATTTCATTAATTGTTTTTGAAGGTTCTACTAATTTTTCAATAACAGAAACTGGCATGAAAGATTTTAATATATCTAATACATCGACTTCGATATCAAATTCATCAATATAATCTTTTAATATATTCTTGTCTAATAATTTACGAAGCCTATTAAAATCTACATTTGCGGTCTTATTATCTTTTCTGTATTCAATATACTCTTTGTAGTCTAGTGAAATATTTTTTTGTATATCAATTAGTTGCGCCCGTATATATGATAAAAATGTGTATCTTATATTTTTATCACCTTCAACATAAATAATCAGCTCATTATTTGTCTTGCCAAAAAATATCAAAGCTTTACATTGATGAAAAATTATGTCCTGTAGAAAAACCCCTCTTCTCCAAGTATATTCACGGTCTACATATTGCCTCATACGTACAACTAATTGGCATAATACCGCCGTTGGAAGTAATTCTTCATATTTTATTTTGAAACAAATTGAGTCGGTACGATTTATTGGTATATCTTTAGGTTCGCTTTGTTGCATAAGCATTGGGATAAACTCTGCATCGCCAATACGATAAGATAAATCAAAATCATGCATCATACCTAATATAAAATCTTTTTCCGTATTTTGGTACTTTTCGTTTTCTCCAACTTCGGATATTAAAATATCAGTTATTAAATTAAGTGACAAAAAACCATTTTGATTTTTTATTTTTTCTGAATTTATAATTTTATATATTCCATTGGTTATCCATTCTGGACGCAACACCTTAAACCCGTCTACAGCACCAACAAAACTCTTGCTTTTATAACTAAAACATATTCCAAGGTCGTTAAGCCAATCCAGCAATATTCCTTGACTAGAATCGTTTGTAATCTTCTCTTCTTCGCAGTACTTAACGAAATCTTTTTCATCAATATAATTAATTTGTTTTTGATATTCGCTTTTCATGTCTGATAATTTTAATTTAATGTGGTTCCAACGACCAGGAAAGATTTCTTTATAAGACTTAGTTTCTTGTACCATAGAAAGAAAGTCAATCTTAAATTGGTCGAAATTAGTACCTAGTTTGCATGAAATACTGCTAAAACATAATTTTGAAAAAGAGTCACCATAATCGCTATTAATTTTGGATTCATCAATTGAGGCATCATTGTTTTGGTCAATTTTATTCATAACGACCATTACAGGAGAATTTTTACCATACTGCTTAACAAGGTCTAACCATCTTTCAGGTTCTTCGTCACGCCTACCATCAAGAACAACTACATACAAGCATCTCGCTCCAAGGAAAAATTCGTGCATTGAGTGCATGATTTCTTGTCCACCAAAATCCCAAAAATTAACGTTTATATCATGGTTGTTATTATCTTCATTCACCTTAAAAACCATTTTGTTTATGTATATCCCTCTTGTTGAATCTGAATCTGGTATATATTTGCCAGTCATTAATCTTTTTATTATTGCTGTTTTCCCCGCGTCCGCGTTGCCAATAAAAATTACACGAGCCTCATTTAATAGCACAGGCTCTTCTTTTTTTAATTCATTATAATATTCCCTAATATGTTCAGGACTTTTATTAAATATATTGATATCCATTTCTTTGAGGTTAAGTTCATTCATGTAAATACCATTTTTATTACCTGATAAAAAATAGCGTTTTATGGTATAAAACGGGAGGTTGAGATTCAAAATATCTTTTGGAATTAGCTCAAATTCATTATATGATAGATTTAGTACCTTTATATTTTTCATTGAAAAAATAAAGAAAGGTACTTCTTTTATATTTGTTTTGCTTAAATCAATCTCTTCGAGACTGGTTAACTTGCTGATAGATTCAGGTAGTTCACTTATTTGTGTATTGCTAATATCAAGGCTAGTAAGGGAAGTCAAATTGCCAATAGATTCGGGTAGTTCCCTTATTTGCGTATTACTAATATCAAGCCTAGTAAGGGAAGTTAAATTGCCAATAGATTCGGATAGTTCCCTTATTTGCGTATTACTAATATCAAGCCTAATAAGGGAAGTCAAATTGCCGATAGATTCGGGTAGTTCCCTTATTTGCGTATTACTAATATCAAGCCCAATAAGGGAAGTCAAATTGCCGATAGATTCGGGTAGTTCC
>Ga0123355_10001758_pt1 | contig 30285 bp, 23 predicted proteins | sample TergutEmb28metaG_3_FD_89872 | JGI IMG/M metagenome (GOLD analysis project Ga0123355, IMG submission 89872) | Embiratermes neotenicus P1 segment gut microbial communities from Petit-Saut dam, French Guiana - Emb289 P1 | ecosystem: Host-associated > Arthropoda: Insects > Digestive system > Gut ... | reverse complement strand
GATGTCAAAAATTTCTGCAATTTTAAACAAAGTACATGCTGACGCCCCTCTTGCTCCTGTTTCAACTGAGCGTAAAGCCGATTCAGAATATTCCATCAGCTCTGCTAATTCTTTGATGCTCATGTTGTGAGAAATACGCAGTTTGTTAACATTACTGCCTATCATTACATTTAATTCGTTGTCATTTCTCATGCTTAACTCCTTACATGTTCACTTTTTAGAAGCTGCACCTATGTTCCCGGCGTGTCAGCCTTTTCACGTTGAATCCTTTCAGCCTTGAGCCTGCTGTTTGTTGCTAATGTTAGTATTAGTGTCTAAATTTTTCTTGCATTTTTTGAGAAAGGGTTTTGAAAGGTTATGCGTTTTGGGGGATCACATAACCGTTTCTTTTTGGTGCCGTGTGCCAGTTACCGTGTTGCTGTATGCCGTGCTTAAAAACCAATAAATACTTTACTACTCCCACTCATTACGCAGCAGGCTCAAGACGAAAAGATATTAGTTAGGAAGAACAAAAAAGTGTGGATGGCAACGACCGTATCCACGTCGCTATCATCCACTCACAGAAGTTAAGCTTAGGCAATATCAAGAAATAAAGCATAGCAATACAGCAAATTTACCATAGACATTTTTAAGGCAGACAATAAAGTATCTACCAAATGTCTATTGAAAAATAGGTAAACTTGTAGTAAACTAGCCTTGTGTATTGGCAAGCTTAACTTGTGTCTATGGATGATGTCACTCACCTATAGACTCCGCATTCCTCCTGCTACGGGGAATAGCGGACTTTGCACCAAAGTTTTAAACTTTGATACTTTTTAAAATTTCCCTTCAAAAATCAGTTAATCAGCTACTTCGACTATATCCTGCCATCTTCTACAGGATTTTTCAAGTGCTTTTTTCCATATATTTTTGCATATTTTTTGCACTTAATAATTTGTAAATATGCTGGTTGAGTTTTAGTGAGTTTAATCATGTTTTTGGTGATTGAACTTATTTTTTTGGAAAATTTACATTGCATGTTAATTCCGGTTCATACGGTTAACGCCATCTTTGATTTATAGCACTTCCACTTCGCACTGTGTGCTTCGTGTCAGTGAGGGGGGCGCAATCTCCGCTTGAATTGATACGCAAGCGTGTCAATAACAAGCGGAATTGCTATACATTAATATCTTGCTGTTTGTTTTTGACAGCTCTATTGAAAAAAAGGGAAAGGTCGGCTATACTCTAACAACGACTCATTGCTTCACTAAAATCTGCTTCACTAAAATCAAATTTATACCAGAAAGTGAAAACATGTGTTTTGGCTTTTGGTATTCTAAAGGGGTTTACATAATTGAGGTATAGACTTCCCCGGTTGGAACTATTTGACACGCATGGCCTGGAATCCCACACAATTAAGTCACTTAAATTGCTTATATATGCCGTAGCTTTTGGCGTCATACAATTTAATATCGTAAATGGTATTGCAATGGCCGGATATTTGCGTTCTCTTGGGGTATCAGATTTTATTTTTGGCCTATTATTTGCAATTGGCCCAATTCTTTCACCATTACAATTGGTGGCTTCTTATGTATTGGAACGTACCCAACAGCGCAAAAAGCTATTTATTGGCTTTGGATTGCTTCAAAGGCTTATATGGCTACCTTTTGGCCTTGTACCATTTTTTATTCCTATGGAACAATTGACACTGCGTATATGGATGGTGTCATTATTTTTGTTGATTTCTGCATTTTCAACTCCATTTATGAATGTATCATTTTTTTCACTGGTAGCGGATCTTGTGCCGGAACATATACGAGGCCGTTATTTTGCTGTAAGAATGCGAATTTTTACTATGGCCGGTATTGTTGGCGGCATTTTGACAGCATGGATGTTGGACAGCTTTCCGGCTTTTTATAGCTATGCACTTGTGTTTACCTTGGCCACTATTGCCGGTACTTTAGATATACTATGTTTTTTTGGCGTAAAATTCCCGGATATGGCCAAGCGTTCTAATGATGGAGAAAAAGAAAAGTTTCTACCTATGCTTTTAACTGTTCTTAAAAACAAGCCCTACATGAAATTCATTCTTTTTATGACTTTTTGGCTATTTTCTTTGAATATATCCGGGCCGTTTATTTTGATACATCTGCGTGAAGGGGTTCAGTTAAGCAATACGCTTATTACTGTTGCAATACAAATATTACCAAATATATGCTCTGTTATTATCGTATCCCGTTGGGGTCGTACTTTAGATAACCACGGAAACAAAGCCGTTATGCAAGTAGCTAACGGACTTCTATGCTTTGCGCCTTTTCTTTGGCTTTTTACTGCCAACAATACAATTTCTATAGTGTTTATTATGACAATAGGATTAATGCAAGGTCTGTTGTTGCCCGGCTTTGATTTAGGTGCAAATAATATTATGTTAGGCCATGCACCCAAGGTTAATAGATCTATGTATATAGCCATGTATTTTACATGCACCTCTATAGTAGGGATAGGGTTGGCCAACGCTACCGGCGGATGGCTGCTTGACAATGTGTTTTCTATCCCGGAAGCTATGGAACTTTCTCCCTTCGGAACACCGCTTACAAGGTATAATTACCTTCTAACCCTTTCGGCTATTATGAGATGCATTATGGTATATATAGCTTTGCCAATAATGATAAAAGAAGAGTCCGGCACCGGTGCTTGGGTATTGCTTAAAGAAATCATTAAAGCCACCCGCAAAAACACTTTACGCCGCTGGGCCGGTATTAGGTTTTGGTTGCGCAGAAGAAAGATGATGCGCTAAGAGCCGTGTGTTCAAAAGTAAATAGCTGTGGCATATTTAGAAAGGAATGGTTAAATTATGCAGTACAGAAATTTTGGTAATACAGGTTTAAAAGTATCCCTGCTTGGCATGGGGTGTATGCGTTTACCGTTTAAAGATGAAAATGACCGCACATTAGGGGTAGTTAGGGAAAAAGCATACGAGCTTATCCAATATGCTGTAGACAATGGTGTTAACTATTTTGATACCGCGCTTACCTACCATGCATGTGAAAGTGAGGCTATTTTAGGGGAAGCACTGGAAGAAAAAAGCCGCAGAGCAAAGGTAAATATTGCTACTAAGCAGCTTTTTGGAGCGATGACTACTCAAGAAGAAATCCGCCGCAACTTGGAAAATACTCTTAAAAAATTGCGTACAGATTATATTGACGTGTATCTGTTGCATTGCATTACTTCAGCAAGTTGGGATCAAATTCAACAACGAAAGATTTTTGAAGAATTTGAAAAATTTAAGGCCGAAGGGTTAATTAAACATATAGGATTTTCTTTTCACGGCGGGTTTTCTACGTTTAAAGATGTGGTAGAGCGTTACCCATGGGAAATGTGTCTTATTCAACAAAATTTGCTGGATGTAAACCGCGAAGTTACAGAAGAAGCCATTTTTACTGCTCATAAAAATAACATGGCAGTTGCTGTAATGGAACCATTGCGAGGGGGAGGTTTAGCCCAGGCTCCTAAACCTGTAGCAGACGTCTATAATAACTTTCATACTAAACGCCCTCCGGCAGAATGGGCTTTTAGACATCTGGCAAATTATCCGGAAGTTAGCACTATAGTAAGCGGCATGAGTACTATGGAACAACTTAAAGATAACATAGCTCTTTTTTCTCAGTCGGATATGGTTCCGGAATGTTTAAGTGTTGAAGAAAAAAAATTGATAGCATCTGCCCGCGAAGCATATGAATCAATTGTTTCTATCCCGTGTACAAGTTGTGATTACTGCGTACCATGTCCGCTAAATGTAGATATTCCCGGGATATTTAAGCAATATAACGATGGTAATCGTTTTGAAAATTTTGATAATCCTCGCCGTTCTTATATGTATACCCGCCGTGGTAATCGTAGTGCTTTAGCATGTACCAACTGCGGAGAATGTTTACCCAAATGTCCACAAGAAATTAATATACCGGAAAAATTACAAACCGCACACAAGGCATTGGATGGCTGGGACGAGTAAACGAGCAATATAGAAAACACACAAAAAAACGAGCCTTTAAAGGCTCATTTTTATTTTCGCGAAACAGTGAGTCGTTGAGCAAGCCTCCGTATTATAATAATCCAAGTAAGTCCCACCAAATATTATTATTAGGATGTAAATTTACATATTTGAACAAGCTTTCTTTTTGTTTTATTAATGATTCAGCTTTTTCTGTTGCCCCTACTTCTTTGTATAAGCATTCTAAAGATTTATATGCTCTTAGTAAGTCCGGGTGTTGTGGACGAAAACAAAGTTGTTGCAAAGAATCCAGAGTATCTTCAGCATAGTGATATCTTTCAGAAATTTTAATCGCATAGGTTAATACTGGATGGGTGAAGTTGAAAGTATCATCAGTTAAACCAGTAGTAAATGATTTTTGCAATAAATCTCTATTGCGGATATATTCTCGTTCAGCTTGGTCAAAATCTTTTAATGCAAAAAATATATCCCCTCTTCGTTCATGATAGGATGCAGTAAACATATGAGGGCCTAATTCTGCATTTATAATAATATTGTTAATTTTTTCGGTATATGAAAGAGCCTCATAATATTCTTGATTAGCAATGCAGGCTCTTGAAAGCGCATTAAAAATTATACATTCTCCAAGCTGATTTAATTTCTTTGCATTATCCAAAAACAATGAATGTGCATTCAAAAAATGATGTTTAGCTCTTTCAGCGTCACCTTGCGCAAGATATAAGTTCCCAGAAAGCAACTCAATATTTCGCTTGCTTTCTGCAACACTGATATATTCAAATAAGGATGTGGCTTTATCAAGCTGTTTGTGTTCAATATAAATATTAAAAAGCAGTCGGTATGCATCAGCAATGGCTATGTTGTCTTGAATTAAAGTTGACTTAGACCAACTAGGTAACATTTGTTCCAAGTGTTGCTGTACTTCCTGATAGTATCCAAGATCATTAAGTACATACATATTTGATTTTATTGCACCAAAAAGTTTAAGTTTATATGCATCATTGGTATATTCAGGAGGTTTTGTACTTTCATCCCAGAGTTGTCTCGCATATTGCAAAAATGTAGAAATTTTCGTTATCGTTTCATTTTTGTATTTTAAAATATTGGTAGCGATAGCCCCCATTAAAAACGCATTTTGAAAATCTCCCAACCTCCTATAATATTCACTTAAAGAAAGATATTCTGTTACAACTCCCATTGAAAAAGGCAATTTTTGTTCTTGTCTAGGTAGATCATAGAGAATACATTCAATTGCTTTTGCGTATTCATTTGAATTCAGAAATTTTTGTGTATAGTCTTGAGAATATTTTTTTCGTAATTTTTTATCATCACGATTGTTGATTTTATCTAATATTTTGTCGTGCTTTTGGTCAATTGATTTATCATACCAAGAAACGAAACTAGAAATTATTTTAGAAATGCCACCAGAATTGCGTAAGTTGCTAATAAATTCTTTATCCTCTATGTCATAAAGGAGAGATCCATAATTTTTGCATTCATTGGAACAAACACTTGCTGAAAACATATCCTGAAAATATAAATTTTCTTTTTGCTTTACTTTTTCACAATAGTTTTTACATATGTTGTAATAATATTTTTTATCTTCCCACAATAAATCCGTGTCTCCAAGTTTTTCTCTAAGTACTAAACCAAACTTTCCACATTTGCTATTACTAAAATGTGGAAATGGAAAAAGTAGCGGTTTCAGTTCATAAAACATCATATCGGCAATAATGGGATGGAGAAAAATATAATTACCTGATTTTGTAACCCACCCTGAACGCATAAGATGTTCAAATTGTGAACCATTATGTAAACTTTTGAAATCTTCCTCCAATATTCCAGTAGGAGGCACAATACAAAGACACCTCAAAATCAGTAAACCTTCTTCCGAAATGGTGGAATAGTTAAATAGTGCATTGATATGTTTGTATACACTGCCTTCTTTGGGCTTTAAATTATAGTGATTTATGACTTTATCATTATTTGCATTGGTTAAACTTTTACTCAAAATATTAATTACATCAGAAATAGTTTGCTCTGTTATATTTTCTTGCACAGCAATTAAACGAGCAACAAGAACAACAGTTAATGTATGGCCACTTGTTATTTGAATGACTTCTTCCACCAAACTCTCATATTTCATTGCTTGGCGACAATTTTCAAAAAATAACATTTTCAATTGTTTATCTGGTAATGGTTTAATTTCAATCTCTTCTTGTCTAAGATTACTTGAATCTCTATAATAATGTCTTGTGGTGAAGAGAATATGAGCCTGTATTTTTTGAAGTTTTTCTAAAATTTCAAGCTCACGTTGCTTACGTTCTTGTGAACGGTCATTTTCGCGTATCGTTAAATCCGCATCAAAGTTATCAAAAATAATCAAAGTTTTATTGTCGCAACGAATCAAGCGTTGCATATTTTCACGGTATCGTTCTTCAATATCTAAAGGTCTTGATATATCATTTTCAAAAGACAGGTTTGCAATTGTTGTTACAAAAGAACCATCAAATACCGTAAAACAAACGGTAATATAATTATTCTCTTCTTGCTGTGCAAAAGCTCTGGCAACTACAGATTTTCCGATACCCCCCATACCTACTAAATTGCACCATCTATGTTGATTAAGGATTTGAGTAATATTTTGCATAATTCCATCCCGTTGCATATATTCGGAATCAGAAATATTACCAGGTATGTTGTTGGCTAAGTAAATCTCAACAGCAAGTCTACGAAGTTCTTTTATGTCTGTTTTTAGTTCAGGCACATCTTGATAACGGCTACTTGCTACAGTTATTAGCCCTTTTTGCAAAATTTCATGTGCTTTCTTTATTGCTACTGATGGCAAATTCTCAAAATAACTACTAAGTAATTGCCCATTATTAATTTTTTTTAAATCCCTACCGTTAGGGACTCGATCCAAGAGAAGTTCAAAAAATATTACCACCACCGAATACAAGTCTGTAGCAGGAGGCAGTTTATCAGTTTGCACATAAGGTAGCCCACACAGATCTAAGAGTTCTTGAGCAGAATAGCCATCTTTTTTAGTATATGTTCGGTCAGACATATCTGGATTATTTGGGTTATAAGCACTATTAAAGTCAATCAAGTTAATAATCCGTTTGCCATCTATGGCTTGTTTCAAGACATGTAGATTGTTTGGCGCAATGTCCAGATGTCGATAGCCTTTGACGTGAACTGGTTCCAAAGCTTCTAAAACACGCAGGATGCATTCGCAGATATCCGGGATATTTTGGAAATGCTGGTTTTTATTTTTTTTCAACATCATATCTTCAAGCATATCACCAAATTCACAGTCAATGATGGTATAAAGCGTGTTATTTGCCTGTATAGGCTTGTGACATGTCTTAAACCATGTGTCGATATCCTGTCCATTGTCTGTTAGTCGTAATGATGTTAAAACATCGTATTCTAACTTTGCTCGATTTCGATACCTCTTCATCGCTTCATTAGCATTATCAGGTATCACAATGGAATATGTAGGCTCTCTATCTAAACCAAGAAAATCATCCTTTGGGAAAAGTTCCTTAATAATTACAGGAACATTATTTATAAAGCCTTTATATACTATAGAGCTTCCACCAGTGCCTATCGGTTTTCCTGATATCACATATGTTTTATCGTTTAAAATTAGATTATATCCATCAGGAAGAGGAATTCTGTCATCTAAGTTCATCGTCATCCACTCCAAAAACTTTTTTTGCTACCATTTTCATCCGATCAATAGGATTGTTTCCATCTGCTTCTACTGAAAACAAGGCATTCATAACCATCCAATCAAAAGGACTGCGAGAATCTAACGAAGGCATTCCACATGTGCGCAAGTCGTGATTTAACCTGTTGATAGAATCTCTATAGTCTACAACTTCACCTTCGGTTAGTAAGAATAATACCATCAGGTGTTTTCTGGGTACTTGCGTTTTTTTATTTAAAATTTCTGATAATTTGTCACGATCTGTGGGTTCTTTACGAGCAATTATTTTTTGAATCAAGTTCAATCCCGTTTTCTTCCGCTTATTAGGAATTGTAGCCATTGCTTTACATATATCAACTAAACCTATTTTGTGGCGAACATTCGCTTCACGAAATTCTGCACGAGATATTTCGATATCCTTAATAACCATATTGTAATAGTCCTGGAAAATCTCGTATGCAGCACGATTAAAGTCACCAAAATAGACACTGTTGCATGTAAAAAAATTTTCTAATGCTTCCAAACTGTTCACGTCGTCAAATTCCCTTGCCAGTTCGATAGTGTCACGAGCATTTCCGATACTATCTGTTCCTAATACATCATTCTCAACCGTGAGATTTTTATATTTTTCGATAAGCTCCTTATATTTTAAAAGGCCAAGTTGGTTACGGAGGCAGTAAATGGCAATCAAATCTTCATGATCTCTTTCATAAAAAGCCTCTGCCCTATCACTACAAGTGCGAAAAATAAAACGCTCTGCTTCCGAAATATCATTTATTTTTAGAGCCAGCAATATTTTAATAGCTGAATCTCTTTCAATGGAAACGCTCGTAAGCCATTTTCCAATCTGAACGGCATAGGCTCGTCCCATTTTCTTCTTCAAAAAATCTACACTAACATCTTTTGAATCCAGCAATTTTTCCAATTCCTCACAACTTCGTCTAATAGGGAATTCCTGTGTGATATATCGACACGCATCATCTATGTCATATGTTCTTGTCTTGCCTTCTGCATAATCAGTATGTGTACTTCTGCTCTTTTCCATGTCGAAACCTCCAAGTATTTCATATTTTCAGTCATATTATAAACTCCATAATACAATAATGTAAATAGAACTCCGCAAGAACATACGTTTTGATTTATCCTATAGATAACGACAAAAACGCAGGAGGTGACGATACTGACAAAAGCAACAGAAAACTTTATTTGTGATGGCTGTGCATATGCTTTCCAGTTTAAAGAAGGTGACAATCACATCTACTGTAACGAGTATGGAATTTTCTTGAATCAAGGGACAGAAGAAACTGTATGCACTACAATGTGCGAATTAAAAAAGGAGGAAATATCATGGAAAAAAGTAAACTTAGCCGTATTTTAGAAGATTGTTTGTATGTTTTGGCTCTTATCACCATCTTGCTTGTTATTACTGCTGGGAGCTTTATGTTTTTCACTGTACAAGTTTCAGCATCAACTAGTGGCCTTCGATGGGTCAGGGGAAATACAACTTCAGATACTCACGCTACACCAACAGCGTGGTGGGATACAAGAAACGCATATATTCCGCCAGGCGCACAAGTTCATTTCCGTCATGTTTGTCAAAGAGATTCTCGCTTTGCAATTATACAGTGGAATGGGCGAGAGTTGCGAATTTACCGCCGTAGCCTTACAGATAATATGCATGGAAGCCATGCAGGTTATAGACGAAATATAGGTCAAAGACGTATTGTAGGTAATTCAGACTCTGGTGTTAACGGTGCTGTGCTTCGGACTAGGTTAAGTAGTGCAAATATTGGAAGAACCTTGCCTATTGGTACCTCGGTACATGTGTACTATACTATTCGTCCCTTTGGTTGGTATGGTGAGATATGGGCTTATGCACATTGCTCAAGAAATGGACATGGATGGATTAGAGCCAGTAGATTAAGACATCCATAAATTGACACAAAAAATAAGCCTTGTGTATACTTTTTTGTATAGATTGCGAACGGGCTTATTGACAACAAAATAATTCAAGTGTATACGACTGATCAAACACTCCTAGAAAACACAAAAAAACGAGCCTTTAAAGGCTCGTTTTTATTATACACACGCTATTATTATATGCGCAACCGATCTTATTTTGTCATCGGTTGCGCGTGTTGTTACTTCTTAAACTGACGTGAGTTCGATGAACAAAAATCGTTCACCGAACTTTGATCATATTCACATAATTTGCAACAAAAATCGTTGCAAATTACGCTCATAACGTGAAAAATGCTATGCATTTTCAATCGCTAAAGCGATTGTTTCGACTTCGTCGAATTCACGTTACACTGCTAGCTCATAGATCTTGCGGGCATCATCCATAGTTAATTTTTTGAAAGATCCAAAGGTATCCCCAACATTGATATTAAGAGTCTCAACCATTTTATCAATGTCCTCTTTTTTTGCTCCCAATTGTTCAAAGTTAATTGGCAGTCCTATAGAAGTAAAAAACTTCTCCATTTCTTCAATTCCTTTAAGAGCCACGGCTTTTTTATCACCGAAGGTATCTACGCCCCATACTCTACCGGCAAACTGTACAAAGCGATCTAAATCAGTTTCACAAACAAATTTCATCCATGCAGGGAACATAACAGCCAATCCGGCCCCGTGTGCAACATCATAAAGCGCGGAAAGTTCATGCTCTAAATTATGCGATGACCAATCACCGATACGCCCCACGCCGCAAGAACCATTATGGGCAACGGTGCCGGCCCAGGTAAGATTAGCCCTGGCGGAGTAGTTATTTGGATCTTTAATAGCTTTGGGAGCTTCTGTTATAATCGCAAGTAAAATTGCCTCGCATAGTCTGTCTGAAATTTCTACATCTTTGACAGTGGTAAAGTAACGTTCCATTACATGAGCCATCATATCTGCTACGCCGCAAGCTGTTTGGAAAGCAGGCAAAGTATAGTTAAGCTCCGGGTTAAGCAAAGAGAAAACAGGGATTACATGTGAAGAACCTGCACCGCGTTTTAATACTTTTCCTCCTTTGGTTCCGTTTAAAACCATAGAGTCGGAAGCTTCACTGCCGGCCGCGGGGATAGTTAATATAGTCGCAACGGGAATGGCCTTCTCAATTGTTTTGCCGTCAAATAAATCCCAAAAATCGCCGTCATATGGTACACCTACAGCAATTGATTTGGCAGAATCAATGGTTGACCCGCCTCCCACTGCTAATATAAAGTCCACGTTCTCTTTTCTGCACAAGTCGATGCCTTCATACACTAGTGTATCCACGGGGTTAGGCTGGGCACCACCAAGCTTAACATAAGAAATATTTGCAGCATTTAATACATCTTCTACCCGTTGCATTAGCCCGGATTTAATAACAGATCCGCTGCCATAGTGGATTAATACCTTTGTTGCACCATGTTTTTTTAACATATCTGCAACTTGAAGTTCTGCCTCTTTGCCAAACACAAAATCTGTTGGAGCGTGTAATTTGAAATTATTCATGGCTATCTCCCTCTTAACTCGTCACATTTATATGTGATTTTTTAACATCAGGAACATTATAACGCTAGTTTTGATCCTTGCAAAATATTTCTAAAATTTTTGATACTAAGGCATTTACAAAACAGATTTTAAATGTAATAATAACTTGTCGGATTAGGCGATCTTGGTTTAAAAAATTTCAAAAGATTCACATGCAACTTTAAGAAGGTATCAAAAAATTAATTTGATACACTCAGCAACCTTTTAAAGGTACAATTGGGGCTAAGGTGTGCATACTTTGAAATCATAAGCAATCATATATTTGTTTAGCTAAACTATGGATTTCCTGATTTGTCAAAAATTCATCATACATCTTTTCTTATACTTACTATATAATACCCCGTTGGAGGGTGTTTTACAAAGTATACGTGAGGGAGGCGGTGCTCTTTATGGTAAAGGAAGTTATATGTAAAGACAGACTTGCACAGTTAGAGACTGTTATGGACGAACACAAAGGTAAAAAAGGTTGCCTAATGCCTATTTTACATGAAAGCCAAAAGATTTTTGGGTGCATTCCGTTGGGAGTTCAAAAAGTAATTGCCGATGCTACAGGTATACCTATGGCAGAAATTTATGGGGTTGTTACTTTTTACTCCCATTTCTCTATTGAGCCTAAAGGCGATTTTGTAATAGGGGTTTGCATGGGTACAGCGTGCTATGTAAAAAATGCCGGTAAAATCTTAGATGATTTTGTTAAGCAAGCAAATGTAAAGGTTGGAGAAACCTCTGAGGACGGAAAATTTACTTTGGAAGCCACACGCTGTATTGGAGCTTGCGGCTTAGCACCTGTTATAACAATAAATGAGGATGTTTATGGGCGTTTAAAAGCTGACGCTCAAGAAGTGGCAGACATCCTTGCCAAATATTAAAAGGGAGGGATGAATATGAAATCACTTCAAGAACTTGAAAATTTAAAACTTCAGTCCCAAAAACTTGTTAATCTTAGGCTTGGAGATCGCCAAAATTCACCTCATAAACACCATGTTCTTATATGTCAGGGTACAGGCTGTGTATCTGCAAAAGCAACTGTAATTGAAGAAGCTTTTCATGAACACTTAGCAAAACATAACCTTACGGAAGATGTCGTTGTAGCAAGGACAGGCTGTTTTGGAATATGTGAAGCAGGCCCGGTGGTTATTGTTTATCCTGAAGGAGCATTTTACAGCCATGTAACACCTGAAGATGCAGAACGTATAACAAAAAATCATCTTGTTGAAGGTAATGTAGTTACTGACCTGTTGCTTGAAGGCTCTAGCGTAGGCGACAAGATAATTCCTATCAACGAGATTCCTTTCTATAAAAAGCAAAAGCGTGTTTCTTTAGCACTTTGCGGTCTTATTAATCCGGAAAACATCTTGGAATATATTGCTTTTGATGGTTACAAAGCTTTAGCAAAGGCTGTGCTTGAAATGTCACCAAAAGCAATTATTGACGAAATTAAAGAATCCGGTATTCGTGGACGCGGCGGCGGCGGATTCAGCACCGGAAGAAAATGGGAGTTCACCATGAACACCCAAGCAGATCAAAAATACATCGTATGTAATGGTGACGAAGGCGATCCCGGTGCATTTATGGATCGTTCCATATTAGAAGGCGATCCACATGCTATCATTGAAGCTATGGCCATTGCCGGATATGCTGTAGGCGCAAACCAAGGCTATGTATATGTTCGTGCAGAATATCCTATTGCCACTAACCGCCTTCAAATAGCAATTGATCAAGCTAAAGATTTTGGGCTTCTTGGTAAAAATATATTTGAGTCAGATTTTAATTTTGATCTGGAAATACGTCTTGGTGCAGGTGCTTTTGTATGCGGAGAAGAAACAGCCCTTCTTAACTCCATTGAAGGCCAAAGAGGTATGCCAAATCCACGTCCGCCTTATCCGGCAGTTGAAGGATTGTGGGGCAAGCCTACTGTTATCAACAATGTTGAGACTTTTTCCAATATTCCGCAAATTATCCTTAATGGTGCTAAATGGTTTAGTGATATGGGAACCGAAGGCAGTAATGGTACAAAAGTATTTGCCCTTGGCGGAAAAATAAAAAATACCGGACTCATAGAAGTACCTATGGGTATTACCTTGCGTGAAGTTATTTTTGACGTAGGCGGCGGAATACCTAATGGCAAAAAATTTAAGGCTGTACAAACAGGCGGGCCTTCCGGCGGCTGCTTAACTGAAGAGCATCTGGATACCCCCATAGACTTTGACAACCTTACTCGCCTTGGTGCCATGATGGGTTCCGGCGGTATGATTGTAATGGATGAAGATAACTGTATGGTAGACATCGCAAAATTCTTTTTAGAGTTTACCGTAGACGAATCTTGTGGCAAGTGTGCCCCATGTAGGGTTGGCACAAAGAAAATGCTTAATATTTTAAACAGAATCACCAGCGGCACAAGCGAAATGGCAGAACTGGACAGGCTAGAGGAACTTGCAAAAAATATTAAGATATCCTCTTTATGCGGTCTTGGGCAAACTGCTCCAAATCCTGTACTGTCTACTTTGAAAAATTTCAGGGAAGAGTATGAGGCACACGTTAAAGATAATAAATGTCCGTCAGGCGTTTGCAAAGACTTGCTTAACTACTTTATCCTGGATACTTGCATTGGCTGTACTTTGTGTACAAGACACTGTCCTGTAAATGCCATTACCGGCGAAAAAAAGGAAGTACATCACATTGATACAAAAACTTGCATAAAATGTAATGTTTGTGTAGAAAAGTGTAAATTTAATGCAATAGAGGTCAGATAAGGGGGGAGGACAACGCATGAGAGGGAAAACAGCTATGAAAACTGTTAATTTGACAATAGATGATTTACCTGTGCAAGTGGATGAAAACATGACTGTGCTTGAAGCGGCGTTGCAAGTTGGGATAGACATACCAACACTTTGCTTCTTAAAGGGTGTATGTGAAGTTGGCGACTGCCGCATTTGCGTGGTAGAAGTTGATGGTTTTGACAACCTTAAATCCGCGTGTGTTTTTCCGGTATCTGAAGGCATGGTGGTTAAAACCCACACAAAAAAAGTACGTTTATCAAGAAAGTCCACTATGGAGCTTATACTGGCTACCCATAGTAAAGAATGCTTAACATGTTGCAGAAGTACAAATTGCGAACTGCAAACCCTTGCAGAAGAATTGGGAATAACCGAGCTATACTACTCTGACGAATCTCCGGAAGAGGTCACATATGATGACAAGTCCAACTCTATCATTCGCGATCAAAGCAAGTGTATACTTTGTGCAAGATGCGCTCATGTTTGCAGCAAAACTCAAGGAACAGGCATTCTTGGCTTTGTTGGAAGAGGCGTAAAAACCCGCGTAACAACTGCTTTTGATAAAAGCCTTGCAGATACACCTTGTTTGTTCTGCGGACAATGCGTAGTAAGCTGTCCTGTTGGTGCCATTTCAGAAAAAGTGGATATTGACAAGGTTTGGGATGTTTTAGAAGATCCTGATATCCATGTTGTTGTGCAAACTGCCCCGGCAGTACGCAGTGCTTTGGGTGAAGAGTTTGGCCTTCCTTTTGGCACAAATGTTCAAGGCAAGATGGTAGCTGCTTTAAAGCGTTTAGGCTTTAACAAGGTTTATGACACAAGTTTTGGTGCAGACCTTACCATAATGGAAGAAGGGCACGAGTTATTAGATCGCCTTAACAATGACGGCGTTTTACCTATGATAACTTCTTGCTCTCCCGGTTGGGTAAGATATTGCGAACATTATTATCCGGAATTTATTCCAAACCTGTCCAGTTGTAAATCTCCTCATCAAATGGTAGGGGCAGTATTAAAAAGTTATTATGCAGAAAAAAATAATATTGACCCGGCTAAAATTTTTGTTGTATCCGTAATGCCATGTACTTCCAAAAAGGACGAGGCTGCCCGGCCTGAACTTTCGGTTAACGGACTGCAAGATGTAGATTGCGTAATAACCACAAGAGAACTTGCTAAAATGATCAGAATCGGCAGAATAGACTTTGACATGCTTGAAGATGCAGAATTTGACCGGGATCTTCTTGGAGAATATACCGGTGCGGGAATCAGCTTTGGCGCAACAGGCGGGGTTATGGAAGCTTCCTTACGTACCGTAGCTGATATCATGGAAAGCAAAGAGCTACGCGATATTGATTACACTCAAGTAAGAGGAATGTCTGATATTAAAGAAGCTACTTTGGTTCTGGGTGGAAGGATCTTTAGGGTAGCTGTAGTTCATGGAACAGCCGCTGCCGGACGCTTATTAGATTTGATTAAAAGTGGCGTAACCACATATGACTTTATTGAGGTTATGGGATGTAGCGGCGGATGCGTAGCCGGCGGTGGTCAGCCTCATGTAACCGCTAAGGAAAAAATGAAACTGGATATAAGAGAAGCAAGAGCTAATGTTTTACGTGAGGTAGACAACTCTAAAGATTACAGAAAATCTCATCAAAATCCACAGGTTCAAAAGCTTTATACAGACTATTTGGGCAAGCCCAATTCCCAAAAGGCTCATGAGCTTCTTCATACACACTATACTGCTAAAGAGAAATTTCCTTTGGAGTAAGTGATTATTTGAAGTAAAATGACTGATTGAAATAAACTATGGTTTTAAATAAAAGGGACTGATCTAAAACTTTTCCTCCGGTGTATTGTTGAGGCAAACGTTTTAGATCAGCCCTTTTTTGGTGATGAGTGAATATAAACACAAGTCGATTTGATCCCAAGGTTGAGTGGGTTATATATACAAAAATAGAAAACATAATGAAATAATTTGTCATTTTAATCAAATTAAAACAAATTTAGAATAAATTGTATTATTCAACAATGAAAGCAAACATCAAAAAATTCATGAATATTTACAAAATAAACCTTATAAAAGATTTTTTATTGTGCAAATAATCGAAGAATTTTAAAAAATTACATAATTATAACCAAATTCTAATTGTATGGTTTGAAATTTTCACAAACTAATAGCGAATTTTGAAGCATTATATCAATATTTTAACAACCATAATTGTAGGATTATATTAAAATTTCAAAAAAAGAATTTTGACATGGCTTGCTACTTGTGCTAAAATACTATTCGTGGTTGATGTAGAAATGCGACATAGTATGTCGAAGCTTGTCGAGCTTAGTGAAATTAATATTAATTACAACCGGCGATAGGAAGGTAATAATGATACAATTTCTAGCTGAAAAAACGGCAAATTATTTAGCAAAAGATTGTGAGACTACTGATGTAGAAGTTCTTAAATATGGATATTATTTACTATATCAAGAGTGGCTTGTAAAAATTGGAGCATTACTGATAGCATTACCCTTTGGATTGTTTTTTCATGTTTTAACTTCAATTGTAGCTTTTATTCTTATTAGGAGATGTGCAATGGGCGCACATGCAAAATATCCTATTGTGTGTAGAATAGTTACTTATACTATATGGTTTGGCCCTGCAATTTTGTCTGAATTTTTTTTCTTTAGATTAACTATAATCCACTATGTAGGCTTATATATTTTTGGAGCTGTATCATTATTTCTTTATGCTCCTGCTGAAACAGATGTAAAAAAAGTCCCTAACCAGCAAATGCGCAAGCATCTCAAAATAGAAGCTATTGCTTGGCTGTCTTTTCTCTTTTTGGTTGCAGCAGTTATACAAGGGATATTCCCGGCCACATCATTTATAATAGTGACTACTGCTACGTTAGCCTGTTGTATGGTACATCCATGGATGTATTGGATAAATGGATTTGATCCGGTGACAAGAGAAGTGCGCGGGTAATTATTAACTATGGTATACCATTTAACAAAATACAATAATAAATAAACAAAGAAGGAGATGTTGTTAACAATGAATATTAAAGAAATACTTAGAAATTTGGGCGAAAAGACAGCTATTAAGTCAGTTGATTTACGTTCTTTTCCTTTGGAACATTATCAGCCAAAACCACCTATAAAGATTCAAGCCCTAATTAACAAAAATTAAATAGCAAATGACTTTAAAATAGGGTTGTCAATCATTTTTGATATACCCTATTTTTTTAATATTATCTTGATCGCGAGGAACCAAATATGAACAGCATTATTGTGTTTATTATAATTGGATATGTTTCAGTGTTATTTCAAAAAGCAATTGTGCTTAATGTTTCAAATACACAATGGACAATTAAAAAGTTAATTTTTACAGCAACAAGCATATATTTACCTCATGTTATAGTATTTAATTTTTTTATATCAAACAATACTTTTTTTGTATTGGGAAGTGTACTTATTTGGTTGTCCTTATTAACTTTAGCTTATCGTCTATCTTTCAAACAACCTTTGCTAAAAAGTATATTTATGGCGGTAGGGCAATATTTTTTCTTAGGTGCCGGTTTTAATTACATTATTCGTTTTATTATTACTTTGTTGCCTGAATATGCAAGAAATTTTACGCTAGAGAATTTATTTGTTTCCAGGATTTTTACTACCTTAATATTTATGTTGATATTTGTTTATACCAAAAAGTTAGCAAACAAAGGACACGCATTAAATCATTTGTTTGCTAAATATTGGGTGTTTTACTTGGCGTTTTTCTTGTTTTTTGCTGCTTTCGATGCAATTCACATAATAGGGTTGGCAGATGTTCAAACTGTTAATAATTTAACAACAGTGTTCACAGTCACTTTATTTTTTGTTTTATTTCTGCATAGTATATTGCATATAAAAACTTTTCATAAGTTAGAACTCACTCAACGTGAGCTGGAGTCCCAACAGCTTTATTCAGCCTCTCAACAAAATCTATTAGACACCCTCCGTGGGTTTAAACACGATTTTAGAAATATTATTAATGCTATGAACGGACTTTTGGAGAACGAAGAGCTTACAAAGTTAAAATTATATATTGAAGATATCAATGAGCAAATAAAATCTCCGCAAACACTTGAAGTATCTGCAATCATAAAAAAAATCCCAATATTAAGTGGGATTTTAGCAGAGAAAATTGGTAGGGCAGAGTTAAAAGGGATTACATTTGAAGTTATAATAGAAGAAGATGACATTGATTTAAAATATTGTTCTGACCTTGATTATAGCCGAATGATAAGTAATTTGTTAGATAATGCCATTGAAGCTGCTGAAGCAAGCAAACAAAAAACAATAAGTTTTACAATAAGTGTTGAAAACGGAAAACTTCATAATGTAATAAAAAATTCATGTGACTATGAGGTAGACGCTGTTCGTATTTTTGAACATGGTTACAGTACTAAACTTAACTCTTCAGGAGAAGGATTACATCAAATTCGTTTGATTCAAGATAAATATCGTAAAATGGGCTACTCTATAGAGATAATGCCTATATCCAAGGATGGATACTTTATCCAAGTACTCAATCTTTAAGTATGTAAAAGAAGAGGTACAGCTTATGCCGGATGTTAATAAAAATTTTTTTTGTGATGATAAAATTGAGCCGCATTACACTCTTATAAAAAAACAAATTAAACCAATACCATTAGCTACCTTTAGTTCGCCAATCAATATATTGTTAATAACTGATAGGCTTTGGGGCTATACAAGAGGGCTAAAAGAGTACATGGAAAGTGTTCCGGGTGTATCGGCTGATTTAGCCAGCGATTCAGCAGAGGCTGATCAAATTATCCAAGCAAAGCCAATTGATTTCCTGATTATAGTAGGGTACTTAAAGTCTAAGGAGTGCTATAGTGCGGTAAAATCTTTTGAGCGTATCAACAAATTTTCTTGTGCAATCATGTATGCAATATTAGACGAATATATCCAAATTGAACGTCTAAAATATGGAATTAATTATGAATTTAGCAGACTAATTCCGATTGAGGAATTTGTTTTATTTATGTGTGACCTTTATGCAAAAGAAACTCAACGGATGCATCAAACAGTTTCGCCGGAAGCAACCAGAGAGCAACTTAGAACAGAAGCTTTACAAGAGCAGGAAATTACCATCCTTGAAGAAGAACAATTACAAGAGGATGAACCACCGCTAGAAGAAAAAGAGCATACAAGCAGGGTTCATGCATTGCTTCAACGTACAAAATTTTTATTTAACCGGGATTAGTTTCATCCACAGTGCCGGCCTCTTCAAGCTTCTCTAATGCTGAGGTCTCTTCAGCGCGGTATTCGGTAGGGGTTAATCCTTGATATTGCTTAAAAATAGAACGGAAATATTTTACATCTTCAAAACCTATTCGAGTACATATTTCCTCTTCTTCCAGGTCTGACTCGCTAAGCATCCAACGTGCATGATCCATTCTTATACGCATAACATAATCAAATAAGTTTACCCGCTCCCTATCCGAAAACACCTTGTTAAGATGTTCCGGGGTGGTACCTAAACTTATAGCTATCTTTGCAAGAGAAAAGTTCTCTGCAAAATTTTGATCGATATATTGTCTGACAGCCCTATATAGTCGTTGATGATTTTCCTCAGTATAGGTGCGTACATAGGCACAAAAATTTTGCAGAGCTTTATCAAAAGTTACAAGACCTTCTTCCAAATTTTGCACAGCCAAAATTTCTCCGGCAGGAAACAGTCTTGTAACTTGGTTAGCAATAGGCAAGTTTTGCTCATTTATATATCTGCTGATACGTATTACAATACTCATAAGGATTTTAGGCAAAAGCCCTTCCGGTATAGGGCCGCTTTGTGCCAAAGAATCAAAAAGTTCTAATAATACTTGGTGGCAATACTGATAGTCCCCTACTACTGCCATATATACTAAGCGTTCTTCTCGTTCAACAGGGTAGCGGTAAGTAATACGATTGCCCGGCTCTACAAATTCAAGTGGGATTACTGCATTATATCCCATACGGTTTCTATAACGGAACGCTGCCATGGCCTCTTTGTACGAGATGCCTATTTCGGTAATGTTTTCATAAGTTCGCCCAAGTCCTATAGATACTCGGGTATCCACTTTGCCAAGGATAGTATCTTTCACATTATCAAAAAAACTTACCTTATCTTCTATGGAATAGTAACCCCCCATTAATATTGCTAAAGAATGGAAACCTGTCATAAACGTAAGAGCTTCCCGCCCTGATAAAGCTTCTGATACAGTTTGATATATCCTAAAGATAAGTAAGTGTTTTTCACTTTCTGTTAAAGTAAGGGCAATTTTGCGAAAATGATCAATATGGACAACAGCGGCTGTATATCCCGGTGGCAAAGTGATATTAAAATAAGAAAAACCTTCCATAATCTCATCTGCATCACGGATATGACCTTCTGCAAGCCCCTTTAAAAATACGCCTTCAAAGTGAGATACATTATCTTTATAGCGTTCGTGCTGTTGTTTGACCTGTTGTTTTTGAACATCAGACTTTTTTTGCTGACCAAGAGCCAATTTAAGACAGCGCGCTAACTCTACAGTTTTAACAGGTCTAAACATATAGTCTATTACACCAAATTCTCTGGCACGGCGCATATATTCTGTTTCGTTAAATGTACCATATACAACAAATTTAATATCCGGAAACTGATCGTGGATATCTTTAAAACGCATAAAGCGTACCCCACCAAAAAATTTGATATCTGCTACAAGTAGATCAGGTTTCATATCTTTAATTGAAGGAATTATATCTTTGTTGGGATCCGTAAAATGGCCTACTACCTTCATTTCAGGAAAGGAACGTCGGATATAGGTGCGAAAATTTTTAATATTATCATTATCAGAATCGACAAGCATTACATTCATCATTCATCGTCCTTATCTAAGTTGCTCTACATCCACATCTTCAATTTGAAGGTCAGCAATATCCTTTAAATCAAGTTCTATAAAATTATCACAAAAATCATCGTCAATAAGCCTTACTATAGGACGAGATATCTTACCCGGATTTTGCCTTACTACTATGCCCATGTTGCCGTTATTTAGGTTAACTACAGTACCATTTGGAAAAATGACCAAATGCCTGATAAATTTTGCAACCACATCAGGATCAAATAAAGTGCCCGCTTTTTGCAGAATATACTTTATTATTTCATATATTTTCATGGGGCCAAATTCAGGATCCCGTCCAAAAAGTAGTTTTTCAAAAGTGTTGGCTACTGCTACTATTTTAGCAGGAAGGGTTATTTCATCCTCCTTTTTATGAAAAGGAAAGCCGCTACCGTCATAATGTTCTTTATGTTGCAACACTGCCGATTTAGATATTAAGCCTATCGCTTGGTTATGTTTGATCATATCATAGCCAATCATTGGATACTGTCGATATATGTCCAAGTCTGATAACTCCATAGTAGTGGATCCGAATTTTTCCATTACCGCCTTTGGCAAGGCCAAAAGACCGATATCATGCAGAAACCCACCTATGCACAAATGATATATATTATCATTGTTCATGCCGTATACGCGCCCCATTACAGCCGACATTATGCCAACATTTAGGTTGTGGTCAAATTCATATATTTGATTAACTACTAACTCTGATATATCAATATATGCGTCTTTTTGAGGCTGCCTATATATGTCTTCTGCAATTTTTTTTGCAAGTTTTACATAAGGAATGTCAAAGAATGTCTTTTTCTTATAATCATCTACAGGTTGGTACATTCGCTTATGTTTTTGTATTGTTTCATGTGTTTCTAACTTAGTTTCTTCGCTAAATAAATTAGACATTGCTATGCCTTTAGAAATAGTATCTTCTACGTATAAATAATGTATATTAAATTTAAGAAGTTGATCCTTATGGGCATTAAGCTCTGCACCCGCAGGCAAAATCAACATCCCTCTGCCATCATACAACGTTCTTGCCAAAACCATTTCGTCAGTCAATTGCTCCAATTTAATTAGCCTCATTACCCCTTCGTCCTCTTTCTATATACATATAAAACCAGAAATAGTACCAATAGAAAAATTACCGTAACAAAAATAGCCCGTGGATCTTGTATAGCAATTACAATTGCAATAACTGCGGTTATCATACTTATACCATATAATATGACTACAGACCGTTTATGGGTAAAACCTGCATCTATTAACCTGTGATGCATATGACCGCGATCCCCATCCATCCATGCAGATAGCTTCTTTCCGGCATAAATACGGCGAAAGAATGCAAAAATCGTATCAAAGATGGGTAAAGATAAAGCAAAAAACACTACCAACACCGCCAATAAAGTATATCCTTTAAATACTCCCATTATAGACGATACAGCTAATACATATCCAATAAACAGTGCCCCCGTATCACCCATAAAAATCTCTGCCGGATTAAAGTTTCTTGGTAAAAATCCAAGTATGCTTCCGGCTAATGTAGCAGAAAGAACTACGGCTAAGGGGCTACCTGACAATATACAAAGTACCATCAAGCACAGCGCACCAATTGCAGAAACCCCCGCTGCTAATCCATCAAGGCCGTCAATCAAGTTAACGGCATTGGTCATACCAACAATCCAAAATATTGTGATAGGTATACTAAATAGCTGTAAATACGCAGTTATAGGCCATACCACAAGCTCTATACGAATACCAAAGGATACCACAATTACTGCAACTACTACTTGTATAATTAGCTTGGTAAGAGATTTTAATTCAACTATATCATCTACCATACCTGCTGCTGCAATAATTAAAGCACCAATAGCAAAGCCCACAAATTCTCGGGTGCGAAAGTCCGGCATAAACAATGCCATTATGGCAGATGTAGCAATAAATCCTATAACAATGGCAACACCGCCCATCAATGGCATGGGTCTATTATGCATATCCCTATCCCTTGGATACTGGACGGCATCTAAACGAAATGCCAGTTTTTTTGCAAATGGGGTAGCTACCAAAGCTATCCCAAAAGCACATGCAAATGCAGCCAGATATAAAATCCAATCGCGTTCAATGTATTCCATTATTTTGTACCAAATAGTCTATCCCCTGCATCCCCCAGTCCGGATACAATGTAGCCATGGTCATTCAAATATTCATCCATTGCAGCAGTATATATTTGTACATCCGGATGTGCGTCCAGTAGTATCTTTGCCCCTTCCGGAGACATTAGCAATGAAAGCAATTTAATTTTATTCATTCCATTTTTTTTCAAAAATCCTATTGCGGCCACGGCAGTACCACCGGTGCCTACCATGGGATCTAAAAGCAAAATTTCTCTTTCTGTACAATCATGAGGCATTTTAAAGTAGTAATCTACAGGTTTTAAAGAATTGGGATCTCTAAACATTCCTATATGCCCAATTTTGGCAGTAGGAAGTAAAGCTGATACTCCATCTACCATTCCAAGCCCTGCCCGTAAAATTGGGACTATAGCATACTTTCTTTCAGAAATCCGTGCCATTGTCTTACACACAGGAGTTTCTATTTCCTTTTCTGTAAGAGGTGCATCGCGGGTGGCTTCATAACAAATAAATGTAGCAACCTCACGTACAAGTTCTTTAAATTCTTTGTTTCCGGTATTTTTATCCCGCAGCATGGTAAGTTTGCTTTCTACCAAAGGGTGTGTTGTGACATGCAAATTGTCCATGTTATTCATCCTTCACTATATTTGTAGGTTTATTTTGTCTTTTATTTTCAACAGCAGTCCATAAATTTCATCTGCACATTTTTTGTATTCAGATAAATTTCTGCCAAAGGGGTCACAGATAGTTGTATTGCAGCCTGCATATTCGCCTAGTGTATAGACCTTATCAGGCACTGCTTGTATCAACGCTCCTTTGTGGTTTTCTGTCATTGTCAGAATTAAATCTGCTTCTTCAAGCAGTTTTTCAGTTACCAACTGAGCTTTGTGGTCTATTAAATCTAATTGCTGCTCATGCATGACTGCTATTGCGTTGGCACTGGCTGATGCATTTGGCATAGCCATTAGTCCGGCAGATACCACATGGTATTTTTCGCCCAAAAGTTGAGATGCTAAGGCTTGAGCCATGGGGCTGCGGCAAGTGTTTCCTGTACAAACAAACAATATTTTCATACGTAAATCACTTCCGCGGCTGCCTTTCTTAGTCGATTCATTATTGCAGTACCTATCCCTTCCTCTTTTACACCTTCTGCCAATATTACCGATACTTCCATATCATCAAATTCTCGTAATTTATCAAATAAGTTTTTAGCTATGTTTTCAAGTGGCTCTTGGGGAGATGATGTCAAAAGTCCAACAGTTTTACCATCAGCTTTATAAGCTTCTGCTTTAATATGAATTGCTTCACATCTAGCTTCATAGTCACCAATTATTAAAATTAAAGGTGCTTTGGGTGCATAGTGACGGTACTTCATCCCGGGAGAAAGAGGGGCTTCTAAATTTTCAGTTTCCAAACCGGAGCCTATTAATTTAGGGCACTCTATTTCTCCAAGTACACTTTGCAACATTTCCAAAGTAATAGACCCGGGTCGCAAAAGTTTTGGTATGCCTTTTGAGTACAGGTCTATTACCGTAGACTCAAGACCATTTTGCGTAGGCCCTCCATCAATAATCATTTCTATAGCACCATCTAAATCTGAAGCAACATGCTTTGCTTTAGTAGGACTTGGCCGCCCGGACAGATTAGCACTGGGTGCAGCAATGATACACCCGGAAGCTTCTATCAACGCCCTTGTTACCGGATGCGCCGGCACCCTTACAGCAATAGAACGTACAGCTTTGTTGCTACTTGGTAATATTAACGTAAGAGGCCCCGGCCAAAATGCATTAGCCAATCGTTGGGCGGCCAAATGAGTATCAGAAGAAAACCCCACTATATTATTAAATTCATCTAAGCTATTAGCGTGCCAAATAAGAGGGTTATCTGATGGGCGACCTTTTACTTGGTAAACTCGTGCTACGGCTAAGGTGTCTAATGCATTAGCACCTAAGCCGTAAACCGTCTCTGTAGGGAAAGCTACCAGTCCTCCGTTTTTAAGGATTTCTGCCCCTTTTCTAATGATATCAGATTCCGGACTATTTGGATGTACTGATGCATAAATTGTTTTTAGACTTTTCATGCATTCCCACAGCATTTTTTATATTTTTTGCCACTGCCGCAAGTACAAGGATCATTTCGTCCAATTTTTTCTGAGCGTATTATAGTATGAGATTTTTTTTGTTCCTTATAAAATATCTGCTGTTCTTCCGGAGTAAAGATATCATCCCACTCTGATAAAGTATATAGTTCATTTGCTTTGTACTCTACCATTTGCTTATATAAGCGTTTAAAGTCAATGTCTAACTTGATGGCGGTGTCCTCTGCAAGTTCATCTACCGGGGGCAGATTGTCTACAGCTTCATGAATCCCATCCACAAAAGCAGCCATGTGGATATTGCTAAGATTAAAGTTTTGCCCAAGCTCAGCCAGGGTTCCTTCTATAAGCTGTAATTTTTGGGACAAGATTTCTTTATACACCTTTTTTTCCTGGGAAAGATAATCATCCCATACATGTTTTACCGGTTGCCCTTGGGTATCAAAAGCAATTCTTTTCCATGCGTCATATAATGCCATTGGAATCCTCCACTTCCTTTGCTTGATCAAATGAATTTTTCCATGGTATTCTACAATATAATAAGGCTGTTGTCGATTGCAATAATAAATGTGTCGTTTTATTCTTATAATGCCGATATAGAAACGTGAGTGTAGATGAACAGGGTAAGCTGGGAGGTGTAGTTACAGGAAATGATTGGATAGAATTATTAGTATCACCCCTGGGAACACTAACGCAAAATGAGACTGTAAACTATGTGTATGCAAAAAGAGTGGAGCGATCTATATGGAATTATTAAAAGTTTCCAGCCAATCTAAACCTAAGTTAGTAGCTGGTGCCATTGCGGCAGTAGTGCGCACTGGTGAAAGTGTAGAAATACAAGCTATTGGTGCAGCAGCGGTTAACCAGGCCGTTAAAAGTATTGCTGTAGCTCGTGGTTATGTAGTGCCAAATGGCATTGATCTTGTAAGCTATCCTGCTTTTTCTCAACTGGAAGTTGATGGAGAAGAAAAAACATCAATAAAATTTGTTGTTGAAAGAAGAAACCCTGAAAACTCGTAAATATGTTTTCGGCTTTCGGTATAAGCCGTCAGTATATTAAAATGCTGACGGCTTATTTTTTTATGGTTTTAGCTATCCTCATATTTACGCTAAAATAAATCCATGTAAAATTGTAGCAGTAACAACAAGCACAAATCCTATACACGCTTCAATAGGCACAAGCTTTAACCTGTCGGTCATTTCCATTTTAGTACTTTCCTTGCTGCCAAGAAAAACATTTCCATGAGGCATAACATCAATCCACATGGCACCGGCCTGTACCATTACTGCACCTGCCACGGCAGAGACTCCAAATCCCATAATGATATCGGAAAAAGCACTGCTGGCAAGAATTACTCCGGTGACTGTTGAACCGGCAGTAGAAGCCATCATTGCGCCTGAAAGAGGTGCAAGAAATTGTCCCGGTATACCCAATGTATACATAATATCTATTAACATACTTGGTACTTCTGAACCTGTTACAAGTGCCCCTATTGCTCCGGCTCCTATCAGCAAAAGGACAATGGGCATCATGCTAAAAATTCCTTTGTTAGTGTAATCTATCATGCTCTTCCACTTGCCCATAATAATCATGCCGGCGGCGGCGGCTATAGGCAAAGCAAAGAATGCATCTATTTGGAACGCCTGCAAAAATTCGATACCAAGTATATCGCCCAGCGGGCTTAACATCAAAAGTGCAATAGCAATAGCCGGTGCCGAGATAGCCTTTGCAGGTGATGGAAGTTTGCTCTCATCTTCACTAATATCACCAACGTCCGACTGCAACACCATTTTGCCCCTCTTTTTCATTCTTCCTGCAATTAAGGCTGTTGCAATTAACGTAACTACACCGGGAATAAATCCGCCGATCATAACTTGACTGAGAGGTATACCAAACTCATAAGCAGCAGCTACGGCATTTGCATTTGGTGAAAGTATATTTCCGGCCTTTGCACCTCCTGATAAAGCAAGCAGCACGGCAGCTTTAGAAATATTAGCTTTTTGACCCACAGACAGTGCAATAGGAGAAAGCATTACTATGCTAACAGTAATAAAAACACCTACCCCCGTATTAATCATACACGCAAGGGTTATAGCAAGTACTGCCCGTTTTTCTCCCAATTTATTAACAATTGTCCGTGCAATAGTCTCCGCAGCACCGGATTCTACCAATACTCCGGCCAGTATTCCACCTGCAACAATTCGTATAATCACACCCATTACGCTTTGCGTACCTGAGATAAGAAGTTGCAATGATTGGGTAATGGATGCCCCACCTACAAGAGCACCAATAACAGTTCCCATAAATAATGCTACCACAGGGCTAACCTTCTTGATTGATAATGTAACTGCAACGGCTAGGCCAACGATAACGCCAAGTAAACTGATTATCATAAAAATCCTTCTTTCTATAGCACCTCCACTTCGCACTAACGTGCTTCATGTCGGTGAAGGGGGCGCAATTTCCGCTTGCATCAACACGTAAACGTGTTAATGTCAATCGAAATTGCTATAGCAAACTACTCTGCCAAACGGCTTTGCAAAAATCAAGTATATCATTGATGGTGCAGTTTGGAAATATAATGAATATTTGTGAATAGTCCATTATCTGCTGTTGGATCAAGTAAAATTTTTATGTTACAATAGCTCGAAATATAACAAAGTAAGTGGCAAATTTAAAGGAGTGCTTATATTTATGAAATTAAAGTTCCGAACAAAAATAGTTGGTGGATTGCTATGCGTTTTTCTTTTAGCGGTAGTACTTGGAGTATACAGTTTCTACACAATTTCACGCTTAAATGGAATGCAGCAAGAAATGGATATGTTAACAGAGTTAAACGACACTATTGTTAGTGTTGTAGAAAGACATATTATGTGGAGATATGACCTTTCCTCATCCTTTCTGTTTGACAAACCATTTACAGGCGCACTTAACCCCACCGCTTGCGTATGGGGACTTTGGGAACATAGTGACATGCCGGGGCGAGTTCAGGATGCTGAACTTGCAAGGCTTATAGCAAATGTTGATGTGCCGCATCGTGCCATGCACATAGAAGGCGAAAGAGCACTAATGCTTAGGGAAGAAGGCCGACTAAATGAAGCTATGGACTTGCTTAATAGTGTAGTATTTCCTGCAAGTGCTGAAGCAACTGTTGCCATAATGGAAGTAAGTAGGCGTTATGGAGAAATAAGAAACCTACAAATAGACGAGATAAACAATTTTGTGTCAATTTCCCAAATTATTATTGCTGTTATTGCTGTAGTGTCTGCAATTGCTTTCTTGTTACTAAGTGTGTTGATAACCGGAAGTATATTAAAACCTATCAATAGGCTAATGACCTTGGTTTCTGATGTTACCCGCGGCAAATTAACTTTAAACAAATCCAACGATGATATTGTCGATGACGAAATAGGACAGCTAACCCATGACATGTATGAGCTTGCTGATACTATAGGAAATATGGTGAACGATATATCCGGACTTGCCCATGAAGTTAATGTAAATGGTGATATCGAATACCGAATTAACGCCTCAAAATATACCGGTGGATATAACGAAATGGTTACATCACTTAATGCTTTAGCCGATGGTTTTGTAGATGATACTTTAGCCATCCTTGGGGTTTTAAATAATGTTAATGAAGGTAATTTTAATGCGGAACTTAAAAGGCTTCCCGGTAAAAAAATTGTTTTAAACAATACAGTAGACGAACTTATGGAAAATCTTAATGATGTAAGCACAGAACTTGGCGCAATGATTGAATCTGTTGCAGTCAAAGGCAATTTGACTTTTAAAGCTGACGAAACTAAGTTTAAAGGCGATTGGCGCAAGCTTATGATGGGGCTTAATCATATAGCAAAAGCCATCTATATTCCTCTTAAACTTATAGAAGTAGCTATAGGCGAGATGAAAGTCGGTAATTTTGATGAAGCAAGTATTGATAATAAACTTATAGCCGTGGGTTATGATCCAAGTGAAGCAAACTATGAGGGGATGTTTAGAGAGATTATCCGCGCTTTTAGCGATACTTTAACAGCTGTATCTTCATATATCAATGAAGTAGAGGAAATATTAGCTCAAATGGCTGCCGGTAACTTGCGTAACAAAATTGAACGTGAATACATTGGGTCATTTAATTTAATTAAGCATTCTATAAATAATATCAATAGCACTTTACACAAAACCATGTCAGAAATTGCAGTAGCTTCCGGCCAAGTGTTGTCAGGTGCTAAACAAATCTCCACAAGTGCAGCCGACTTGGCAAATGGCGCACAGGAGCAAGCCAGTTCTGTAGAAGAGCTTAATGCCACCATCGACATAATTAGCCAACAAACAAGACAGAACGCAGACAGTGCTTCTGAAGCAAGTGACCTTTCTGATAAATCCACTGCTAATGCCCAAGAAGGTAATGAAGCCATGAAGCAGATGTTAGAGGCAATGACGCAAATTAAAGATTCATCCAAAAGCATATCTGCGATTATAAAAGTTATTCAAGAAATTGCGTTCCAAACAAATCTTCTTGCACTTAATGCGGCTGTAGAAGCGGCTCGTGCAGGTGAACACGGCAAGGGCTTTAGCGTAGTTGCAGAAGAAGTACGCAATCTTGCAGTACGTAGTCAAGCATCCTCTGCCGAAACCACCGCCCTCATTGAAAACTCCATTAATAGGGTAGAAAGCGGATCAACCATTGCGGAATCTACGTCAAGATCCTTGGAAATTATTGTTGAAAACGCCAAAGAAGTAATGGAGATTATCGGTAGTATCTCTACATCTTCAAAGGAACAGGCAGAAGGGATTGAGCAAATTGGAAACGGGCTTGCCCAAATATCAAGAGTGGTGCAAGACAACTCAGCCGTTTCTGAAGAAACCGCGGCGGCCTCACAAGAACTTAGCTCACAAGCCGAACTTTTGCAACAGCTTGTGTCATATTTTAAGCTGTAATAAGTGAAGTATAAACAAGCAAAACAACTGCACGCAACCGGTGACAAAATGAGACCGGTTGCGTGCAGTTGCCGCATCAAAAAACGTGATTATTCTGAGCTTTTATAATCTGAATGCCTATGAACCGATGCCAAAATTTGAATTACTAAATTCAAGTCTTTAGCGGGTATACTCCTGCATATTACGAATATTTTATTGAG
>Ga0123355_10001757_pt1 | contig 30298 bp, 31 predicted proteins | sample TergutEmb28metaG_3_FD_89872 | JGI IMG/M metagenome (GOLD analysis project Ga0123355, IMG submission 89872) | Embiratermes neotenicus P1 segment gut microbial communities from Petit-Saut dam, French Guiana - Emb289 P1 | ecosystem: Host-associated > Arthropoda: Insects > Digestive system > Gut ... | reverse complement strand
CAGTATATGACCATCTTGCGCTCGCAACTACCGTTCTTCCATGAGGGGCTAAAAACCACTGGTGAGTAGCTTGGTAGGATCGGTACACGTAATTGACGTTGTTAAAACTTGCGCTGAAGGAAGTAAGGCCTGCAGAAACAGAAATGCTGCCTGTTAGTCCGCTTATCCCTGCGGTGATCAGGGGAGGGTCAAACATTTCAGCGATCAGTTGGCGGGAAAAGCTAGCGCCAGCCATATTGTCCATTGCGTAATCGAAAGCTCCGTCAGCCACAAAATCGGCGGCATCCCAACCTATCGGCACAAGAAAACCTAATACTTCATCCATGTCAGCCGCCGCAACAGTTCTTCGTCCGCCAGCACCTGGATTGGTAAAGGCAGGGTTGTTGCTGCTTGGTATAGCGCCGGGCGTAAGGTCAACAATGGGCGGGGGGCCGAAGCCGCCGTCCCCGCCACCGCCATTAGTACCGCCGCATGCCGTCATGAAAAACCCGATTATCGCAGCCACTGCGATAATCCCTAATAACTTGAATGTTTTTTTCATATAAAATACCCCTTACATTGTGACCCCCGCCTTCCTTTAAGCGGGTAATCACCTGATTGATTACCCACCCTTACAGGCGGGCATACCCCAACGGGGCACAATAAAATCCCGCCGCAATCTCTGCTTTGGGCTGTTATTACGAAGAGAAATCTGAGGCTGTTCCAAAATGTCAGATTTTGGAACAGCTACGTTAGATTTAATGGAAAAAGCGGCGTATAGACGCTTTTTCCTAGAACCTGTTCCGAAACTAAGACGAACCGAAGGTTCGCAGTTTTTGAACAGGTTCAGATTCCCTTCTGCGATGCCTGACTGGGGTGTGGGTGGGAATAATGGGTATACTATGGCATTGTTCAACTAAGACTGGCGGGATAGACAAAGAGAAGAAAATGATGTTATAACAAACCTGTGAAACACAAATGCTTACATTGCGGCAGCCAAAGCTACCAACTGAACGGAACAAAGGGCGGTGTACAAAGATACCGCTGCAAGGACTGCAAAAGATACTTCAGCGACAAGCCCAGAAAATTTACTTTCGGCGATAAAGAAAGAGCGGTGGAAATGTATCTGAACAATTGCGGGGTCAGAAAAACAGCAAGGTTTATGAACTGCTCCCCGTACATGATTTTGCTATGGGATCCACGGAATTCATCACCGACCCCTCCAGGGGCAATTTTCTTGACATGACAGCGTAAGGACACTCCGAGCAGCGTTAGCGTACCTCAACTCCCCTCTTCGGCTGTATTGTCTTGAAGGCGGTGTGTGGTCTATACAATGCCTTTTGAATTCGCTAAGATGGTTCAGTGAAGCAGCGGTTGCGGGGTAACAGATGATAGTCCTCAAACACATATCCAAATCATACGGGCAGGTTACGGCAGTGCGCCGTGTTGACCTTACAGTCCCTTCGGGTTGCATATACGGGATCATAGGGCGCAGCGGGGCGGGAAAATCGACCCTGCTTAGAGTAATGAGCCTGTTGGAAGTTCCCGATTCGGGCGAGGTGTACTACAACGGCGAAAGGGTGGACATTTTGCGGGGCGGGGCGCTGTTGGAGCGCCGTAGGAAGATGGGGATGATATTCCAGAACTTCAACCTGCTCGGATCCCGCGACGCCTCGGACAACATAGCCTACCCGCTGGAAATCGCGGGGTTTTCCGGCAAGCAGATCGAAAAGCGGGTCGGGGAACTCCTTGACATGGTAGGCATAGCCGACAAGCGCAAGGCCAGAATGAGGGAGCTTTCCGGGGGGCAGAAGCAGAGGGTGGCAATCGCCCGCGCGCTGGCGGCAAATCCCGAAGTGCTTTTCTGCGACGAGGCGACAAGCTCCCTTGACCCGCAGACAACCCGCTCCATCCTTGCCCTGATCCGTGACCTGCAGGAACGCTTGAAGATAACGGTCGTGCTGATAACGCACCAGATGGAAGTCGTCCGGGAGATATGCGATGAAGTGGCGGTTATGGACGCCGGGCTTATCGCTGAAACGGGGAATATCGCCTCGGTGTTCGATTCGCCCCAGGCCCAGGCGACAAGGGAGATGGTGTATGTCTAGCGAAAGATTTCTGGAAATACTGTCCCTTCTGCCCGACGCGACAATGGAAACCGTGTACATGACCTTTGTGTCCGCCTTCTTCGCCTGCGTACTGGGCTTTCCCTTGGGCGTGTTCCTGTACGCAACATCTCCCGCGGGCCTTACCCCGCGCCGCCTTCTGTACAACGCGCTCTCCCGCGTTGTAAACCTGTTCCGCTCAATACCCTTCATCATACTGATGGTGCTATTGATCCCGCTTACACGGATGATCGCGGGAACCAGCATAGGCCCCACCGCCACGATTATCCCGCTTTCCATAGCCGCCGCCCCCTTTGTCGCCCGGATAACGGAAACGGCGCTGTGCGAGGTGGAGGCGGGCGTTATCACCGCGGCGAAGGCTATGGGCTCGACAAGGCTCCAGATCATCTGCAAGGTGCTGATTCCGGAGGCCATGCCGGCCCTTGTTTCCGGGCTCGCGCTGACAATCATTAACCTCATAGCTTACTCGGCTATGGCCGGGGCGATTGGCGGCGGCGGACTTGGCGACCTTGCCATACGTTTTGGCTTTCACCGCTTTCAGACCGATGTAACAATCGGGGCGGTTATTGTTATACTTATTTTGGTTGAGACCGTGCAGGTTACCGGCACATTGATAAGCCGCGGCCTGCTTTCAAAGCGGTAACGCCGAAAACGTTTTTATCTTGCAGGAGGAGCGCAACATGAAAAAGACACCTGTCATGCTCATCGCGGTTGCCGTACTTGTGGCAGCCGCCCTGTTCTGGGGACAGAACCGGAACAGGGAACAGCCGGACGTTCTGAGGGTGGGGGCCACACCGGTTCCCCACGCTGAACTGCTGAACTTGATACGCGACGATCTCGCCCGGATGGGAGTAACGTTGCGGGTAACGGAGTACACTGACTTCATAACCCCCAACATGGCGCTGATGTTCGGTGACATAGACGCGAACTTCTTCCAGCACCTTCCCTTTTTGCAGGCGAACGAGGAATGGAACGAACAGCTTGTCCCGGCCTTCGGCGTACACATAGAGCCCTTTGGCCTGTACTCCCGCAGGTTCGACAGCGTAGACGACTTGCCCCAAGGGGCGTCCATCGCCATTCCAAGCGATCCGACCAATGGGGGACGGGCGCTCCTGTTGCTTCAGGCAAGGGGGCTTATTACCCTTGGCGAAGGCGTGGGGCTTTTGGCCACCCCAAGGGATGTCGTGGATAACCCCAGGGGCTTTGTTTTTGTTGAGCTTGAAGCGCCCCAGCTTCCCCGCGCCTTGGACGACCTGGACGCGGCGATGATCAACGGCAATTTCGCGATGCAGGCCGGTCTTAACCCCCAGCGGGACTCCCTTATAATCGAGTACGCCGACTCCCCCTACGTGAATATCGTAGCGGTACAGCGCGGCTTCGAGAACGATCCCCGCATCATGGCTCTGCGGGAGGCCCTTCTTAGCGAAAGGGTCAGGGAATATATCAATACCCGCTGGGAAGGCGGGGTGGTGGCTGTTTTCTGATTTACAGCGTCGGGCCTCTCTCTTAGCGGCCCGGCGTTTTACGGTCTTTTCAAAAATCCTGAAAATTTCTCTTGACAGGTAGGAAAAACAGTGCTAGTCTTACCGCAGAGAGAGGCCGTCAGAAAAGTCATTTTTTGTGAATTATGCCTTTCATCATGGTGTTGTGCCGCCGTTGAGGGATTTGCAGTCCTTCGGATTTTCAAAAAGTACCCCGATTGCCTCCTCGCCGCTACAGTTTGTGGGCGGTATTAAATCGTCCTAGGAGTACGGCAGGCAGGCACGCCGTACTCCACAGAGCGGTTTTGTTTGAGGAGATACCGCATGAAAAAGTACATATTCCTTTTGTGCATGCCATTTTGTTTGGTGTTATTATCCGGATGCATAAAAATCGGGCCTGGATTTTCTGAAATCCGGACAATGCCGATACACACAAACCTGATCGGCATTGCCGGTCCGCCGGGCGAACCGTATATCGAGATCATATACAGCGCAGCCGATCCCGATAATCCGGGGTACAACGTAACAAGGCGCAGAATGGTCTCCCCGCCGCACATCTTCCGAAACGGCAGGGTGTATATGACATACAGGTACGCAGAAACAAATGTTGGTAGCGTGTTCAGTTACGGGCCATCCTCTTACACAAAAACATTACTTCGCGACTTTGAAAAAGGCGGGGCGGAATACTTTAGAATTATCAACCATTCGCCGGACAAGCATATTGAATTTTTCTTTGCGGGCGCGGAAACATTGCTGGAAAATAGGTACCCGCTTCCGTCCATTTGGCACAGAAGGGCTCCGGTGTATTTTTTGCTTTATCCTGACCGCAAACCCCCTCACAATGTCAATTTTCATGGCACGTTTTTTCGTTTTGAAGGTAGCTATATCGGCGAGCTAACGGTAACCGAGCCATGGAGTATTGATAAAGTGATGGCGCTGTATCGCGCGGAGCATGACCGTTCTTGTGAGGTGGAGTTGATGGTTGGCGGTAGTGGGAGACGGGTAAAAGATGCCGTTGAGTTATTAGGTCAGATTTTTTATGGTTCTATTGGCCCGGGAGAAGAACTGCATGGAAACGAACATATCTGGCTTTTGGCTACTCCCAACTGGATGTTTGTCGATCGTTTTGAATTTGGCCGCTTGCGCTAGGGTTTAGCCCCCCACCCTCCCCCGCCGGACTTCATCCAGAGCCTTGGCTTCCCGCGCAAGCGTTTCCTTGCGGTGTTCTTTCTGCCGTTTTTCTTTAAGCTTATCCAGCACTTTCCGCTCGCGAGAGGCTTCGGTAAACGCCTGGCGGGCCTCTTCGACCTTTAGTTCGGCGATGGCGGCCTCTTTAAGAAGGCGCTCTTTTTCGTTATCCAGCCTAAGAATGTAAAGCGTGTACTGCTGAATCGTTACGGCGGAGTTTTCAGGGCTGTACTGACCGGCGGCGGCTCTGGCCCGCTCCCTGCCAAGCTCAAGGAGCCTTTGTTCAAGGCCGGAAAGAACCGCCGTGGCCCTGCCCAGCTCTATCTTCGCCTCGTCCTCGTAATGCTTTCTTACATCCAGAAATTTTTGCAGGTGGAACGTGAACGGTCTCATACATCTTCTTCAGCGGTGGCAACGGCGGCAAGGGACAGACCCGCTTTGGGAACGTACACATCCATCTCGCTTTCGGGTATTTCAAGACCCGCGATCTGGGAAAGGGCCGAAAGGGTTTCGGGAACGGCGGATGCTTCGTCCACAGCCTGAATCAAAAAATTTTCGATATCATCCCGCTTGGCAATAGCCTGGTCAATTCTGGGATTGGAGCCGGACTTGTAGGCCCCCACGTTAATAAGGTCTTCGGAAGCGGCATAGTCCGCCATAAGGCGGCGTATAACACCCGCCGCTTTTTTTGTCTCTGTCCCCGATATCGTATTTGCAAGGCGGGAAATACTCGAAAGCACGTCAATGGCGGGGTAATGGTAGCGGTGAGCCAGATCGCGGGAAAGAACAATGTGCCCGTCCAGAATTCCCCGCACCGTGTCCGAGACAGGCTCGTCCATGTCATCGCCGTCCACAAGGATCGTGTAAAAACCGGTAATCGTTCCCTTTTGCGATGTGCCGCAGCGCTCCAGCAGTTTGGGCATGGAGTCGAACATGGACGGCGTATAGCCGCGGGTGGCGGGCGGCTCGCCCGAAGCAAGCCCTATTTCCCTTTGGGCTCTGGCAAAGCGGGTAAGGGAATCGAAAAGAAGCATAACGTCCAGCCCCTGATCCCGGAAATACTCCGCCACGGCGGTAGCGACATACGCTCCCCGCAGCCTCGCCAAAGGGGGCGAATTGGAAGGGGTTACCACAATAACGCTGCGGGCCAGCCCTTGCGGGCCAAGGTCGTTTTCGATAAACTCGTTCACTTCCCTGCCCCGCTCGCCGATAAGCGCGATTACGTTTACATCGGCGCTGGTGTTGCGGGCTATCATCCCCAAAAGGGTGGACTTGCCCACACCGGAGCCGGAAAAGATGCCCAGACGCTGCCCCCGGCCCACCGCCAAAAGACCGTCAATGGCCCGGATTCCCGTGCTTATCCGGTCTGTAATCCGGGGGCGGCTGTAGGGTTCCGGGGCATTCGCCAGAGCCGGATAGCGCAGAGCCGACTCGACTTCCCCCTTGCCGTCAACAGCCTTTCCGGTCGGGCCCAGAATCCGGCCCAAAAGCCCGTGAGAAACCGCCACGTCAAGGCGGGAGCCGGAAGCGATTACCCGGCATCCCGTTTCAATGCCGTCAATCTCGCCATACGCCATAAGCTGGACAATCTCGCCCCTTAGCCCGACCACTTCCGCCTGAATAACCCTTCCGCCGCCGGAGGAAAAGCCGCCTGTAAGCTCTATGCGGCATAGTTCCCCGATAATCGCCTGCGGGCCCCTGCTTTCTATTAACAGGCCCTGAACGCTTGTAACATGGCCCACGCACTTAATCGGGTCTGTCCTGTCTGTTGTTTCAACATATTTGGTAAAGATGCTGTTCAGAAGGGGTTTCAAAGTTTTACTCCCCCGGCACAGCCGATTTGGGCTTGGACTTGATGGGGGAAATCTCCAAAATCTTCGCTTCCAGTTCGGCGAGCTGGCTGGCTATGCGGGCGTCAATCTCGCCAAAATCGGTTTCTATGATGCATCCGCCCTCGTCCACCGAGGAATCCTCCACCACCTGAACGGACTTGGCCCCTTCCACAAGGTTAATAAAATCTTTGGTATGCTCGGTGGAAAGCTTTAAATCCGCGAGGTTCACCCGGATAAGGATGTTTCCCCTACCCTTCACCTTCCGCAGCGCCTGAACCACGTTGCTGACAATCACATTGCGCTGGTTTTCGGAAATGACCTTGACAACCTTCCGGGCAATCAGAAGCACAAGGTTTATAATCTCCTGCTCCGTCTGCTCCAGTATCTCAGCGCGCTTGTTCTGCGCCCGTTCCAGCACGACTTGGGTTCTTTCGATCAGGCGGTCTACCTCGGCCTTGCCTTCGGCGAACCCCGCTTCCCGCCCGGAGGTCTGTCCCTGCTCCCGCGCGCCCTTGACCTCCGCGTCAAAGGCGGCGCGGGCATCGGCTTCCAGCTGGCGGGCGGTAACCCCGGCCTCGGCGATGATCTTTTCCGCCTCGTCCCGCGCCTGCTGCGTTATCGCCTGCGCCTCATCGCTCTTGCGCTTAACTTCCTTAAAGGCGGCCTGCTCCGCCTCTTTCAAAATCTGATCCGCCTCCGTTTTGGCGGCGCGGATCAGGGCCTCTTTCTCCACATCCCACTGACGGCGAAAAGCATCAGCCTCACGGCGAAGGTCGTCCGGCGTGGGGCCGGCATACTCTTCGATATGCTCAGGCGCTTCTTCCAGATCGGCCTCCGCGCTGACTAAATGCGCGAGTTCGGGGAACGATGTAGGAGGCTCAAGCGTTACCTTGCGCCCGCTTAGCGCGACTTCACCGAACCTGAATACTGCCTTAGCCATAACCTACCCTCTTAAACACCCGTATTACACGACAAGTTCGTCTTCTCCGGCACGGGCAATGACAATTTCGCCCGTATCTTCCAAGTGCCGTATAATGGAAACGATCTTCTGCTGGGCTTCTTCCACGTCCTTTAGGCGGACGGGGCCCATGTACTCCATATCTTCCTTCAGCATACCCGCCGCGCGCTTACTCATGTTCCGGAATATCTTGTCCTGAACCTCAGTGTCCACGCTCTTAAGCGCCTTGGCCAGCTCCTGCGAATCAACTTCCCGCATAACCTTCTGAATGGAGCGGTCGTCAAGCATAACAATGTCTTCGAACACGAACATACGCTTCTTGATTTCTTCGGCAAGTTCGGGGTCTTCGTCCTCAAGCTGCTCGATAATCTGCTTTTCAGAGGCCCTGTCAACAAGGTTAAGGATTTCGACAATGCTCTCGACACCACCGGCGGCGGAATAGTCTTCGCTGGACAGGGTGGAAAGCTTCTTTTCCAGCACCCGCTCGACCTCCCGCAGTACTTCCGGGCTTGTGCGATCCATCGTGGCGATACGCCGGGCTACATCGCTTTGCACCTCGTTGGGCAGGTTCTGTAGGATGATCGAAGCCTTCGCCGGCTCCAAAAAGGCCAGAATGAGCGCGATGGTCTGCGGATGCTCCTGTTGAATAAAGTTCAACAGGTGGGTAGGGTCTGTGCGGCGGATAAAATCAAAGGGCCTGACTTGCAAGCTTGAAGTAAGGCGGTTTATGATGTCGATGGCCTTCTGGCTGCCCAGCGATTTTTCCAAAAGTTCCCGCGCGAAGTCGATACCCCCCGTAGAGATAAACTGGTTCGCCATCATGAGTTCCTGAAACTCCTGTAAAATGGCGTCCTTTTGCTCGGCGTCTATGGTTTCCAGCCGGGCAATCTCGAAGGTCAGCGTTTCAATTTCGTCCTCGCGCAGATACTTGAATATCTCCGCCGATATTTCCGAGCCAATGGTAACAAGGAATATGGCGGCCTTTTGCCGTCCGGTATATTCCTTGATTCCCTTTTTCTTTCCCGCCGCGCCAGTCGCGCCAGCCGCGGCGGAGGAAGAATACTTCGCCATGCCTTAATCCTCCAACAGCCATGTGCGGATAAGCTGGGCCGCGTCTTCGGGATGTTCCCGTGTCATGTTTATGACCGATTCCTGCAGCTCAAGCCGTGTGCGCTCTTCCACGGATATGGAAATGTCCATGCCTTCTTCTTCGGCCTGTAACAGCGCCTGTTGTCTAAGCGCTTCTTCCCGCCGGGCCCTTTCTTCCGCTTCCAGCCTCTTGCGCCGCTCAATCTCCCTGGAGATTGTTCTTACAAGGACAAAGGTAACAAGGAGCGCCGCAAGCCCTATAAGAAAGATTATGATGGTGGTCTCCATCTGCCGCCTTCTGAAATACGCCGCGTCCTCCTCGGCGAACTGGGCCGCCCGGTAGAACTGGATATTATGCACCGTTACCGAATCCCCCCGCGCGGCGCTGAAACCGATGGCGTTCTGAATCAGTATCTGGGTTTGGCGGAGGTCTTCGGCGCTTATGGGCGTGTAAAGCCTTTCTATGGAACCGTCCTCGGCGATAACGGCCCGCCGGCGCTCGTCAAACATCTTCCGCCATGTGCCGTCTATGTTTACCGATACGGTAACCCGGTTAATTTGAGGACTGCGTTCTTCCTGCGTTCTTCGGGTATTCAGTTCGTGGTTTACCTGAAGGGTCTCCTGCCGCACCCTGCCAAAGAGGTTTCCCATGTCCCGGTACACCGGGGGCACATGGCCTTCCACCCCGGCGGGGCCTTCGGGCATAAATCCCGTGCCTTCCCAGAATGTCTCCGATGTCGCCATTGACCGGGGGACATAGGCTAAAAGTTCTGAGTCGTCAAAGGGAAGCCCCGGACTCCGGGGCCGTATGGTTATGGGGAATACTTCCTCGGTGAACACGGACTGCTGGGACATATCCATTTCAAACCTGATATCAATTTCCCGCACACGGTCGTTGCCGAATGTGCTTTGAAGCGATGAAAGAATCCGCGCCCGGTAGTCCGCCTCCAGGCGCTGGATTATTCTGGTCTGCCGCTCTATCAGGGAAAGCCTGTCCCATTCGGCCATTCCTTCAAAATCGTTAAGGATGTTTCCCCTGTGATCGGTTATAACAATGTTTTCGTCCCGCAGCCCTTCGATAGCGAAGCGCAGAAGCCTTTGGATGCCCTCGATTTTTCTGCGGTTCTCGGTAATGTCGCTTCCGGGCCGGGGCGTGATAATAACGCTTGCCGAAACAGGGTTCTGCTCCGAGGCGAAAAGGCGGTCTTCGGGGATTACTATGGTAACATTGGCGTTATCCACATCGTCCAGCGCCCGAATATGGTCTATCAGCGTCTGGGTAATGGCCCGCCGGAGGTTAACGTTTCTTTCAAAATCCGTTATCGTCCAGCGTTCCCGGTCGAATATGGCCCAAGGGTCCATGCCCGTGGGAATAAGATTTTCCCGGAACAGGATGCCCCTCATGCGCCGGGCCGTTTGAGCGTCCTGAACCTGAATAATTCCCGCCGGGCTTACGGTCGCCCTGACTCCTTCCTGATCCAGCCGCATGATAATCCTGTCCCTCGCGTCATCGTCCCGGACAGGAGCGTTAAACAGCGGAACCAGCGTGGGGGATGACGATACCGACACCAACGCCCCGATTCCAACCAGAACAACAACTACAATTACCGCGAGAATGCCGCGCTGAAGCGCCGATCCCTTGCCCCAAAGTCCCGCGGCCTGCGCGAGTACCTTTCTAAACATTTCCATTTTACCCCTCCCAAACAAGCCTATGCCGAACCTCGATTAGTTCCGGCACGGGCAACAAATCTAAAGTTCCGAAGAACCTCCATTACCGTGTATTTATCAAATCTCTCCAGCCCTGTACAACGCGGCTTAGAACATTGCTGGTTATGTCCAGCGACATTCTAGCTTGAGCCTGAGCGATGGTAATGTCGTGGACATCCACCGAGCCGGGATCAATAATCGCCGCCTGATGCAGATTGCTGGAAATCTGCTGAAACGCGCTTACCCTGTCCAACGCGCCAAGCATCGCCTGCTCGAAGGTTCCAGAGCGGGTTACAGCGCCCGCCCCTATCGCCTCGCTCATTTGGACAAGCCGCCTTCCCTGACCCAGAAAATTCTCCCTGTGGAATGTCATGTGTGTCGGGTGCGTTAAGTGAAGATCAAGATTCGGCATATCAAGCCCGGTTAATCTTGGACGAAAATGAAACGGCATCATACTATTCCCTCCCCTGCTGCCTGTTATCTACTCCCTATATCAAGGGCCCTTTGAAACATAGTTTTGGTTCCTTCTATCACCGCCGCGTTGGCCTCGTAGGCTCTGGAGGCGGAGATCATGTCCACCATTTCGCTTACGATGTCAACGTTGGGCATTTCCACATAGCCGGCTCTGGGGCCGCTTACAATAGCGTCCGGGTGCGATGGATCGAAAACCAGCCGGTTTGGGGTCTGGCGATCCTGCTGTATCTCGACAACGCGAACTCCCTGCCCCAAGCCGTTATCCATGCCCTGCGGCAAAAAGGGCGAGCGCCAGAACGGGGCGTCCACTCTGGGGCGCAGCACTACCCTGCTGCGCTGGAACGGCCCGCCTTCGTTGGTGCGGGTGGTCGATGCGTTGGCGATATTGTCGGCGATAACGTCCGACCTGAGCCTTTGCGCCGACATTCCCGACGACGCTATGTTAATCGACGTAAAAAGTCCCATTCAATTCCCCCTTATCCTCTTAATACCAAGTTTACTTGGCTAAACTCAAACGTAGCCATCTGGGAAAGCAGAATATACCGCATCTGGTTTGTAAGCAAAAGGTTAAACTCCTGCTCCGGGCACACGTTATTGCCGTTGTTGTCCGTCTGGGTAACAAAATCCAGCGTGCGCCGGGGCCGTACTTCCTGATGATCCCTTGGCTGCCAGTTGGAAATGTGATCCGGGTGGGTAAGGTCTAGCTTTATGACGGGCCTGTTCCGCTGCGAATCCAGCGCCCGGCCAAGTTCGCTTTCAAACGTTACCTCCGTGCGCTTGAAATTGGGAACATCGGCGTTGGCGAAATTGTTGGCGTGTACCGCCTGCCGCAGAGTAGCCGTACTCATAGAGCGGTGCAGGAGGTCAATCGTCTTGCTAAAGGTGTTGTTTACTATCATATATAGATACCCTCTTTTCCATCATCGGCTATACGCGCGGCATCTTTAATCCCCGCCGGAAAAATCCCCATCACAGAATATACCTTCCTAAATCCTGATCTTTAACGAGCGCTTTGAGCTTTTCGTCCACGTAGTCCACGGTAATCGGCACTTTGGCGGGGCTTATGTCCGGGGCCTCGAAGGAAAGCTCTTCCAGAAGGGCCTCCATGATGGTATGCAGGCGGCGGGCTCCGATGTTCTCTATCCGGGAGTTCACCTCCGCCGCCAGTCCTGCCAGATGGTCTACGGCGTCCGGGGCAAACTGGATGTCCACGCCCTCTGTCGCCATAAGTTCCACGTACTGCTTGGTAAGGGCGTTTTTCGGCTCGGTAAGGATGCGCAAAAAATCTTCCTTGCCCAGGGAATCCAGTTCCACCCGCAAGGGGAAGCGGCCCTGAAGCTCCGGAATAAGGTCGGAAGGCTTGGCAAGGTTAAAGGCTCCGGCGGCGATAAAAAGAATATGCTCGGTGTTTACCGGCCCCCACTTGGTGTTGACAATGGCTCCTTCCACAATGGGCAGGATGTCCCGCTGAACCCCCTCGCGGGATACGTCAGGCCCCCCGCCCCGGTCGCCCTTTACGGCTATTTTGTCTATTTCGTCAATAAAGACAATGCCGGTTTCTTCCACCCGTTGGCGGGCCTCGTCGCTTACCCTGTCCCGGTCTATGAGTTTTTCCGATTCCTCGGCGATAAGTATTTCCCGCGCCCGCTTGACGGTAACGACCTTTTTCTTTTTGCCGCCCCCAAAAAGGCCGGCTATGCCCGAAAGGCTGGCTTCTATGTCCTCCATGTTGCCGCCCATCATTTCAAAGGCCGGAAATTGAGGGTTCTGGCTTACCGATACCTCCACCGTTTTCTCTTCGAGCTTTCCTTCTTTAAGCATTTTCCTGAACTTTTCCCGTGTCGGGTTTGGAACGGGATTGGGCTCGGCGTGATCTTCCTCGGTAAAGTGGGCGTCCTCCTCGGCGGCGGCCTGTCCGTCTTGGCCGCCGGAGGGCGGGGCGGTGGGAAGCACTATCTGCATGGCGGTTCCCATAAAGGAAGCGCCGGAGTTCCCGTTAGAGGGCATGGAAAACGTCCCCATTGGCCGCACGGTCGGGCCGCCTTGGGGCTGTTTTTCCCTGGGCTTTTTGCTTGTGCCGGGAAGCAGAAGGTCAAGAAGGATTTCCTCGGCCCGCTTTTCGGCCTCTACGGTAATTGTTTCCTGCATTTCCTGCTTGATCATCTGAACCCCGGCGGCCATAAGGTCGCGGATCATGGATTCCACGTCCCGGCCCACATAGCCTACCTCGGTGTACTTGGTGGCCTCTACCTTGACAAAGGGGGAACCGGCAAGCTTTGCCAGCCGCCGGGCGATCTCCGTTTTGCCTACGCCGGTGGGGCCTATCATCAGGATGTTCTTCGGGGTTATATCGTCCCGCAGCTCGGCGACGATTTTAAGGCGGCGCATCCGGTTCCGCAGGGCGACAGCGACCGCCCGCTTGGCTTTTTTCTGGCCGACAATGTACTTGTCCAGCTCCGCGACTATTTCTCTGGGGGTAAGACGATCCAGATTATTGTCTTTCGCTTCTTTCATCACAACGCTCCTATCATTCTCTATATCTTAAACGCCGCGCCCGCCGGGCAGGCCCGAATTTACAGTTCCTCTATAACTATCTGCTCGTTGGTGTACACGCAGATATTCGCCGCGATTTTAAGGCTGCGCTCGGCAATCTCCCTTGCCGAAAAATCCGAGCCGTTAAGGTAGGCCAACGCCGCGGCGTAGGCGTAGTTTCCGCCTGAGCCTATGGCAAGGGCGTCCTCCGCCGGCTCTATCACGTCCCCGGTTCCGGAGATAAGCAGGGTCTTTTGCGCGTCCGCCGCCAACAGCATCGCCTCCAGCCGGCGCAGGGCGCGGTCGGTGCGCCAGTCCTTGGCAAGTTCCACGGCGGCCCTTGTAAGGTCGCCGGAATACTCCTTAAGTTTGGCCTCAAAGCGGTCAAACAGGGTAAAGGCGTCGGCGGTGGCTCCGGCGAACCCGCACAGCACCTTGTTGTCCATAAAACGCCGTACCTTGCGGGCGTTGTTTTTCACGACCGTGTGACCAAGGCTAACCTGCCCGTCCCCGGCCATCGCCACCTTCCCGTTACGGCGCACCGCCAAAATCGTGGTTGAATGAAATGTACTGTTTTCCATGCCTACTTCCTTTGCCCGCCGTGCGGGTGGGCCTTTGTATAAACGTTTCTAAGCCGTTCTATGTCAACGTGCGTGTACCGCTGAGTGGTGCTTATGCTGGCGTGGCCCAGAAGTTCCTGCACCACCCGCACATCGCAGCCTGAGTTCACAAGATGCGTGGCGAAACTGTGCCTGAGCGAGTGGGGATGAATGTTCTTCCCCGGCCCCAGCCGCTGGGCGTACTTGGAGATGATCCAGCGCGCGCCGGGAATGGAAAGGGGAGCGCCTTTGCCGCTTATAAACACCTTGTCCGTGGGGCGCTCGGCCTTGATCCTGTCCTGCCGCAGCGGAAGGTACGCGCGCAGGGCTTCCCGCGCCTCGTCCAAAAAGAACACCTGCCGCTGCCGGTTTCCCTTTCCCGTAATCACGGCCCCGGAGAAGTCGGCCTCCATGTCCCGCGTGGCAAGGGAAGTAAGTTCGGAAATACGGAGCCCGGCGGAGTACATGACCAGTATCAGCGCTTTGTCCCGCTGGGGCCAGAGTATGCCCGCCGTATCCGGCAGGCGCGAGAATTGGGCCATTTCGCCCTCCCAAAGAAAGGCCGGCAGGGTCTTGGGAACCGACACATTGCGCAGGCTGGACGCCGGATCATCGCTTCGCCGGCCAAAGCGCAAAAGCCAGCGGTAAAAGCCCCGGATAGAAGAAAGCGCCCGGTTCACGCTTACCGAGGCTGTGCCCTCGGCGGAAAGGTCGGCGATAAAGCCCCGTACCTGTGGCGGCGTGGCTTTTTCCGGCAGAATGTCGTGATTGGCGCAATAGGCGGCGAAATGCCGTAAATCCCTGCCATACGCAGACATTGTGCGCGGGGAAACTCCCCGCACCGAGTCAAGGTAATCCAGATACCCGGCGATGTTGCCGCCTTCGCCGTCCCTATTCTTCATCGCCTGAATCCTTTGCCGCCTCTTCATCGTCCGGCTGGACATAACCGCAGTCGGTGTTTATACAGGCTCTGGACGACCCGTGCTTGCGGTCGTTTTTTTCCACCAGAAACCAGCCGCACTTGGGGCAGTCCTGATCCGAAGGCTTAAAGTGGCTTAAAAAATCACATTCGGGATAGTTGGTACAGCCGAAAAACTCCTTGCCCCGGCCCCGTGTTTTCCGGGATATGATATTGCCCGCGCATTTCGGACATTTGGCGAGGGGAACGGATTTGGTGTTCCGGCATTCGGGGAAACCGGAGCAGGCAAGGAAAAACCCGTAGCGGCCCAGCTTTTTCATCATGGGCCGCTGGCATTTTTCGCAGGCGTATTCGGTCATCTCGTCAAGCGTTCCCTTAAAGGATTCAAGGGTCTTGCCTACTTCCTCTACCCGGTCTCTGAAAGGATCCCAGAACTCCCGGATCATGTCCGGCCAGTGAACCGAGGATTCCTCTACCTCGTCAAGCTTTGTTTCCATAGAGGCGGTAAAGGCGGCGTCTACCACATGGGAAAAGTTTTCCACCAACAGTTCGTTTATCATGCGGCCCAGAAGCGTGGGAACGAGCTGCTTGCTGGAACGGGTTACGTAGTAGCGATCCAGAAGGACGGAAATAATGGGAACGTAGGTCGAAGGCCGGCCTATGCCTTTTTCCTCCAGCGTCTTTACGATGGAAGCGTCCGTGTACCGGGGCGGGCCCTGGGTAAAGTGCTGTTCGGGCCTGTACTGGTCAAAGACAACCGTGTCGCCCTTGTTCAACAGCGGGAAGGGGGTTCCCTTTTCGTCCTTGGACGCCAAAAGCTTCATGACCTTGTAAAAGCCCTTTTCGACAATCTTTGTGCCGGCAATGCGGAAGACGCCCCCGGCAACCGAAATATCGACGCTTACGGTTCTTGTCCGGGCGTTGTTCATCTGGCTGGACACAAAGCGTTCCCAGATAATCGTGTAGAGCTTTAACTGATCTTTTGTCAGGTGCTCTTTTATGTCATCCGGAACGTAATTTACAAAGGTGGGGCGTATGGCTTCGTGGGCGTCCTGCGCTTTTTTTCCCATAGAATACTCATTGGGCTTTCCCGGAAGGTCTTGCGGATAGTTCTCCCCTATCCACGCCCGTACTTCGCCAAGGGCGCTCTGGGAAATCCGCACCGAATCGGTACGCATATAGGTAATAAGCCCGACGCGGGAACTTCCCAGGTTTACCCCTTCGTAGAGCTGCTGGGCGATTTGCATGGTTTTGCGGCTGGTAAAGCCAAGGCGGTTCGCCGATGTCTGTTGAAGCTGGGACGTGGTAAAGGGCGGCTTGGGCTTTACGCTTTTTTCCGTTTCCCTGACCTCGCTGACCGTACATTCCCCGTTTTTAACAACGTCGATTATCGCCTGTACCTCGGCCTCGCTTTTAAGCTCCGGCTTGGAGCCGTCCCACAGCACAAGCTGGGCGGAAAAGGAAGACTTGCCCGACTTAAAATCCGCCTGAAGCGTCCAGTATTCATCGGGGATAAAGGCTTCCACTTCCTTTTCCCTTTCGCAGATAAGGCGCAGGGCCACCGACTGAACCCTTCCCGCCGAAAGACCGTTCTTTACCTTTTTCCACAACAGGGGCGAAAGGTTGTAGCCGACAAGCCTGTCCAGCACCCGCCGGGCTTTTTGGGCGTTTACCTTGGCCTCGTCTATGGCCGAAGGATGCTCCACCGCGTCCCGTATGGCTCCCGGCGTGATTTCGTTAAACGCTATCCGCTGAATGGGAACTTCGCCGGTTTTCGCCGAGATAGCGTTTTTCAGATGCCACGCGATAGCCTCGCCCTCACGGTCATTATCGCTTGCCAGCAGCACCGACTCCGCCTTTTTCGCGTCCCCCTGAAGTTCCTTTAAGAGTTTGGCCCGTCCCCGCACGGTAATGTACTCAGGCTCAAAGTTATGCTCAAGGTCAATGGCAAGGCGGGACTTGGGCAGATCGATCAAGTGCCCCATAGACGCCTTTACCGTATAGTGCGGGCCCAGATATTTCTCGATGGTCTTTGCCTTTGCCGGGGATTCCACGATAACAAGAATCTTCTTGCTGTCCCTGTCCGCTTTGCGTGTTGAGGCTTTTTTTGGCGCGGCTTGCTTAGGCGAAGCCCGCTCTGATTTTGTCGCCATGATGTCAATTCCTCATAATTTTATCTGTAGATATTCCGCGAGGGAGGACGCGAGATCGTCCCCCGCCATGTTTTTTCCCGCCGTAGTACCCGGAGAATCTTTCCGTGTAACAGCGTCCATGTTCCATTCCGCCAGTATGTCGCTGGCGGAGTCTATAATCACCGCTCCCTCCCCGGCGAGCCGGGCCGTCCCCGCTCCCCCGGGCAGCGCGAGCCCTGCCCTGTCTACCCAAAGGTCACGGCCCTGCTCCAGCGCGAAGCGGGCGGTGATAAGCGCCCCGGAATTTTCCGGGGCCTGCACCAGCACCGTTCCACGGGCAAGGGCGGAGATAATCCGGTTGCGGGCCGGAAAATTCCACTTTCTGGGCATTGTCCCCGGCGGATACTCCGAAAGGAGCGCCCCGCCCGTTTCAACCACGCGCCGGGCAAGGCCGCGGTTCGACGCGGGATACACGCAATCCGGCCCCGAACCAAGCACCGCCACAGTCGCCGCCCCCCCTTCAATGTTACCCCGGTGCGCCATCGCGTCAATCCCCAGCGCCAGCCCTGAAACAACCGGAAGCCCGGCTTCGCCCAGTTCCCGCCCCAGGGCAAACGCCCGCTCCGCGGCGTGGGAAGACGGCTTTCTGGTTCCAACCACCGCCACAAGGGGCTTTTCCGGGTCGGGAAGCGCGCCCCGGTAAAAAAGAAGCGCCGGGGGATTGTACGTCTCCCGCAACAGGGGCGGGTACTCCCCTTCCCGCCACGACACTACGCCAATGCCGTACCGTTTGGCGGCGGCGGCGTCGGCTTCCCCGGCGGCCCTGAGTCCGGCCATTGTCCAAGGGCCCCGGCTGGGAGGCGTTCCCAAAATGTTTTCTATGTCCTTCTTAGAACGTACTAGAAAATCATCCTCCGTGTCAAATTTCCCCCCCAGCTCGATTCTCTGCCGCCCGGTAAGTCCGGGAATGCGGCAAATCATCAAGTCCACCAGCGCCATCGCGTTACCAGCCATGTATGCGCCTCATTACAATTTCCCGGTTATTCTGGGCGCTGATTCGTGTCTGCTCGTACCGCGTAAGAACGATGATGCGGTCAAACATATTCACCGCCTCCTGAAAACTGCCTGTCATGTAAAAGGCTCTGGCAAGGACAAACATCGCGTCAATATCGCCGCGGGAAATCTCCAGCACCCGCTCGAGGTGCGTTATCGCCTCTTCGGGCCGGTCAAGATCAAAGACGTACAGTACGCCAAGGCTGTAGCGGGGGCGCAGGTAGCGGTCGTCCAGCTCTATGGCCCGCAGAAAGGCTTGCTCGGCAAGGGCGAAGTGCTGTACCCTGTCGGTCATGTCCCTTCCGGGGAAAAGGTGAAAGGACTTCGCCGTAATCGCCGCCGAAACGCCCGAATGATAGTGAAGGGTCGGGTCTTCCGGGGCAAGGTCGATGGCCCGCTGGAAAGCTTCCAGCGCTTCCCCATGTAGGCCCCGCTGCTGCAGGCGGATGCCCAAAAGCTTCCAGTAGTTCGCGCTGCGGGCGGCGGACTGTACGTGCCGGGCAATGCGCCGCTCGTAGGCGGCGATAGACCTGCGCAGCTCGACTATGGTGTCGGGCCGTGTCCACCTGCCTGTCCCGTAGGAAACGATAAACCCGGCAAACTCGTCCCGGAGCCTGCCCCTTTCGCGCAGGGAAGCGGCGAGAATGCCCGCGATAACGAGCGTGATAACCGTTATGCCTATGGCGGCTCCTTTCTTCGTGTTCATTGTTCCGGACTCCAGCTTTTTAGCCGTGGAAGATACTTCCGGTGGCTTTCTTTTAGACGGCTCTTGTCGATGTGGGTATAGACCTGAGTGGTGGCTATATCCGCATGACCCAACAGTTCCTGCACGGAGCGCAAGTCGGCCCCGCCCGCCAATAGTTCGGTGGCGAAGGAGTGCCGCAGGGTGTGTACCTTGCCGCTTAATCCCGCCTTCGCCGCCAGCGTAGAGTAGTTTTTCCAGATTCCCTTGCGGGAAAGCCTTCGCCCAAGCCTGCTTACAAAAAGCGCCTTACTGTTCCTTTTCCTCAAAAGATCAGGGCGGGCCTCGTCCACGTACCGCCTAAGCCAGTGCGCCGCGTCCGGGCCGAAAATCACAAGCCGCTGTTTGCGCCCCTTTCCCGTTACCCGCGCGAGGTACTTGGAAAAAAAGATTTCCTGAGTATCAAGGGAAACGGCCTCGGATATCCGCAGGCCCGCCGAATAGATAAGCTCGTACAGGGCCCTGTCCCGGATGCCTAGCGGAGTTTCCGTGGAGATGCCGGAAAAAAGGCGGTCTATGTCCTCCTTGCGGTGAACCTGCGGCAGCCTGTCCACACGGCGGGGGGCCTGCAAAAGCGAGGCAAAACCGGCGGCGTCCTCGTGCCCTTCATCCCGCAGGAAGCGGAAGAACGAGCGCAGGGCGGACACGGCCTTTGCCACAGAGCGGGAATCTATGCCGTCAACGCCCCGGCGGTGCGCCAGATAGCGGATCACCCCCTGAAGGCACACAGCTTCCTGTAAGCCGATCTTTTCCCGCGAGGCCCAGCCCAAAAACCGGCTTATCTCGAAGCGGTAGGTCTCGGCGGTTACCACGGCCCTGCGTTCAAGGGCTATGAGGCGGGAATAATAGCGTTCCAGCAGAGGCTTTTCGTTCACGGCTTCCTCTAGTTTGACTGGGCCTGCCCCGCGCCGCCCGCCGGGAAATTGATAAATCTGCGATCCCGGATCACGGTGGGTACATCCAAGTCCTCGTTGGTATACTTGTATTCTTCCCGCTTGTCGTTGCGCTGGGGAAGAAAATCCCTTAAATGCCGGCTGCCGGTAAGCTCGGTAAACTCGTCCCCGCTGATCAATTCGCCCTTGGACGGCTTTACCACTTCCAGCTTCTGCGGCTGCCTGCCTGAGTTAAATCCGCTGGCGATAACCGTAACCCGGATTGAATCTTCCATGCTTGAATCAAAATACATGCCGGGGATGATGATGGCGTCCTTGTCCATATCCGCCGTAACCCGCCGCACGATGTCGTCATACTCGACAAGGGGCAGGTCTTCGCTGGCGGCGACGTACACAAGCGCCCGTGTCGCCCCTCTAATCGAGGTGTCCTCTAGAAGCGGGTTGTCCAGAACGCCGGAAACGGCCTGTTCTATCCGGTTCTCGCCACTGCCGTAGCCTATCGCCATAAGCGCGTCGCCCTGATCCCGCATAACGGTCTCGGCGTCGGCAAAGTCGATGTTGATATGCCCCGGTTCAAGAATGCTGTCGGAAATGCCCTGCACGCCCTGACGGAGTATGTCGTCGGCCCGGCGGAACGCCTCCGGAATGCTGGTTTTGCGGTCAACGTTGCTCAAAAGCCTCTGGTTGGGAATGACGATAAGGGTGTCCACGGCATCCCTGAGCTTGCAAATTCCCTTTTCAGCCAGATTCATGCGGTGGCTCTTTTCAAACTCGAAGGGCCGCGTTACCACCGCCACCGTAAGAGCGCCCTGATCCTTGGCTATTTGGGCGATTACCGGGGCCGATCCTGTCCCGGTTCCCCCGCCCATGCCGGTGGTAACAAAGACCATGTGCGCCCCTTTCAGGGACTTGGCGATTTCTTCCTTGTCCTCCAGGGCGGCCTGCTCGCCGACATCGGGGTTTCCACCGGCTCCCCTGCCGGACGTGATCCGGCTTCCTATCTGGAGCTTTATGGATGCCTTGCTTCTGGAAAGGTGCTGCGCGTCCGTGTTTACCGCGATGAATGTTACGCCCTTGATTCCCCGCTCGATCATCCCGTCTACCGCGTTGGAACCCCCGCCGCCGACGCCGATAACCACAATGGATACCGGCTCTTCCGGCCGTACTGCCTCGTTAAGCACTTCAAAATTCATGATCCCCTCCCGAACCATTATAAAATATTTTCCCCTAAATTCCCACTGCCGGCGCGATGCCGGAAAAAGCGGGAATTTAGAAAAATTCCTGTTCAAACCACTTTTTGAGTTTTACCCAAACCGTGGATCCTCCCCGTTCTCTGGATTCGCCTGATGGCCCGGCCCCCGTCCTCAGTTCCCGGTCGTACCCTTCCAGCATAAGACCCACGGCTGTGGCGTAGGCGGGATTGCGGTACTCTTCTACAAGGCCGCCGACAGGCAGGGGAATCCCCACCCGCGCCGGAAGGTTAAAGACGCTAGACGCGAGTTCCGCCGCCCCAAGAAGCTGGGCGCTGCCGCCTGTAAGCACGACCCCGCCGCCCAACGGCCTTGAAAACGAAAGCTTGTCCAGCTTTTCCTTGACCAGTTTAAAGGTTTCTTCCATCCGCGGGCGGATAACCGCCAGAACCTGAGACCGGGGTATGGCCTGCGGCGAACGCCCCCCGACGCCGGGGACAATGATTTCGTCGTCCCCTTCCAGAAACGGCTCCCAGCAGCAGCCCGCTTCGAGCTTGATTTTCTCGGCTGTCTCGAACGAGATATTTTTCATGATGGAAATATCGCTTGTTACCTGCGTTCCCCCGGCGGGAATGGTGCTTATGGAATAGGGCGCGCCGCCTGAATACACCAGCACATTGGTCGTTCCCCCGCCAAGGTCTACAAGGGCGACGCCCAGCTCCTTTTCTTCCGGGCTTAACACGGCCCGCCCGGCGGCCAGCGTTTGAAGGATAAGATCGTTTACCCTGAACCCGGCCCGGTTAACGCACTTAATAAGGTTCTGCGCCCCGGTAGTGGAACAGGTGATGATATGCACCTCGGCCTCCAGCCGCACCCCTATCATGTTCAGGGGGTCAAGTATGCCCCGCTGGTCGTCCACGATGTAGCTCTGGGGGATCACCTCCAGCACCCGGCGATCCATCGGTATCAAGACCGCCTGCGCGGCCTCCAGCACCCGCTTTATGTCGTCGCTCCCGATTTCCCGCGTTTCACGGCTTTTTCCGGTTACGGCGACCACCCCTCGGGAGTTAATCCCGTCGATGTGGCTGCCGCCGATGCCCGTCCAGCACTCGTGTATCTCCCTGCCGCTCATCATTTCCGCCGCCTCGATTGCCGAAGCTACCGATCGAAGCGTCGCCTCGATGTTTACCACCACGCCCTTACGCAGTCCGGTGGAAGGGTATGTCCCCACCCCGGTAATTTCAAGAGTCCCGTGGCTGTTTACCTCGCCGATTATGGCGCATACTTTGGTCGTGCCTATATCAAGGCCGACTACTAAAGCTTCATCGTTCAAAAGGATGCCCCCCTCAGGATGTACGAGGCCATGCTGGAACGAAAGTCGATGCTTTCTATTCCCGGCTCTCTGGCTTCAAGCACATCCACCATCAAAAGAGTATACCGAAGTCTGTCTTCATTCAACTCATGTATCCTGACCCGCACCCGGCTGTGCGCGGGGTAAAGAACAAGGTCAAAGCCGCTAAAGGGCTTGGGGTTTATCCGTATTTCCGATACCGCCGAGAGTAACTGCGGGGAGTAGGTTCCGATTCTTTCAAGCTGTCCGAAGAACGGGGAAAACATGGCCGGAAGCCTCATCCCCGGAAACGGATTTTCGATAACAAGGCCGGAGACCACCACAAGCCGGGCAAGGGCTTCGCTGTCCCCGCCTATCTGGAAGATAACCCCTTCGCTGTCGAACAGCACGGGGACGGTTCTGCCGCCGGAATTGACAAGGGCGGCGGCTACGGGGCGGCGGTCTTCCAGGACAATTTGGAGCCTGTCGGGGAAGTGCCTGAACACCCGCGCCGATTGTATGACGGGAATGGTCATTAAGGCCTGCTCCATCTGGCGGGTGTTGACGGAAAAGTACGAGGACAGGGCGGTAATTCCGGCTGTGGCCAGTACCTGTTCCATCGGGATTCCGGCGTACCCGGAAACATCGACCCGTGAAAGCGGGCGGAACGGGGTTATGCCCATAAGCCAGACCATCTTCCCGGCCAGTACCAGAAAGGCGATTACGATAACGGCTTTAAGGATTTTCTCCAGCCGGCCCGGAGCGTCGCAGGCGGCTTTTTCGTCGAATGTGTAGTCTCCGGCCATGCTAGGCTTCCTCCAAAGAAGGGCGTTTTTTTGAAGACCGGGAAATGTTAACCAGCAGTCCGGCCATTACAAGAGAAGTCAACAGCGAAGAGCCCCCCGCCGAGAAAAACGGGAGCGGCACTCCGGTGGCCGGGAGCGCCCCCGAAGCCACGGCGATGTTAAGCAGCGCCTGCGAGATAATCATGGTTACAAGGCCGCATCCAAGCAGGCGGCTAAAGGGGTTGTCGTTCCGCATGGACGCCATGTAGCCGCGAAAGGCGAAAAGTCCGAAGAGCAGGCAGAAAAACAGTATCCCCAAAAAGCCCTTTTCGGCGGCGAAGGACGAGAAAATAAAGTCGGAATGTACTTCCGGTACGCTGGAAACGCCGCGCCCGCCCTGCCCTATGCCCCGGCCCCAAAAGCCCCCGGAGCTTATTGAAACGACCGAGGCGTTTACCTGAAAGCCCGCCCCCAGCGGCTCGAACTCCGGCTGAATAAAGCTTAAAAAACGCCGTATCCGGTGTTCCCGCTGTAATATCAAAAGAACCGCCATGGGCAGAAACATGAAAAAGGCGCTGAAAAAATAGCGGGCCCGCACTCCGGCGATGAAAAACATGAAAAGGGCGTTTGCCGCCAGAAACGCCGCCGTGGAAAAATTGTTCTGTAGGTATATCAGCACAAAGAACACGCCGGTTATCAGGGCCGGCGGGATAACGCCTCTGGAAAGAACGTGGATGCTGTCCCGCTTCTTGTCGAAAAAATGCGCCAGATACAGGGGCAGGATAATCTTTACCAGTTCCGAAGGCTGGTAGGTAAGACCCCCTATCCCGATCCACCGGGCCGCTCCGTTCTTTATGACCCCGATGCCGGGGACAAAGGTAAGAATACAAAGGATGATAGAGCCGAGCACAAGGGGTTTGACGAATTTCCTAAGGCGTTCCAGCCTGACCGCCGAGGCGATAAAGAAAAGCACCATGCCGAAAACGCCGATCACCATTTGCCGGGAAAGAAGGTAAAGGCCGTCCCCCATAAACCGCAGCGAAAAGGCGTAGGAAGCCGAATACAGGGTTACAAAGCCAAGCCCCGATAGTAGCAGCACGCTCGCTATGAGAATATGGTCTGTCCCCTGGCCCTGCCCCGCCAGATCGGCGTCAAATCTGGTATTCATGCCTTTTTGCTACTGTATCTTCAGCGTTGATAGCGCGATGATAGCGAACAAGCCCCCCAATATCCAGAAGCGGATTACCACTTTGCTTTCCACCCAGCCGGATAATTCAAAATGATGATGAAGCGGAGCCATTTTAAACACTCGCTTACCCCGAAGCTTAAACGAAACCACCTGAATGATAACCGAGGCGATTTCCAGAACGAATACGCCGCCTATGACAAACAGCAGCACTTCTTTCTTGATGATAAGGGACAGAACCGCCGCCACTCCCCCAAGGGAAAGGCTCCCGACATCTCCCATAAACACTTCCGCAGGGTGGGTGTTAAACCACAAAAAGCCTATAAGCGCCCCGGTTACGGCAAGGCAGAACACGGTAAGTTCCCCCGCTCCGGGAATAAAGGGGATTTCCAGATAATCGGAAAAGTCGAAGCGCCCGGAAAGGTAGGTCAGGGCGGCGAAGGCAAGGAACACCAGAATAAGGAGCCCCGCCAAAAGCCCGTCAAGGCCGTCCGATATATTTCCGGCGTTGGACGACGCCATGACCAACAGCACGGCGAAGGGTATCCACAAGCGCCCCATGTCCAATACGGGGTATTTGAAGAAGGGAATGTACAGGTAGGTAATCTGCTCGTGCCCGGAAAAGTACAGGATAAGCACGATGCTCAGGGCAATGGCGAACTGAAAAACGAGTTTCGCCCACGCCGGAAGGCCGTCAGAGGAATGTCTGGTTACTTTCAGGTAATCGTCCAGAAAGCCGATAGAGCCAAAGGCCACAAGCGCCCCCATGACAAGCCAGACGTGCATGTTGCTGAAGTCCATCCAGAGGATCATGGCGATTACGACCGAAAGAATGACAAACACGCCGCCCATAGTCGGGGTTCCGTCTTTTTTCAGATGCTCTGCCGGGCCGTCTATCCTCACAGCCTGCCCGATTTTAAGCCGCCTAAGGGCCTCGATAATGCGGGGGCCGAAAATAAAGCAGATAAAAAGGCTGGTGATGGCGGCGTAGGCCCCCCGGACGCTTAAATACTGGAAGATGTTAAACGGGGTAAAGTAGACGACAAGCGGGTAGACAAACTCAAAAAACATACTAGGCTCCCCCTTCCTTTACAAGAACGCCGGTCAGCGTTTCCATCTGGCAGCCGCGGGAGCCTTTTAGTAAGACAAGGTCTTTGTCCTTGCCCCCCGGCCCCAGGTACTCGTCCAGCGCGCGCGAAAGCTCATCCCTATCTTTGGTGTAGAAAAACGGAACGCAGGGCCCCTTTTTCGAGGCGGCTTCCATCGCCTGTGCCGCGATTTGCGCTTCCTCCCCGAAAAGGAACACCATGTCCGCCCGGCAGCCGGCAAGCTGTTCGCCCAGGGCGGCGTGGGACGAGTCAGAGAGCTCGCCGAGTTCCAGCATGGAGCCCAGTACGTACACTTTGCGGCCCTTCCACTGAACCGAGTCGCAGAAATCCACGGCGGCGGCGGCGCTTTCCGGGTTAGAGTTGTAGCAGTCCCGGATTACGACGCTTCTGCCATGCAGGATTTCCCCCCGCCCGAACAGGGGCTTTACCGAGGCGATGCCCTGCCGGATTGATGCCGGGCTCATCTTTAATTCCACGGCGATGGCGCAGGCGGCGAAAACGTTTGCCAGATTAAACTTCCCCGGCAGGCCAAACAGGGTCTTTTCTCCCTCCCAGTCGATTTCGGTTCCCTCCAGGCCCGCGTCCCTGACTCCTTTCAAGCCGGAAAGCGTACAAGCCCCGTAGAAAATCTTCCGGCCCCGGACATCTTTGGCAAGAAAATCCCGGTACTCGTCTTCTTCGGGGATAAAAGCCGTGTTGTCCCCGGTAAATTCGGAGAAAAGCCGCTTTTTTTCCTCAGCAATCGCGTCCCGGCTGCCGAGAATACCGATGTGGGCGGAACCGATATTGGTGATCAGGGCGATATGCGGGTTAAGCACCTTCGCCAAATCCGCCATTTCCCCCGGATGATCCATAGCGGCCTCGAAAACGCCGACTTCGTGGCAGGCCCGCACGGTAAAGACGGCAAGCGGAAGACCGGTTTCCGAGTTAAGGTTGCCTTGGTTCGTTACCACCTTCTTTTCCCGCCCGATAATGGCGGCGGCGATTTCTTTGGTGGTGGTTTTTCCCGAAGACCCGGTAATGCCTATCCGCAACAGGCCCGGAAATTTCTCCAGATACGCCCTGGCCGCCGCCTGAAACGCCTTGAGCGTGTCCGGCACGGCGACAAGAACACAGCCCCGGCTTTCGGCAAGGCCGGAAAGAGCAAGCTCCCGGTCGTCCAGCGCGGCGAAATCCACCAGAGCCCCCGCCGCCCCGGCATCGAAGGCGGCCTGTACAAAGCGATGCCCGTCCAAAGCGCTGCCCCGCAGGGCCACGAAAAGGCCGCCGGGAGCCGCGTGGCGGGAATCAATACTGACTGACGAGAAGCCCGGCGGACACGGGCGGCCTTCCTGTTTTTCCCCCCCGGAAAACAGCCGTCCGCCGGCCACGCGGGAAAGCTCCTGAAAACTCATAAGCGTCGTGTCCATCACTGTTCCCGCCCCCCGTGGCCCGACGCCGGATCAATGCTTACTTGCAGCACGTTTTCCGGGCGTATCGGCGTAAGCCCCAATTCCCGCGCCGCCACCTGCCCAACCCGCGCCGACGAGGAAAGCACGGCTATCCCCGCCACAAGCCTGGAGTTACTTTCCACCCAGTTCTCCTGGACTGCCTCAAGGCGCCTGGTATTCCTGTCCAGCTCCGCGTAGCGGGTAGACTGCCAGGCAACAATCCCCAGAAGAAAAGGGATAGAAAGAACAAAAAAATAAAACATCACATACCGTCTGTTCATGATCCGGCCTCGTCCAAAATCTTTTCCACCGCCCTAAAACGGGCGCTGCGGGAAGGCGGGTTTTTCCGCGCTTCCTCCTGTCCGGGGCTTACGCCCTTGCGGGTCAGCATGGTTACCATTCTCTGTCCCCTGCATTTACATATCGGCGACTGCGGGGGGCAGATACAGTCTCTGTTTTTTTCGCGGAAGAAGTTCTTTACAATCCTGTCTTCCAGCGAATGAAAACTTATTACCCCCAGCCGTCCCCCCGGCTCCAGCACCCGGAAAGCGGCCTCCAGCACATACTCAAGCCGGGACAGTTCCCCGTTTACGGCGATCCGCAGCGCCTGAAACGTCTTTGTCGCCGGATGAAAAGGCCCGTGCCGGTACGCCGGGGGAACCGCCTGATGGACAATCTCCGCCAGCGCCGCCGAGCTGTTTACCGGCCCGGATTGCTTGGCCTGGTCAATAGCCTTGGCGATGCGGCGCGAATAACGCTCCTGCGCGTTGGCGAACAGAAGGTCTGCCATATCGCTTTGCGAGAGCCGGGCAAGCAGCTCCGCGGCGCTCAGGCCAGAGGACGTGTCCAGACGCATATCCAAAGGCTCGTCATGGCGGAAACTAAAGCCCCGCCCGCTTTTCTCGTAGTGAAAAAGGCTCACTCCCAAATCCATAAGAATCGTGTCCGCTCGCTTGTACTGACCGGGGTACTCGGTGAAAAAGTCGTGCGACCAGCCCGAATAAAACTGTACCCGCTCGCCAAAGCCGGAAAGCCTTTGCCGGGCGGTTTTCAGTATTTCCCCGTCAGCGTCAACGCCAATTGCCTTAAGCCCCGCGAAACGGCTTAAAAAAGCGTAGAGGTGGCCGCCCTCCCCTACCGTGGCGTCTACCATTAATTCCCCGGTCTTGCGGGGCGCGAGGTATTTAAGCGTTTCTTCCAAAAGTACCGGTGTATGAACCGCTTCCATATCCACTCCCATAAACGCCCGCCCTAACTGTCCCTAAAAATGTCTTTCGCGCCGAGCTTGTCCATAGCCGCCTGCGCCTGCTCTTCTTTCTTTCGCAGGTACGTGTCGAACTCCTCGGAATCCCAGATGGACAGGCGATCCCCGGCGCTAATGACGATGCAGTCCTTGGTCAGGTTCGCGTACTTGCGAAGCACCGGGGGAACAGCGATACGCCCGGCCTTGTCCAGTTCCACATCATCGCCCAAGTTGATAAGCGTGTCCTCGAAAAGCCGCCGCTCGGCCTGGGTGAATTCCCCGGAGCCGTACAGGTTCTTCTTAAAGTGCCCCCACGCGGAAGGAGTCATTACCCAGACGCAGCGCTCCATACCACGGGTGATAATTAACTCCCCTTGGTACTGCTCCCTGAAGCGCAAAGGAACGCTTACACGCCCTTTATCGTCCAGAGTGCTTTCCGCCGATCCTGTTTTCAACTCCATTCCCACAATTCCCTATTTTTCTCTAAGATTTACCACGAAACGCCACTTTCCTCCATTATTCCACATAACAAATTCTTTCGTCAAGAAGAAAAACGGAAAAAATTATGAATAGTAAAAAAAAAATTGCCGAACTACTATACAGGTGTGGGGTAAATGGCCAATATTGTCTTATTTTGGAGCTGTGGGTATGCTTTTGCCATGTTTATGACTGAATACTTCATTGTGTACCCCGAAGGCGATACTCAGGAAATCGGCTTCCGGCTTGCCCTGAACCAGATGGTGGACGTAAACGGGAACCCTGTGTCCCTGCCCCTGCCCACGAACCGGATGGTTGTGTTCCGGGTGGCTAAGGTTACAACAAACGATTACAAGGGGGGCAGCGAAACCTTCCATCACCTGGAACAGCTAAGCGCGCGGGAACTTATGGAGTATGTCAAAGAATAGCCCGGTCATAACGACATTAAACGAAACAAGCCTTCACCGCTCGCTTAAGTTCCACTATTCCGGCGAAGGGGGCGACACGGAGACCTTTGCCGGCTCTTTTATCTGCGACGGGCGCAACCGCGAAGGCGAATTGATCGAGGTACAAACCGGAAGTTTTGCCCCCCTTAGAAAAAAAGTAAAGCGTTTAACGGAAAAAAACAGGGTCAGGATTATCCACCCCATTATCGCCCTAAAGCGTATTGAACTGTACGACACGGACGGACGGCTTCTGTACAGCCGCAATAGCCCCCGCAAGGGCAGCCCCTGGGATTTCTTTTTCGCCCTTGCCTACGCCCCGGAACTGCCCCTGCTTAAAAACCTTACGATAGAACTCGCCGTTATAGAGTGCGTTGAAAAGCGGACGGACGACGGCAAAGGCTCGTGGCGGCGCGGGGGCGTAAGTGTAAACGACCGCTCCCTTGGCGCGTGGCGGGGCTCTGTGGTGCTGTCAAAGCCGCGCGATTACCTCCAGTTTGTCCCCTTCCGCAAAGAAGAGCTTTTTACCACCCGCGATCTCGCCGGAAAAGCGGGGATTACCATGCCGCTGGCCCGCAAAACCCTGTTCGCGCTTGGCGTAATGGGCCTTACCCGGCGGGTGGAAAAGCGGGGAAGGGCGTGGGTTTACGCGAGGGTTTGACAAAAGCCCCGACGACTATGTCTCTGTCGAGGATTTCTACCTTGTCTACGGCTACGCCTGTCTGTACGTGTCGCTGTACAAAACGGACATAAACGACCTGACGCTGACCTTTGTGGAAAGCCGCCGCCCTGAAAAGCTCATTGAGCATTTGACGAAAAAGCGGAATTTCACGGTTGAAAAAAACGGGCACGGAATATATATTGTAAAGGGCGATGTACTACCCATCCAGATAATCAACAACCGGAAGCTTTCCACGGAGGAAAACGTCTGGCTGAAAGACTTGGACAACCAGCTTGACGCCCGGCGGGTACGACGGTTGTTGGTGTTTAGAGAACACGGCTACGGAGCCACGGTCTCCTACGCGGAGAGTCCATGCAAATGGCTTCTTAAACCGTATATCCTCCCCTGCCGGAGATTTATGCGGGAATGCTCACGCGCGGCGGGGGACGGGGGCTTTGCGTTGGCGGGCTTGCCTTACCGCTGCGATTTTTTAAGTTTTCTGGCTGCGAAAAATAAAAGCGCACCGCTAATAAGCAAAGCTATTGCCAAAATGAGCTACATAACCATATTATCCTCTGAACTTCCCCCGATTGAGTGGATACAAAGTTAAGCTCATAATAACCGAAGGAGAGTAAATCATGAGGAAACGAAGAAAAAGTTACACGAGTGAGTTCAAGGAATCTGCCGTTGAGCTCTGCCTAAGCGGTGAACGTACAATAAAGAGCATTGCCGAAGAGCTT
>Ga0123355_10001756_pt1 | contig 30310 bp, 25 predicted proteins | sample TergutEmb28metaG_3_FD_89872 | JGI IMG/M metagenome (GOLD analysis project Ga0123355, IMG submission 89872) | Embiratermes neotenicus P1 segment gut microbial communities from Petit-Saut dam, French Guiana - Emb289 P1 | ecosystem: Host-associated > Arthropoda: Insects > Digestive system > Gut ... | reverse complement strand
TAAAAAAACCGGAGCGGTAAAGGCTTGCGTGGTGTAGCATAAACGCATGGTTCGGAATGGATTATGCTACACTGAAATTCATCGCTTACCGTTGCTCACTATTGGTCTTTTTTTGCTTACCATACCAGACGGCGCAGGAAAAGGGCATCCGCTGGGTGGAGCTTACCGCGCCGGACCCCATGTCCGAGGGCGCCGCGCAGGCCCAGATGTTCATGCTGGAGAACGTGCCGCGCTGGGTCGAGGAGCTTGGGCAGAATACCGCCTTCTTCAACACCAACTGCGCCATGCAGGAACCGCTGATCACCCAGATTGCGGCGCACGGCGGCTTCTACCCGCTACAGTGCTGCCCCAGCCCCTTCCACGCCCTGCCGGCGGCGTTCAACATCTCTATGGCCGGGCGCGAGGGCGACGTTGACTTCCTGCTCAGCCAGCTTACCACGGCGATCGCGCAGGCCGGCGGGACGGGGCGCTTTTCCACGTGGCCCGTTCCCATCAATATGCTACTGGTCGAGATCGGCGTGCGGTACTCCATCGAATACCTCGAAGGCCGCGTGGGCAGGCACGACCGCGCCGCGCTGACCCGCATCGTCAACGAGGTGGCGGCGAGCTACGGGGCGGAAGTGGAACTCAGCAACTGGCCGCACGCCGGGGGCTATCTGGACAACTTCTACCGGGTGCTTTCTGACTTCGTAACGTTCTAGCTGTACACCTGTCCCGGCGGGAAACTCCCGGGTACGGGAAGGAAGGGGGGCCGGATTGCAGGGCGAATACGTATTGGAAATGTCGGGCATACGCAAGGCCTACGGCGAGAACGTTGTGCTTAACGGCGTGTCCCTCGCGGTAAGGCCCGGCGAGATCCATGCGCTCCTTGGGGAGAACGGCGCCGGCAAGTCCACGCTGATGAACATCCTCTTCGGGATGACCGTGGTGCGCGACTCCGGCGGCTTCGAGGGCGAGGTTAAAATCTCCGGGCGCGCGGTAAATTTCGCCGCGCCCACCGACGCCCTGGCCGCCGGCATCGGCATGGTTCACCAGGAGTTCATGCTGATCCCCGGCTTCACTATTACCGAGAACATCAAGCTTGGGCGGGAGGACGCGCGCGCGACGGCGCTCAGCCGCGTCTTCGGCAGGAGCATGGACCGGCTGGACGCGGAAAAAATGGCCCGGGACGCGCGCATAGCCGGGCTGCCGGTGGGCTACATGCAGTTCGTCGAGATCGCGCGCGAGATCGACAAGCTGAACATCCGGCTTTTGGTGTTCGACGAGCCGACGGCGGTGTTGACCGAGGACGAGGCGTCGCAGCTTTTGGGCGTGATGCAGACGATTGCGCGCAAAGGCATCGCGATTATGTTCATAACGCACCGCCTGCCCGAAGTGATGCGCATCGCCGATCGCATGACGGTGCTGCGCGACGGCGAGCTTGTGGCGACCAAGGACGTTGCGCATACCAGCATCGTGGAGATAGCGCAGATGATGGTCGGCCGCGCGGTCGGGGCGGTGGGCGCAGGCAGGCGCGCGCAGGCGGGAACCCAAAGCGGGCCGCCCGCGCTGCGCGTGGAAAACCTGCGCGTCCAGATGCCCGGCGAGGCAGTCAGCGGCGCGTCCTTCGAGGTCATGTCCGGCGAGATTTTCGGCATCGGGGGGATGGCCGGGCAGGGCAAGGTCGGGATCGCCAACGGAATCGGCGGGCTGTTCCCCGCTTCCGGCTCAGTCGAGGTCTTCGGCGAGGCGCTGGACCTTTCCCGGCTGGGCGACGCGCTGGACAAAAGGGTGGCCTTCGTCTCCGAGGATCGCCGGGGCGTGGGCCTCCTTCTGGACGAGAGCGTGGCGCACAACATAATGTTCCGGATGATGGCGGCGCGCGGCTCGTTTCTGCGCCGCTTCCTGTTCGCCAGCCTGCTGAACGGGCAGGAGGCGCGCCGCCACGCCGAAAGGATGATAAAGCTCCTTGACATCCGCTGCCGTGGCTGGCGGCAGAAGGTCGGAACCCTTTCCGGCGGCAACCAGCAGAAAATCTGCCTTGCCTCCGCGCTGACGATGGACCCGCGCCTGCTGGTGGTCTGCGAGCCCACGCGCGGCATCGACATAGGCGCGAAGGAGCTTATCCTTAACTACCTGACAAAGCTGCGCGACGAGGAGGGCCTGACCGTCGTGATGATATCGAGCGAGCTGGCCGAGCTGCGCAGCCTGTGCGACCGCGTGGCGATAGTCGCCGACGGGAAGATCGCCGGCATTCTGCCGCCGGACGCGCCGGACGCGGAATTCGGGCTGGCGATGAGCGCCGTGGCGCAGGGCGCGGGCGGGCAAACTGCATGAGCAAGGGGGCGGTGTAATGGTAAGTTTTGCGGGCGCTGCGGGGGAGCAGCCGATCCACCGGCGGATCGTCAAGAAGATTTTGGCGGACTTCGGGCTGCCGCGAGTGATCATCCTCCTGTTTTTTGTGCTGCTGTTCGTGCTGGCGGGCGTTAACGGCATGGACTTGCCGTCGTTCTTCGGCGACGTACTGCGCCGCTGGGGAATGTGGGGCATTCTGGTGCTGGCTATGGTTCCCGGCATCCAAAGCGGCATCGGGACCAATTTCGGCGTTACCGTCGGCATAGTCGGCGGGCTTCTGGGCGCGGTGCTCAGCATCGAGATGAACCATGCCGGCGTTTTCGACTTTGTTGCCAGCCCCGCCGCGCGCGCCGCGGTTCTGGCGCTGGTAGCCATCGCCATCGGCGGGGGGCTTGGCGTCGGCTTGGGCGTCCTTTACGGGATGCTCCTTAACAAGGTAAAGGGCAGCGAGATGGCTGTCTCGGTCTACGTCGGCTTTTCGGCGGTTGCGGTGTTCAACATAATCTGGGCGCTCATTCCCGTGCGCGCCGACATCATGATCCTGCCGGCGACCGGGCGCGGACTGCGCCAGATGATCAACCTGCAGGCGGACTTCGGCGGCGCGTTCAACAACCTGTTCAGCTTCTCGGTGGGCTCCTTCACCATGCACACCGGGCTATTACTCGTGTTCTTCGCTTTCTGCCTCCTAATGTGGCTGTTCACCAAGAGCCGGCTGGGGATGATGATGAGCGCCGCCGGGTCTAACCCAAGCTACGCGCGCGCGTCGGGCATCAACGTGGAGAAGATGCGCATCCTCGGCACGGCGATTTCAACCTCGCTGGGAGCCATCGGCATCGTCGTTTACGCGCAGAGCTTCGGCTTTCTGCAGATGTACAACGCGCCGCTAATGATGGGCTTTACCGCCGTCGCCTCGGTGCTGATAGGCGGGGCAACGATACGGCGCGCGCGGATTTTCGACGTCCTCTTGGGGGCGTTCCTGTTCAACGGCATTTTGACGATTGCGCTTCCGCTCGCCAACGTGATGGTTCCAAACGTGCCGGGGCTGCCGGAGATGCTGCGCCTTATCATCACCAACGGCATTATCCTGTACGCGCTGACGAAAGTGAGGGCCGCCCATGCGTAGCGCCAAAGGCTTGTTGAGCGCGACAGCCGGAAGCGTGGCGGCGCGGAAGGTTCTGGACGTGGTGGCGGAGAACAGGGTGGCGATTCTGTTCGCGGTTCTGGCGCTGGGCGCGTTCCACGCATCGGGGATGTCCACACGGTTCTTCTTTTTCGAACTGTTCACACGCTTCGGGCGCAACACCTTCATGGTGCTTGCGCTCCTGATCCCGGTCGCCGCAGGGCTAGGGTTGAATTTCGGCATCGTGGTCGGCGCTATGGCGGCGCAGATCGCCGTGTTTCTGGCGGTGCTGTGGGGCTGGCCGGGCATTCTGGGCGTGGGAGCCGCCGCGCTGGTCGCCACTCCCATAGCCATCCTCTTCGGCCTGTTGATCGGCAAGCTGTTCAACCGGATGAAGGGCTCGGAGATGATCGGCGGCATGGTCTTGGTGCTGTTCGCCGAGGGCTTCTACCAGTTTTTCTTCCTTTTCGCTATGGGCGGGATAATCGAGATTTCCCCGGAGCGCGGGGTGGTAACCGCCACGGGGGTGGGGGTGCTGAACGCGCTGGACCTTGGGCGAAGCGGCATGAGGCAGGCGCTGGACGACGTATCCCTCCTGAACATTCTGTCGGTGGCGGTGTGGGCGGCGCTCGCCCTTTTCGCGGCGATGGTCGCGCATAGGCTGGCGAAGCGCAGGCCGCTTGAGCTGCGGGGGCCGGGTGGGCTTTCGCGCCCGCTTGCGGCGCTCGGCGCTCTGTGGCTGGCGTATGCGCTTTCCGGCTTCGGCGCTCGCTTTCCGGCGCTTGCGGTGGACCCGTTCCTACAGTTCCTGTACTACGACCGGGTTGTGGGGCTGGTCGGGGTTAGGCTGGCGGCGGCGGCGGCGATCCTGCACGGGGCGTTTGGCGCCGCGCGGATAAAGCTTTCAGGGGAAGGCGGCGGGTCGCCGTCCAAGCCCCTAGCGCGCGTGGCCGCCGGAGCGGCGGTTTTCCTGGCAACGCTGCACCCAAGCATAAGCGACGGTCTTACGCCTGTGCGCATCCCCATTTTCACCTACATGATCATCGTGGGGCTGTGCTTCTTTATCAACTGGTTTATGAAGACACGCCTAGGGCAGAATATGCGCACCGTGGGGCACGACCGCGCGGTGGCGACCGCCGCCGGCATCGACGTGGATAGGACGCGTATCATCGCGATGATTCTTTCGACGGTGCTGGCCGCCTACGGGCAGATTATCATGCTGCAGAACTTCGGCGTGATGCAGACTTACGGAGCGCACTCGCAGGTGGGGATTTACGCCATCGCCGCGCTTCTGGTCGGCGGCGCGACGGTAAGCCGCGCGTCGGTCAAGCACGCGATCATGGGCGTAATCCTGTTTCACTCGCTGTTCATACTGGCCCCGATTGCGGGCCGCGAGCTTATGGGCAGCGCGCTGATAGGCGAATATTTCCGTGTGTTCGTGGCAAACGCGGTTATCGCCGTGGCGCTTATAATGCACGCATGGAAGTGGGTAAAGGCCCGCCCAAAAGGCGCGGCCCGCCCGGCGCAGGCCGCACCCCGTTAAAAACGGTTAAGCAATATAACTGTCAAGATGGCGATCCTTTGACGAAGACTCAATCTGCGCCATTGCCCGGTTTTCAATCTGCCGCACCCGCTCCCTGGTTATATGATAGCGGTCGCCGACTTCTTTAAGCGTCATGGGGCCCATGCCGCCCAGACCAAAGCGGCAGCGCAGCACTTCCGCCGACCGCCGTTCAAGGCCGCCCAGAATTGTTTCCAGTTCGCCTTTCAGGATGCTGTGAGCCGCCTGTTCCGCCGGAGAATTTTCGAACTCGTCCTGAACAAAATCTTTCATCGTAAGGGAATCCCCGTCATTTGAAAGCGGCGCGTCCAAAGACAGAACCTTGCTGGCCGTATGCATGGCCAGCGTCTTTTCGTTCAGGCTTTCGCTTTTTTCAGCTTTCACCAGTTCGCGGCTTTTGTTGCATGGCAGCCGGATCATCCGCCCCTTATCATGAATGGCTTTGACAATGGCCTGACGAATCCACCAAACCGCGTACGTTATAAAGCGGTATCCCTTTCCCACGTCAAAGTGCTTGGCGGCATTCATAAGGCCCACATTGCCTTCGCTTATTAAGTCTTGCAGGTGCAGTCCATGCCCCTGATATTTTTTGGCTACCGTTATTACAAAACGGAGATTGGAGGTTACCAGTTTTTCCACCGCGCGCCTGTTTCCTTCGGCGGCAAGCTTTGCTGTTTCAAGTTCTTCCTCTTTGCTTAAAAGGGGAATCCGGCCAATGTCCCGCAAATACGAGCTATACGTATTTTCCGCCCCGGTGTGTTTTTTTTCACAAACGCCCGCTTTCTTGTTTCTTTTTTTCATAATAACGCTCCCTTAACGTTAAGCCCCCGCGAAAGCCGCTTGGCGCGCGCCGCGGCAAACGTGGCAGCCTGTTATTGGTTCATATATGATACAGCAAAAAGCGTGCCAACCCCGGAAAAAATAGTCATAAATTTGACAAAAAAGCCGGAAAAAGGGCGGTTTTGGGGCAGGTTTTTGGTTCTTTTCCGGACTGTTTTTCCGGATTACGCCGCTTTTGGGCGAAAAAGCCGCCACAGCGGGGGGCTTGGTCCCATTCTTTCGGGAATAGGCCCCGGATGGCCCCCCTTCGCCTAAAAGGGCGAAAATGCGGGTCAAAATGATCCGGTTATCTCCGGCGATAGTATTGGGCGATACTGCCTTAATTCACCACATTAACCGGCTTCCCGTCAAGAAACGCTTTCAGGTTATCCACTGCGATATTCATCAGGCGGCGGCGGCTTTCCTTCGCGGCCCATGCTATGTGCGGGGTAATGTAGCAATTCTTTGCTTTAAGCAGGGGGTTTTCGCCCCGAATAGGCTCAACGGAAACAACATCTACGCCCGCCGCGTACACCTTGCCCGAGTTCAGGGCGTCCGCCAAATCCTGTTCAACAATCAGGGGCCCCCGTGCGGTGTTGATGATAATAACCCCGTCCTTCATTTTGGCGATGCTTTCCTTGTTGATTACGCCCTGCGTTTCGGGAAAGAGGGGGCAATGCAAGGATACCACGTCCGAGCCGGCATAAAGTTCATCTTGGGTAACGTACTTCGCGAGTTTCCCGCCTTCTTCGCTGTGCGCTATGTCGTAGGCAAGCACCTTCATGCCTAACGCCCCGGCAATTCTGGCGGTGGCTTTTCCGATGCGTCCCAGCCCGATAATCCCCAGCGTTTTTCCGGCAAGTTCGATAAGCGGATAGTCCCAAAAGCAAAAGTCCGGGCAGCTTTCCCAGCGGCCTTCCTTGACGGCCCTGTCGTGGTGCCCGATGCGGTGGCAAATTTCAAGAAGCATGGCGATGGCGAACTGGCCCACGGCGTCAGTGCCGTAAGTCGGTATGTTGGTGAAGGGAATTCCCCGTTCCCTTGCCGCCTTGCCGTCCACATTATTGTAGCCGGTGGCGAGAATCCCGATGTATTTGATGCTGGCGGAGCTTTCAATAACCCTTCTGGTGATTTGCGTTTTGTTGGTTATCACTATTTCCGCCCCGGCTATGCGCCGGATTGTTTCGTCCTCGTCCCCCGCCGGAGTGCGGTCGTACACCGTAAGCTCCCCAATCTTTTCAAACCCTTCCCACGAAAGATCCCCGGGGTTTTCCGTATAGCCGTCCAGTACAACAATTTTCATGATCGCCTCCAAAAAGAATAGTGCTGTTTTTTCCAGCGAATCAGGCTGGCGCTACCATGATGTCATAAATTTGCCGGTTATGCAATCAAGTTCGTCTAGGCGAGTTTTGCGTCGCGCTCCCGCAGTACGCCGATAACGTCCTGTGGGCTTTCCGCTCTGCAAAGGCGGGAAAAGTATTCTTCGTCTCTGGATATTTTGGTCATTGCCGCTAGTGTCGCTAGGTACCAAGGGCCCCCTGACTGGCTTGTGATCATCATGGTGGTCATGCGGATTTCCTGTCCCTCGTGGAACAGGGGTTCTAGGGGGGTGGACAAGGCGAAAACAAAGCCTTCAAAGCCTTTAAGCCGTGCGTGCGGCACTGAAAGCCCGGAAGGAAGCAGCGTCCCCCCGATTTGCTCCGTGTGCGTATGGTTTCCAGCAAATCCTCCCGGGAAAGCGGGAGCTTCTGGCCTGTGGCGTATATCCGTTGCACGAGTTCCGTTATAAGTTCGTCTTTGGAGGCGCAGGCAATTTTCGGGAACACCAGTTCCGGCCTCAGTAGTTCTGTCAGCGTCATGGCAAGATTACGAGCCTCCTTTTTCTGGAGTTGTCAACGTCCGCATTGTCTTTATATAATACGGGAAATAAACGAAAAAGGCAAATGAGCCAGCGGCACAATGCCCGGCGGGGGAAAACGCTCCCTAGCGGCGGCGGCGAAGGAGCCCTAGCATCTTCAAGAACTGCTTGTCCCGGCTAACCGCCAGAAGAGCAATCCCCGATGCGGCGAAAACGAGGGCGCTTACAAAGAAGGGTACGCCGTGGGAAACAAGGCGTCCATGCCCGGCAAAAATTTCCGCAAGATGCGGGGATAGCGCCAGCACAGGAATAACGGCGATGCCCGAAAACAGGATAAGTTTTAGCGTGTAGCCAAGGGTGGGCGTCAGGATTTGACCAAGGCTAATTGCGGGGTTTTTTCTAAGAAGGGCAAGAAGCGCCACCGTGTTGACCGCGCTTGAAGCGCTCAAGGCAAAGGCGATGCCCGCCCCGCTGAACCGGGAAACCAGAACAGCCGCCAGAATAATGTTGGCCCCAAGGGAAATAACCCCCGCAAGAGTGGGCGACTTTGAATCGCTTTGGGCGTAAAACGCCGGAGCCAGCACCCGGTTCAGGGCAATGAAATACAGCCCCGGTATATGAAACGTAAAAGCCGCAAGCGTAAGCCTCACCGATTCGTCATCAAAATGGCGGGTCTGGAAAAGGAGCCTGATTAAAGACTCGCCCTGAGCCAGAGAAAAAAACGTAACCGGTATGGCAATAAAGGCGATAATGTTCATGGCGGATGTAAGCCGTTGTTTGTATATGTCCCATTGGCGCAGTTTAGCGTGTTCCGCCAAATCCGGCAAAAGCACCGTTCCTATCGAAACGGCAAAAACCCCCAAAATAAGCTCCTGAAGCCTGAGCGAAAACTGAAGGCTTGACACAACCCCCTCCCCGGCGTTTCCCGCAAGGGCCGTGGACACCAAATCGTTGAGCTGGTAGGCCGCCATACCGATAATCGTGGGGCCCACAAGCCGCAGTACCTTCCGTGTCCCCGGATTGTCCACCGCTTTTTTCAGCCCGGTGAAAAAAAACCGTATCTTGCTCTTGTGCCTGAGGATAAAGGGAAGCTGTATCGCCGCCCCCGTAAATCCACCGATAAGGACGCCAACCGCCATTGCCCGCGCGGGGTTTTCCGTAAACGGGCTTAGCCCGTAGGCGCACGCAATCGTTATGATATTCAGCAGAATTGGCGCAAGACCCGAAGGGGCGAAAATTTTCAGGCTGTTGAGTATCCCCTGAAAAAACGCCGCCAGCGAAATAAAGATAAGAAAGGGGAACATGAGCCGGGTAAGAAAAACCGTTTCGCCAAATTCCTCCAGCCCGAAAAAACGGATTAACAGGGGGGAAAGAGCCGCCCCCGCCATAACCGTGAGGGTAACAAAAAACGTAAGGAAGGTAAGAAGGCAGGAAAGGAATTCCTTAATGCTTTCCCTGTCATGGTTCAGAAGGTACTCTTTAAAGGTGGGGATAAACGCCACCGCTATGGAACCTTCGGCAAAGAGGCGGCGGAAAAGGTTCGGGATCATAAAGGCCACCGAAAAAGCGTCCGAGAGCGCTGTCGTTCCCAGAAAAGCCGCCTTGGTCATTTCCCGGGCGAGCCCCAGAACACGGGAAACCAGCGTAAGAAGGGACAGGGTAGAGCCGTGCCGGATAAGCGCCCGGCTCTGGTTTGCCGCCGGTGTTTCGGTTTCCATGCTCAGGACGCACCCTCTTTCATTTTTGCTTTAAGGGCTTGAAGAGCCGTGTCCGCGGCGGCGCTTTTTTCCAATTCCCGGAAGGCTTTTTCTGTTCCGGCGGTTTCTTCCGTGCGCCCAAGGGCCATCAAAAGTTCCTGTTCAAGAACGTCGGGGTCTACGCTCCGCTCTCTGGCGGCAAGACCGGGAAGCTGCCGCCGCATGGCGTCAATATGGCCTTTAAGCGCCGACTCCTCTTCCCGCAAGGCCGAAAGGCGGGCGTACAGCCTTTCCGCTTCCTTTTCGGCCCCGGATAGAAGGTCAGCCATTCCACGAGAGCGGGCCAAATCCACACGGCCCTTCCACCGTGCCGCCTCATCCTCCAAAGCGAGCCGCTCTTTTTCCGTCAGCTTCAGGGTTGCGATGAAGCCAAAGATATACTCCTTAGCGGCGGCGGCGCTCATACCGGAAAGGTTTGCCGGGTCTTGGCTTTGCGAATCACGATTCGGCGAACCTTGGCCCGGCAAACCGGGCTCTGGTGTGTCGTGCGTCATTTCTTCTTTGTTCCGGCTTTCTTTGCCGCAGCCTTTTTGGGCACAGCTTTCTTCGGGGCTTTTTTCGCGGCGGCCTTCTTTGGTGGCGCTTTACTTAGCGGCGCTTTCTTTGGCACAACTTTCTTCGTTCCGGCTTTCTTTGCCGTTTTTTCCGCCGCCGCCTTCTTCGGCGAAGTCTTCTTCGGCGGCGCTTTACTTAGCGGAGCTTTCTTTTCCGGGGCCTTTTTTGCTGGCTTACTGGCTTTGGGTTTATTTCCCATCAGGATGGCTCTGGTAAGATTTTCCGCGGCGAATGTCAAATTCTGCGGGCCATTTTTAAGCATGGCGTCAAGGCTTGTTTCCCCGCAGGAAACGGAGGCGGCGTAGTCGAAGGAAGACAGGAGTTTTCGGGCATTCTCCCCGGCAAGAGCGCCTGAAAGCAATGCCACGGGTACTTTTGCCTTGCGGCTTTCCCGTGCCACCACGGAACAGAGCTTGCCCCCGGCGGTCTGGTCGTCGGTTTGGCCCTCTCCGGTAATGACAAGGTCTACGCCCTTTTCAAGACATTTAAAAAACCCGGCGTAGCGCATAACCAGCATGGCTCCTGATTCCATTTTCGCTCCTAGGCATATTCTTAGGGCGGCCCCCATCCCGCCGGCGGCCCCGTCTCCGGGCTGTTCCACGTCCTTGGCAAGACCGGCTTTGATCCACGCGGCCCCAAGCTTGGCAAGCCCTGAGTCCAGAATTCTTACGAGATCCGGCGTAGCGCCTTTCTGGGGGCCAAAGGTTGCCGAAGCGCCTTTGGGGCCCAACAGGGGGTTTGTTACGTCGCAGGCCACTTTAATAGAAACGCCCTTTAACCGTTTGTCCGCGCCGGAGCAGTCCACTTTGGCAATCCTTGCCAAGGCCTCCCCGCCGAACCCCACGGGGTTTCCTCTTTCATCCAGAAACCTAAAGCCCAGAGCGCTGAGCATCCCGATACCGCCGTCGTTGGTGGCGCTGCCGCCTATGCCGATAATCAGTTCCCGCGCGCCGGAGTCCAGAGCGGCCTTCATAAGCTCGCCTGTGCCGTAGGAGCACGCCTTCATGGGGTTGCGTTCCCCTTTTGATATGAGTTCCAGCCCCGATGCGCTTGCCATGTCCAGTACCGCCACTTTGCCTTTTTCAAGAAGCCCAAAGGCGGCTTTATGGGGTTTTCCCAAGGGGCCCTTAACGGTTATCTCTACGAACTTTCCCCCTGCGGCCTCCGTTACCGCTCTGGCTGTTCCCTCGCCGCCGTCGGCAAGGGGAATCTTGAACACCTTTGCCTTTTTGCAGGCCCGCAGAATACCCTCCTCTATTTTGGAACAGACGGTGGGAGCGCTCATGTTTCCCTTGAAAGAATCCGGTGCAATGATAATCTTCATTTGTGTTTCCTCGCTTTGTGGACTTGGGGTTACCAATAACCCGTACCTACACTGTACGCCCACAAGCGTATTATTGCAAGAGATGTTTTTACTGGACAGCGCCGGAGTTCATTTTTTTGCGGATAGCCTTCCACGCGGGTACGTACTGATTCAAAAGGCGGTAAAAATTCTGGTTGTGGCCCCTTTCAATAATGTGAAGTATCTCGTGTACTACCACATAGTCAAGGTATTCGGGGTTTCGCTTTGCCAGTTCCGAGTTAAGCCGCAGGGTCTGCCGATGGTAATTACAGCTTCCCCAGTGGGATTTCATTTTTCTGACATAGAGTTTTTTTACTTCCACGCCTATGACCGCTTCCCATTTTTTGATAGCCGCCGTTGCGGCTTCTTTCAGCGTCCGGCGATACCACCTGTCAAGAATTTCCTGTTTTTTTATCTTGGGGCAAAGCGGGGGAACGTACATTGTCATGCGTCCGTCTTTAATCACGATTTTGGAGTTTCCCCTGCGCTCAACAAGTTCCAGTTCGTGGCCCACGCCCCACACGTACACTGTACAGCGATTTCGCAGGGGCTCGGCTGCCCCTAGCTTCGTGCCTGCCGGATTATTCAGAAACCGTTCCCGGTGTTTTTCGATCCATTTGATTTTCGAGGCGGCAAACTTTTCGATAGTGTCCCGCGCTGTTCCGGGCGGGGCGGTAACTCCGACTCTGCCGCCGGGCGGATGTACCGTGAGCCGTATAACCTTTACATTCCGGTACTCCACTTCGACAGGGATGGCGGACAGAACAAAACTATAGGCGACTGACGTTTTTGTCATAACAAACATTCGTTGGTAACAGCGGAGCTAACACCCTAACGTAGCAAGCATTATTGCCTTGATTGTATGCTTGCGGTTTTCCGCTTCGTCCCATGCCCGGCTCTGCGGCCCGTCGATCACTTCCGCCGTAACTTCTTCGCCCTTTACCGCCGGAAGGCAATGGAGAAACACCGTGTCCTTCCGGCCTGTTTTGTTCATCAATTCCTGATTCACCTGATACGGGCGCAAAAGCCGTACGCGCTCTTCTTTTTTGTCTTCTTCGCCCATAGAAATCCACACATCAGTGTAAATGGCATCCGCCCCCTGCACTTCTTCAATACTGTCCGTAACACGGATTTTCGCACCGGACGCTACCGACAGGGGAGCGCACTTTTCGACAAGAGCCCGGTCGGGGACCAGTTGCGCCGGGGTAATTACCGTAAAGTTCACCCCCAGCTTGGAGCAGATTACCAAAAGGGAGCGGGCAACGTTGTTTCTGCCGTCACCGACAAAGCACAGCTTCTTTCCGGCGGACGGCCCGAAACATTCTTCCAGCGTCATAATGTCCGCAAGCGCCTGCGTGGGGTGGTAATCGTCCGTTAGGCCGTTGTACACCGGAACCCCGGAATACCGCGCCAGAGTTTCGACGGTGGAATGTTTAAACCCCCTGAACTGGATGGCGCTGAACATACGGCCAAGCACCCGGGCGGTGTCCTCCAGCGATTCCTTTGCCCCCAGCTGAATATCCTGACCGGAAAGGAACACCGGATGTCCCCCTTCCTCTCCAAAGGCAGTCTCGAAGGCGCAGCGGGTTCGTGTGGAACGCTTTTCAAAAAGCATGGCAAGCGTTTTTCCGGCAAAGCGCTGATGTACCTCGCCCCGCCGCCCTTGAGCCTTGACGGTTTGGGAAAGCTCAAGAAGGCTGCGTATGTCAGATGCCTCAAAATCCAGCCACGTAAGAAGCGGCCTGCCCTTTAGTTGTTCTATCATAAAAACCCTCTTTCCGTATCATAGCGGGTTTCCGGTTTGAGTACAAGCGGAAAGCGCCCTAGGATAGTTGAGGCTGCTCATGCGTTTGCCGTGCGGGGGCGGGCAGGCCAGCTGAAATTATTGCGGCAAAAGCGCATTTTCAGTATACTCTATACGTATGCGCCCCTTTGAAGTAGTTTCACCATTTAAGCCCGCGGGAGACCAGTGGGAAGCCATCACAGCCTTGGCGGAAGGCGTTAAAACCGGAGAGCAGTTTCAGGTGCTTCAAGGGGTTACCGGTTCGGGCAAAACCTTTACCATGGCAAAGATTATCGAGGCCGTGCAGATGCCCACGCTGATTATTAGCCACAACAAAACCCTGTCGGCACAGCTCTTCCGGGAGTTCCGGAGCTTTTTTCCTCACAATGCGGTGGAATATTTTGTTTCCTACTACGATTACTATCAGCCGGAGGCTTACGTTGCCAGCCGTGATCTGTACATAGAAAAAGACGCTTCGATAAACGAGGAGATCGAGCGGATGCGGCTTTCGGCGGCACGGAACATGATGGAGCGTGAAGACGTTATTATCGTGGCTACCGTGTCCTGCATTTACGGCATGGTAACGCCCGAAGTGTACCGTAAAATGACGGCAACATTTTCGAAGGGCGAGGTTGTCGACGTTGATTCCCTGATGCGCCGTTTTGTCGAGCTTCAGTACGAGCGCAACGATGCGGTTTTTGAGCGGGGCCGCTTCCGCCGCCGGGGAGACACTCTGGAAATCTACCCGGCATACATGGAAGAAGCGTACCGTGTCGATTTGGACTGGGACAAGGTTGAAAGTATCCGGCGTTTTAACCCCATATCGGGCGAGGTATTGGAAGAAATAGACCGCGCGCTGATCTACCCCGCCAAACAGTTTGTTATGCCCGCCGATATGGTGCATAATGCGTTAGGGGCCATCAGGGAAGAGCTGGCGCAGCGGTACGAGTTTTTTATGAGCGCGGGAAAAATACCGGAAGCGGAACGGCTGAAAACCAGAGTGGAATACGACATTGAAATGTTAAGCGAAATGGGCTACTGCCCCGGCATTGAAAACTACTCGGCGCTGCTTGCGGGCCGCAGTCCCGGCGAGGCCCCGGACACCCTTGTCGATTATCTTCCCGAACGGCACTTGACCTTTATTGACGAAAGCCACGTTACCCTGCCCCAGATCGGAGCCATGTATGCCGGGGATCGTTCCCGCAAACAGAGCCTTGTGGACTACGGCTTTCGCCTGCCCTGCGCTCTGGATAACCGCCCCCTGCGGTATGATGAATTTGAAAAACGGCTGGATAAAACCATCTTTGTCTCCGCCACGCCCGGAAAAACTGAAACAGAACAGTCCAGCCGTGTCGTACAGCAGCTTATACGGCCCACGGGACTGTTAGACCCGGAAATAGAAGTGCGCCCCAGCCACGGTCAAATGGAAGATATTTACGGAGAAGTGCAAAAACGGATCAAGGCCGGCGAGCGATCTCTGATTCTAACGCTCACAAAAAAAATGGCCGAAGACCTTACGGACTACCTTTCCGGCTTGGGCCTTAAAGTCCGCTATATCCACAGCGAGATAGAAACCATTGAGCGGGTGGAAATACTAACCCAACTTCGCTCAGGCGAATTTGATATTCTTGTAGGAATTAACCTGCTTAGGGAAGGGATCGACCTGCCGGAAGTTTCTTTTATCGCCATTCTGGACGCGGACAAGATCGGTTTCTTGCGCTCGCTCACAAGCCTTGTGCAGATAATAGGCAGAGCGGCCCGGAACGCGGCGGGCAAGGTAATCATGTACGCCGACAGGGTAAGCGATGCCATGCGGGATGCCATTGCCGAAACCGAACGCCGCCGGGCTGTGCAAATAGAGTACAACAAGAAACACGGCATTACCCCCACCACGATAAAAAAGGCCATAGCAAACATTCTTGAACGCCACGCAACGGAAGAAAAAGACGCAGCCGCCGCATCTATCGAAATAATCAAAAAGTCCTACAACGTGCTTGTGCCGGATCAGCGGAAGAAGCTCATCGCCGCTCTGGAAAGGGAAATGCTGGAACACGCGAAAAAGCTTGAGTTCGAGCAGGCTGCGGCAATCCGTGACGAGATTGAAAAAATAAAAGAGCTGGGGAAATTGTAGAGGCCGGAATGACAGGGGAAAAACAGGAAAGCCGGTAATTTTTTTACACCTATCTTTCTGCTGGTCATTGACGCATTTTTTGTACTGCCTTGACATTTTGTTCAATTTGTTGTTTACTTGAACAATCAAACTTTACAAGGAAAATATAGTGTCCAAAACACAGCAAACGCCGGTTTCGGTTCTTTTGTCGTTAATGTCGGAGTACCAGCTTAACCCCTATTCTTTAGCAAAGAAATTAGGCCTAAGCAGTACGTCTATAAGACAGGTTATCGTCGGCAAGTCGGGAGTAACAGCCTCGACCGCACTTCGCCTGTCTAAATTTTTCGGTCAGCCTCCTGCCTTTTGGCTTGATTTACAGGTACAGGCAGACCTGCAGGCCGCCGCGAAAAACACCGAACTGCAGCAAGTACTTAAAGGCATTGCCAAAGCCTCCAAGCCAACGTCTCCGGCAAGAACAAAATCCAACCCGGATAAAAAACCAACGCTGTCAGACAAACGCAAAAAAGCCGCAAAAGCTCCCGGCTCCAAGGCATCATTGAAAAAAGCCACCGTGAAAAAACCCGCCGTGAAAGAACCGGAGGAAAAAACAATTTCCATCGAATAACGCAGTAATTCCTATACGCACCCATGCCCATTGGCGGCATGGGCGGGAATTGCGCATAGCGCTGTAGCAAACGGAATTTCAAAAAAAGCTGAAATTTACCCCCATGCCGAAATTCCAAAGCTGGCCCTGTCCGGTAATGGCGTTGGAAAATCTCCATGCGCCCCAGATGTTCGGCTCAACGGAAAACGGGACAAACGTCAGGGGAACAAACGAGGACACAAGCCCCAGCCTGAACACCAGCGATTGCGCCAAACGCAGGTTGCCGCCGTTTATATCAAGCTCGATTCCTTCGGCATCGGGGCGGCCTTGGCTGTCGTAGAGTACGCTTCTTACCGACAACGTTCCCAAAACCCGGTTAAAATACGCATGGGAAAGATGCCTGTGGATTTCAAAGGAAAAAAGCCCCAGCGACACTTCGGCCCCGGCAAGCCACGTAAGATCAAGGCCGGGGGGATGAGGATATTCCTCTGACGCAAACGCCGCGAACAACGGCGGGCCGAAATTGCCGGAAGCGCCGTGCAATGTCATTCCCCCTTCGTCATACGCGCCGTACACGGTAAAGGCAAGGGGAAAGCGGGTCTCCACGCTTGCCCGGAATGTTCCTTCAACACGGGGCTGAAAATCCCCTACAATGTTTGCGCCCCTCGTATTCAGGGAAAAGCCCGTTCCAAACAGGTCATTGTGCCGACGGCGGACGCTGGAAAGCGCAAACCCGGCGGAATAGTAAAAAACGTCCGATGTTTGCGCCCAGTCGTAGGCGCTTTGCCCGCCGTCATAGTCGGCAAAGCGGGCATAGCCGCCGCCCAGAGCAAGGCCGTACAGCCACCGCCCCGCCGAGCGCATAAAACTGCCGGTTAACTGCATCCTTGTATCCCGGTACGGAATAGTGCCTGTTGTTACCACAGTGTCGGAAAAACCCAACGTCAGGGGAAAGCCGGGAACCGTATTCTGCCATATAAAATCCCCTATCATAGCCATGCGGTAAACGGCATCGGCATAGGCCATGACTGTTATAAAATGTCTGCCCGCCGGATCGGCCATAACCGAAAGAAGACCCGCGCCGTCCAGAGAAATGCTGTCGCTGTCATCATCGATACGGAGCAGGGGCAGGGGCAGCCAAAACCTGAAAGGGTTCATGTGCAGGGCGCTGAAATAGGGTCTGGACGGGCCATGCCACTGAAGGCCGTCCGGCTCGGCTGGCGGGTTCGGGCCGTAGTGTTCGCTGTCCAGCCTGACAAGCCGTATGCCCGTTTGCGTCCCCGACAGGGCATAGGCCGCCTCCGGAAAACGCAAAAGCCTGTCCCCGTAGAAAAAAGACCCCCGGTAATACACAGTGCCGTTTACCAAAACAGGGCTAAATACGCCGCCGGAAAAATCCCGCCCGCTAAAGACCGCCTGCATGGTCTGGAGATCGATAGACGCGAGCTTGAACATACGGTCGTTGCCGTTATGGCTGAAAAGAAGGCGGCCCTCCGACACGCGAAGGCCCCGCATATAACGCCATACATCACGGTACGCATACTGTAGGTGTGCGTAGTCATCGCCTCCGGCCCCGGCGCTGGCATCACTAGCATTAGCGTATTTTTCCACACGGAAAATCTCCCCGGACACGTAATTGTAAAGCAACAGTTCCCGCGCGCCTGAGCGTGCCGCAACAACCGCAATCCATTCGTCATCTATAGCCTGCGGGCCGGAAAACATAAGCTGTGGGCTGCCCCGTAAAAGAACCTCTGTGTTGCCGCTAAAATCCTCGAACACGACAAGGGTATTGTGCAAATCCGAGCGCACCCCGATAACGCCGTCCCGGAAAAATCTGGCCCGGTACAGGCCCTGAATCGCCCGGCCCGTTCTCCACCCCGTGTCCGCCCTGTGCTTGGTTACGACCGCTCTGTGCCGATCGCCGGTTAGCCGGAAGCCGGACACAAGCAATGTTGTGCCGTCCGCAGAAACATCAAGATCGTATGGAGCAAAGGATGAAGTGTTAAGCGTGCGGACATTTCCGGTAAGTGTATCGTACACACGTATCCGCCCTTCCTCGCCGTCAAGGATATAGATGCTGTTTTCACGGGCCGCCATTGCGGAAATGGAAAATCTGCGCTCGGCGAAAAAGCGGCCTTGGCCCGCAAGGGCCTCGTTGGGGTTTTCCTCTAGGCCGTCCAATTCCAGCGATCGGCGAAAGGCGTCCCATGCGTCCATGATTTCCATGCGGTATATGTTTCTAAAAATGCTGTAAAAGCCCGAGCGGTACTTAAAAAAGGAAAAATTGCTGTCCCGCCCCATAGCCTGCCACAGCTCCGCGTATTTTTCCATGCCAAAGGTCTGCACAAGCCACGCCGAAAAAAGCCCGCCGTATTCGTAAAAGGCCCCCCATTGTCCGGGAATGTCGTAAATGCCCGAAACCTGAAAGGGAGTAAGGAACCTTCCTTCGTGAATGGCCTGCCTGAGCATTTGCCGCGCGAGCGGGTCATTTACCCTGCCGAACCCGTCAAGGCTTTCCATTAGTATTGCGACTCCTTCCACCATGAACAGCGGCGCATTCCAAAAAACCGGGGTAGCCCAATTGCCGAACACACGATGAGCGCGGCGCCAGCGGTCACTGCGGGTATTCAGGGAAATCGCGTGGGCCAGTTCGTGAATAAAAAGCCCTTTAAGGTTGTCAGAGAAGCTTGTCCATTCAATATTCATGGGCGTGTCAAAAAGCATTATGCTGGGGCTGGGCATGGGGCGGTAAAAGCCGTTGAATAAATCCGTATGGGGCGTAATTACCACGGGAATACGGGAGGGAAGCGAAATGCCCAAAAGCGAACTTAGCTGTTCGTACACATCATCGGCAAAGGAGGCCAAACGGCGGGCCGAGGGCTCGGACTGGTGGGGGAATATAATATCAAAGTGCTCTGTCCGGATAACACGGAACGTAGCAAAGGGGGTGAAAAGCTGGGCGTTGGCGCAAACGGAAACTGCCACAAGCAGCGCCACAACCAGCCCACAGCGATGGAACCTCATTTTCTGGCTATGAAACATATCTGTATTATGCTATTATGAAGCGGAGTATATCAAGAGAGCCTTGAGCCTGTTTGAAAGGAGTCAGCCATGATTGTTTGCTGCGGGGAAGCCTTGATTGACATGATACGCGCGCAAGTTCCGGGCCACGGGGAAGGATTTCTGCCCCTGCCCGGAGGAAGCCCCTACAACACCGCCATTGCCATAGGCAGGCTGGGAGTTCCGGTAACGTTCCTTGGACGCTTTTCCACGGATTTCTTTGGGGAGATTCTTGTAAAGCGGCTGCGGGACAGCCGTGTGAAGGGCGACCTGATAATTCGTTCCAGCCAGAACACTTCGCTGGCCTTTGTCAAACTGGAAAAGGGCAAAGACCCGAAGTACGTTTTTTATACCGAAGGAACCGCCGACCGCTCCCTTAGCGCGGAGGATTTGCCCGCCAGCCTGCCCTCGGATACCCGCTGCATCCTTTTCGGCTCTATCTCTATGGCTATGGAACCGATAGCGTCCGCGATAGAGGCCCTTATTCTTAGGGAAGCGACCAGAAAAAGCACGGATCAGATGGATGGCGCGCCGGTTCTTTCGTTTGATCCGAACATTAGGCCCTGCGTGATTAAAGACCGGGCGGCCTACATAGCACGGTTTGAAAAGTGGGTTGCGGCTTCTACCATCGCCAAAATATCTTCCGGGGATTTTGAGTTTCTTTACCCGCAGTTAGAGGCGGACCGGGCACTGCAAAAGATACTCGCAATGGGCCCCCGGCTGACAATCTGCACCCTGAAAAACAGGGGCGCGCTGGCTCTGCTCCGCCGCAATGACGGTAGTGTAATGAAGGTCAGCGCTCCGGCGGTGGCGCTTCCTGTGGTGGACACGATTGGCGCAGGGGATGCTTTTCACGGGGCGCTGTTGTCGTGGCTTGAAACGAAAAGAAAAATGTCCCGCTCCGCCTTGGTAAATTTAAGCGAGGCCGACTTGTACGAGGCGCTCTTTTTCGCCAACAAAGCCGCCTCTATCGTTTGCTCCCGCCGTGGCGCAGAGCCGCCGACCCAGAAGGAAATTGAAGGTCTGAAAATCCCGGAGCAAAAGGTCAAGGCGAAGGCTACCGCCGTGAAAAAGCCTGTTGCGAAAAAGCCTGCGGCGAGGGCCGCGGCAAAAAAAACCACCGCCAAGTCAAAGCCTGGCGGCGGCACGCGGGGTTGAGGCTATGGCCTGAGCCTTGGCAGGTCGGTCTCCGTGTCCCATTCCCAGACATTCGCAAAGTTCCAGCCCAAGCCAACCCAGAAATCCTGATTGTTGGCCTGCCCTGAATCCGTGCCCATCTCCACGGACACACCGTGGTGGCGGCTTCCGGAGACAGGGGGGGTAGCTTCGCGCCCCCCGGTGCTATACCACCTTTGTAAATCAGAGCGAGCGTGGTTGTCTTCACCGATGAGGCCTTCGCCACTGGCAAACCCCATTACACGACCAATGTTAACGTCAACTCCAGATGAAACCAATTCATTCAACGCTACATTGCGACTGACAGCGCCACTGTTGCGTCCTACAATGCCGCCTGTACCACCGGCAGTAAAATTCGAGGGATTGTTGAGGGTCGAGTAAATATTGCCGTAGGCAAAAGTGTTTTCCATTGTGCCGGAGCTGGCTTGGATCCCTGCGATACCGCCGGTAGTATCATTGCCGGTAATCATAGCATCCACATAGCTGTTTTGAATTATGCCATAGTTGGAGCCAACAATACCGCCAACACGCGACCCAGAGGGGGCGAATACCACGCCCTGAACAAAAACCCTTTGCACTGTGCCCCGATTCGTCCCGGCTATAGCGCCGATTTGATTGGGATTGGGGCCGATTCGATCACTTTCCCCGTGATGTATGTCAACATAAAGCAAGCGAAGGTTTTCTACCCGGCCTGATGCGCCAATATCGTGAAACATTCCGTGGCTGCCGTGAAGTTCGCTAATGGCATAGCCTGCGCCGTCAAAGACACCGTGAAGCGACAAGGGCTGGATGTCCTCCCAAGGCTGTTCCAATGTGATACTTTGCGTCAGTCTGAAGTGCGTGCCCGGCGTTCCGGCATGGGCGCTTAAACTGGCACGCAACTCGGCTTCGCTGGAAATCAGGAAGGGGCTGTTTGCGGTTCCGCTTCCCCGGTAGGCTTCTCCTTCCTCCCTCTCCCTGTACACGCCAAAATCATCTTCGAAGATGCCGGGTCCAAAGGTGAGTATTCCGTCTGGCGCCACAAAGATGCCGTTGCCCAGCTCGCTCGCAGTGGTGTTGCCAGCAATTCTCCCGCCATATATGCGGAAGGTGCCGCCATCGTCTACAAACACCCCGCCGCCGGGAATTCTCTCGCCTACATTCGAGTTTCCGGTCAGGGTAACACCATGATTCATAATTACCTCTGCGCCATAGCCCACTTGGATTAGCGGGCCGTAGACAGCCTCGTCCATGCCGTCAAGGGTAATGTGACCCCGCATTTCGGGCCTGCCAAGAGTAAGAACAGTCCCTGCGCCTGTTACCACGGACAGGGGGCCTTGCGCTTGCGCATTCGCCCCTGCCCGGATGATTCTTACATCGGTATCAGAGAACAGGGTGATGTTCAACCCAGCGCCGTCGCTGAAATATACACCAGGAACCAGTATGTTATATGTTATAACAATGATTTTTTCCCCGCCCCCGGCATCTTCGACCCTCGTAACGGCGGCATGAAACGCATCTGGCGTGTCAACTTCCACTGCGCTGATCATCCTTACTGCTGCGGGCGTATTCCGCCCCGCCACGACTACTGCGGAGGAAAAGCCGAGCGCCCGCAGTTCGTAACCTTCGTAAATGTCTTTCCGGCCCATGCCTTCGATGCGGATGTCCCAGCGGCCGGGCGCTGCCGTTACGGCTACCCGACTTTCGCCTTCGCTAAGGGTTATCGGCCCGATTGTTCCGCCGGGGCCGCGAAGGGTTATCTCGAAGGTGTTGATCTCGTCTCGTGTTACAAGAGACGGCGGATGCCCAAAGGCCCTGACTGCCGCCGCCGGGAACCCTATGGTTATGGTTCCCTCTCCGCCAGCGGTTTCTTCGCCGCCGCGAAAGGGGCCGGAACAAGCGGCTAGCGCGGCTACGCAAAACACCGCAAAAATAATGTGTATCTTTTTCATGCTCATAGTTCCTCCTACGGCTCTATTAGAAATCTATTTCGATATCAATGCCGCCATCGCCAGCATCCGGGGGAGTCCCGGCTTGCGGGGTAAGGCCGGAAACGGCGGACGCTTCGCCCGATACGCCTGCCCCAACAGGAGCCGGCGGGGAAAGGTTTCCAAACGCAATCTGCACGGGATCGGCGGCCCTGCCCCCAACAGCCGCCACGCTTTCGCCGCCCGCGCGAACCATTACCGGAGCGCCCCTGCCGCCCGCGAAGTGTACGGTTCCTTCCAGCACTCTGACACTGCGCGCGTCAAATTCGAAGCTGGTTCCACGCACGGAAGCGGTTGCGCTGGGGCCCTGCATGGTAAAGTTCGCCGAGGCTCCCGCCGGAGGCCGCACGTCTACCCTGACCCGCCCGGCTTGCAGGTTTACGCTAAGGGTTTCCGTGCCCGCCGCCGCCTGTATTTCGCCAAGCGAAAGGCGGGTTATGGGGCGCACGGTGATTGTGCTGCTTCCAATCTCGATTATCGCGCTGCTCCTGAACCCGGTGGACACAATCGTGTCCTGCGCAACAAGGTTTCCGGCGGCGGCGGGAACAAAGCTGTCGCTTCCGGCGTGCCTTAGCGTAACATCGCCAGTTAGCTCCCGGATAACTCCGTTTTGAGCAAAGCCATACACGGCGGCGCTCATCAAACATACTGTCAGAAATACCTTCTTCATGGTAATTCTCCTTACAATCTATAATAGGGCCAGTGTAATGGCCATTTCAATCCGCCACCGGGGATTGGCACTAGGCGCAACATCGCCAAAGGAAGGCAGAAACGCTCCGGCTCCCACGTTAAGGCTCATATCCGAAACCGGGCTCCAGACAACCCGCCCAAAAATCTCGGTTCCCAAAATACGGCCGCCGCCGCCGCCAGCAGTTTCGCCTAACGAGGGAAACGCATACGTTTCAGTGTCCATGCGGATAAAGCACGAAACGGTCAATGCCGCCGAAAGCGTGCGGTAAAGCCGCGCGGAGTAGCCAAGACTAAGCACTGAAATTCCGGGGATTTCCGCTTCAAGGACATCCCCGTAGGTCAGGGCGGTAATGGGCGTGAAAGCGGACGTGGAGCTGCCTGCCGGACTGGTAAAACGCCCGGTAAGCGAGAGCATACTGTAAAATGGCGCGGGCGGTATCCAGTGTACGCCGAAATCTCCGGCAAGGGCGATGCTTACATCCGTGCTGTTATTGTTCACAGTCTGCGCCGCTTCAAGAGCGCCGCCGAGTCCAAAGATGAACCGCTGGAACGGCAGGGCGATATTCGCCAGCAGGTACTGACTGTGGTAGTGATAGGCTCTGTCCCGGCGGCGGTTAAGATCGGCTTGCCCAATCAGGGCGACGTCGAGCCGCAACAGTTCTGCAAGGGACGGGTGTTCCCAGTACAGGGCCGCCACTGCCCGGCGGGACGCAAAGTAGACATCGCCAAAATTGCTCCAGTTCCGGTTCAGTTCCCTGCCCAAGGATTCCCTGTCGTCTGCGGTCATGGCAATGTTCGCCCTGTTCCGGTAAAGAAGCCCGGTGTACCAGAGGCCCAAGCCGAATGTCCCCGCCGTGGTGTGGTGCGAAAGCTGTACGCCGTCAAAAAGGCCCGCGGCGACAATCTGCAAGGGGTCTGAGTATACCATGCGCCCTATGCGGAATTCCGTGTCGCCAAGGCTCCAAGAAAACTCGCTGCGCAGAATTTCGGGAACAAAGCTCCACGCATCATCTTCGTAAAGGACAGTGGCGCTTGCCGAAACAAACAGTTCGCCGGTATCGCCAAACAGGGCGGAGAAGCGGGGAACAAGGGCGGCTTCGTAGTCAATGTCCGGGCTATCGCTCCCAACGCTGCTAATGCCGCCGCTTTGATTCAGTATCATGCCAAAGTCGTGGGCGTTTAAGGCGGAGGGCGCAAGGAAGGCGAACATTAAAAAAGCGGACGCTAGAAAAGCGAATGGCAAGGCCTTATTCATTTTCCTCTCCTTTTTCTCCACTCTCTCCAAAAAATAGGCTATTCCTCGATATGGTCAAGAACTCTGCCTGTCAAATACAGCAGAGTTTCCCCGCTTACGCTTCCGGCGGGGCTGACCCTGCCGTGAATAAAGCCTAAATATTCCATTTCCCGGTAGGCGAAGCGGGGGGCCCCCGGTAATGGTAAACAGAATGCCGCCCCTCAGGTCGAATGAGCGCATTAAAAGCAGGGAAACGCCGTCAAGTCTGGCCGGGGTGTCAGGGGACGCGCCCGCAGGCAGCCAATTCCGCTGCAGGGCGAAGGCAAACGCCTGCGCGGGGCTGTCAAAGGCGGCGGCTTCGGCGGCGTCCAGCACAAAGCGAGCGGCCTGCGCGTAGGTAACGGCCTGTGCGGCCAGCAGGGTTTCGATTTCTTCCGCCGCGCTCTGGGCAGCTACGGAACCAGCCCCAAACACGAAAAGCAAGCATATGGAAAAGACGGGCAAAGGCGGTGTCATTCTTTTTTTTCGGAATAAAAACTTGTTTTCGTGATGATTCTTCATTATCTCTACAGTCTATACCTTTTTTACGTTGTGTCAAGTGTTTGTTTTGCGGAAATTGATTTTTCCCGGCGGGGGACCTTCCCCGGCTTGCGGGGAAGGTGTCCGGGGAGTCCGGGGATCAGTTGATAAGGCCCGCCAAACGGGGCAGAAATAGCGATATTTGGGGCACATAGGTAATTATCATCAGCGCCACAAACAGAGCCAGTATCCACGGCAATAGCGCTACCGACAGTCTGGACACCGATATTTTCCCGATGTACGAGCAAACAAACAATACAATGCCGAAAGGAGGCGTTAATACGCTTATCATCAGGTTCAACACCAGAATCACGCCGAAATGCACAGGATCAATGCCTGCGGCAAGTATCAGGGGCATGAGCAAAGGCACGGTAATGGTAATTGCCGCTATTGTTTCAAGAAACAGGCCCAGAACCAGCATCATTAGGTTCACAACCAGAAGCAGTACCAGAGGGTTCGTTATCGCTCCGGATATTACTTCCACAAGATGCTGCGGAATTAGCGTTCTAATAACGACATCTCCGAACAATGTCGCTGCGGCAACAATAATGCCTATGGAAGCCGCGTCTATCGCTGTTTCTACAAGAATACCCCATAAGCCTTTCAGGTTTATAGTGCGGTACACCACCATGCCCAGAAACAGCGCGTAAAACACCAAAACAACCGCAGCTTCCGTGGGGGTAAAAAGCCCGCCGTAGATGCCCGAAAAAAGTATTACCGGAGCCAAAAGCGGCGGAATCGCCTTCACAAAACTTCTGCCAAGTTCTTTGGGCGTGGGGAATTTCTCGCGGGGATACTTGCGGACAAGCGAGTAAATAAACACGACTATCATCATAAGAAGGGCCATAAGAACGGCGGGAAGAATACCGGCGATAAACAGCGCCCCTATCGAAACTCCCGCTATGCTTCCATATACGATCATGGGCAGGCTTGGCGGAAAAACGGGGCCTAGGGTAGAGGAAGCCGCACTGACAGCGCATGAGAAAGGGCGATCGAAGCCCGCATTTGTCATTGCCCTGATCTGGACAGCTCCAAGGGCGCTTATGTCGGAAACGGCAGTGGCGGTTTTGCCCGCAAAGACAACGCTTGCCATGACGTTTACCTGCCCTAGCCCGCCGGGGAGCCAGCCCACCAGCACCTTCGCGAAGTTAAAAAGCCTGTCGGTGATGCCTGTGGCGTTCATCAGCTTTCCGGCAAGAAGGAACATGGGCACTGCCAGCAGGGTAAAGGTATTAACCCCGCCCACCATCCGCTGGATGATAACGCCGAACCTGATGCCGCCGCCCGTGATTGCCATAAGCAGTGTCGAGGTAATGCCCAGCGCAAAGGCTACGGGGATACTGACAAGAAAAAGCGCTATAAGAACCAGTAAAAAAAATGATGGAGCCATATCACGCGCCCTGTGCCGGAGGAAGGTCTTTTTTCATAACCGCATATTCCAGCGCTCTAAGCAAAGACGCAAATCCCATAAGAATACAGCCTACCATAACAACGGCGAAAATATAGTTCATTTGAAACCAGATTACCGTGTTGCTTGACACGCCACGGGCAGCCCTCATAATAATGCTTAAACCGTATATGCAGACAACCATAAATCCTGACATGGAAATATGAATGACCACAAGAAGGCATCTGCGGGCAATATCCGGCAGCTTGACCGCCAGAAAATCTATGACAATATGCTTATTTCTGGTAATGGCTATTACGCTCCCCAAAAAAGTTACGCCGACAAACGAAAAGCGGGCAAACTCTTCCGTCCAGTCAATGCCTATGCCTATCGTGCGGAAGAATATTTGCAGTCCTATAAAAATACCGACCAGGCAAAGCATAATAACCGCAATGCCCAAAATAATTTTTTCGATAAAGTCACGCACTTTCAAAATCACGTTCATGCTTCCACCTTACAAAAACCAGCCCCGCCGGAGCGGGGCTGAATGCCGGACATTTTCCGGAATGCTTATCTAATAAAACTCTGGATTTCGCTCAGGCTGGAAGTCCATGTTCCGTCGTTAAAAAAGCCTTCGTAAATAGGCATAACCCTGTCGGAAAAATCGGCGAAATTCTCGATACTGATGTCCTGCATACCGCCGTTCAGAAGCTGCTGGCGGAATTGCTGGGCTTGCTCGTCAGAGAAAGCAGTACCCCATTCGGTTATAAATTCCCTTGCTTTTTGAACAACAATTTCGTAGTACTCCCGCGGCAGTCTGTCAAGCAGTCTTTGGCTTGCGTACAGCCCTCCCCAGTCAAAAATGTGACCGGTGTTAATAAGATACCTTTGCACTTCGTAGAATCTGAAATTGGCAAGCTGTTCGTACGGCCCTTCGGAAGCTTCGACAACACCGGTTTGCAGGGCGGTATAAAGCTCGCCCAGTGCGATTGGTATCGTTATCGCGCCCAAACCATCACGCCACACCGCCACCCAAGAGGGGATTTCGGTCATGCGTATCCTTAAACCGCTTACATCTCCCGGAGTACGAATGGCTCTGTCGGAAGAAGTGTGGCGCGCCCCACGCCATATTTCCGCTACGAGGTTGATATTGTGTTCAAGGAACCTTCCCCGCATTGTGTCCCCAAGGTGGCTGTAAAAAACGGCCTGTGCGTGCTCCAAATCCCTGTAAAGGAAGGGGGCGCTCATAAACCCAAATTCCGGGGCAAACATGTCAATAGGCATGATTCCGACCACGGCAAAGTCAACTTCATCCGCCGCAAGCTGAAGAATCAAATCCCGCTCGGTTCCTATAACGCCGTCAGAGAAAACATTGATGTTTACTGCGCCATTTGTTGCTTCCCGTACTTCATCGGCAAACCTGAGCGTAGCGGCAATTTGGGGGGACGCTCTGGCAAACGAGCTGCCCAGCGTAAGATTGAACTGTGCCTCATCACGGGCGCATCCGGTAAAAATCGAAACCGCAATTGCGGTCAGAAACAGACATAAACCTAGTGAAATAATTCTTTTCATAGTGCCTCCGTAAGTGTATGTAAGGTCATTATACTACCGGAGCTTTCAGAAAGCAAGCATTCATTTCGGCACGCTCTTTCGCGCCGTTCCCATCCCCATTGCGCGGGTAGCGTTTAGCGTTGCAAGCACAGCGACACCAACATCGGCAAAAACCGCTTCCCACATGGAGGCAAGGCCAAGCGCGCCAAGAACCAAAAACACGGCCTTAATTCCCAGCGCACCGATAATGTTCTGCCAGACAATGCGCTTGGTAAACCGGGCAATGCCGATAACCTGTACCAGCTTTGACGGCTCGTCCGTCATAAGCACCACGTCGGCGGCCTCTATCGCGGCATCGGAGCCAAGGCCGCCCATCGCTATGCCGACATCGGCACGGGCCAGCACGGGCGCGTCGTTAATGCCGTCGCCAACAAAGGCCAGTTTGCCCTTTGCCCGCTTTTGCCCGTTAAGAAGCTCCACTTTCTCCACTTTTTCGCCGGGCAAAAGACCGCCGTAGTGCTCGTCCAGATTCAGTTCTGCGGCAACGGCGGCGGCAATCTGCGGGTTGTCCCCCGTCAGCATAACGGTCTTGCGGATGCCCTTTGCTTTAAGCGCGGCAATGGCGGCTTTGCTGTCTGTTTTTACTTCATCGGAAATAGTGATGCATCCGGCAAACACGTTGTCCACCGCCACGTACACTTTTGTGCCCGCTGCGCTTTCGCCGCCATTCTGCCCGGAAAGGGAAATGCCGTGCGCCGTCATAAGCCTGTTGTTCCCCGTAAGGATTCTTTTACCGTCCGCCCTGACGCTTATGCCGCAGCCGGGAATTTCGCTGTAATCCGAAAGTCCGGCCCGGACAACTTCTTTGCCGTAAGCCTGCAAAATGGAAAGCGCAATGGGGTGATTCGAAAACGATTCCGCCCTTGCCGCGTACTCCAGCGCCTGTTCCCCGGTAAACCCGCCAGTGCTTTTTATGCCGGTTACTTTGAAAACCCCCTTGGTCAGCGTTCCTGTTTTGTCAAACACCACAATATCAAGCTTACTGAGAGCTTCAAGGTAATTGCTGCCTTTCACCAAAACGCCTTTGCGGGAAGCGCCCCCGATACCGCCGAAAAACCCAAGGGGTATGGAGATAACTAGGGCGCAGGGGCAGGAAATGACCAGAAACACCAGCCCCCGGTGCAGCCATTCGGCAAATGTTCCAAAGCCAAGAAGCGGCGGAACTGACGCGATAAGCGCAGCAAGGGCCACGACAACCGGAGTGTAGTAGCGGGCAAACGTAGTGATAAAGTTTTCGGTGGGCGCTTTTTTGTTCGTGGCGTTTTCCACAAGGTCGATAATTTTCGCGGCGGTGGACTGCCCGAAAAGCTTTGTTACTCTAACAGTCAGTACGCCGTTCAGGTTGATGCAGCCGGAAAGAACAGTATCGCCGGGCCGGGCCGCGCGGGGCACGGATTCTCCGGTAAGGGCTCGTGTGTCCAAAAGGGAATCGCCGCCGGTAACTTCGCCGTCCAGCGGTATCTTTTCGCCGGGTTTGACAACGATAATATCCCCGGCGTTTACGGTAAGGGGATCGACTTTTAGTAGTTCGCCGTCTTTTTTAAGGTTAGCGAAGTCGGGGCGTATGTCAATAAGAGCGGCAATGGATTTCTTTGATTTGCTGACCGCCATTTCCTGAAAAAATTCCCCCACCTGATAGAACAGCATAACCGCCACGGCTTCGGGATATTCGCCGATAATCAAGGCCCCAATGGTCGCAATGCTCATAAGGAAATTTTCGTTGAATACCTGCCCGGCGGCGATTTTTCTTGCCGCCCGCAGTATGATGTTGCCGCCGAGTATCAGGTAGGCGATTATAAAAACGGCCTGCCGGACGTGGTAGGGCAGCGGCAGGGCAAGAACGTTGAAAACGATTATGCCGGCAAAAAAAACAGCGCCCCCCGCCGCAAGCCGCACAAGCCTTTGCTTTCCGCCGCTTTCAAGATCAACAATGCCCATCTTGCGTTCCAGCACCACTACATCCGGCTCGTACTTGTGAACGCCTTGTTCGATAAGCCCGGTTATTTGCCCGGTTAGGCGGTCAGCGTATTCCACGTTAAGAATGGCCGTTACGGGGTTTACTGTAACCGCCTGAACGCCGTCTATGGCCCGGACAGCACGCTCAATTCTGGCGGCGCAGTTGGGGCAGTCAAGCCCTTTTAGGATGTATGTTTTTGTCATTCGCGGATATGCTCAAAGCCCTGCTTAAAGATGGCCTGTACGTGGCTGTCGGCAAGGGAGTAGTAGACTTCTTTTCCCCGCTTGTCGTATTTAACAAGGTTGGAAAGCCGCAGTTGTTTTAACTGATGGGAAATGGCCGATTTTGTCATGCCCAGAAGCACTGCTATGTCGCAAACGCACATTTCATGGCAGGAAAGCGCCCACAGGATGCGCACTCTGGTGCTGTCAGAAAACATCTTGTACAGGTCGGCAAGATCGTAAAAATCTTCCTCTTTGGGCATATTTTTTCTGACACGCCTGACAATACTTTCGTGAATAACTTCGCAGTCGCACGAGGGCATTTTTTTCTTTATCATCTGTCTCCAAACATCCAAACGATTGAACAATTGTTCAACTGATGATACCAGTGTATGCGTTCTCTGTGTGCTTGTCAAGCGGTAACCCGCCCCCCCCGCCGCGCGTGAGCCAGCGGTACAATGCCCGGCAGGGGAGGATATACGGTTTAAGAATCCCGCCCAAGGAACACGGCTCCGGAGCCTCGGTCTCCTTCGCCTAAGAATTTGGGCAAATGGCTTCTTAAACCGTATATCCTCCCCTGCCGGG
>Ga0123355_10001754_pt1 | contig 30325 bp, 30 predicted proteins | sample TergutEmb28metaG_3_FD_89872 | JGI IMG/M metagenome (GOLD analysis project Ga0123355, IMG submission 89872) | Embiratermes neotenicus P1 segment gut microbial communities from Petit-Saut dam, French Guiana - Emb289 P1 | ecosystem: Host-associated > Arthropoda: Insects > Digestive system > Gut ... | reverse complement strand
TCAGTGTTGTAATGGCATTTATGAATAGGGAAAAAACCATGCCCGTTAAAATTATGGTATGGTTTTCCATGTTGATATCCAATCGGCTTGCGATCGCCATCACTATCAAAATAGTGCCCAGTCCAAAGACAAATCCCAATATCGGCAAAGTCAGCACCGACATAAATGGCAATGTAACACCTAAGAAAATCACCATAGCGGCACCCATTGACGCCCCTGATGATATGCCTAAAGTATAAGACGAGGCCAAAGGATTTCGCAAAACTGATTGCATAATCGCGCCACTCACAGATAGTGCCGAGCCCGCACAAAACGCGAGCAGCACACGTGGCAAGCGTAAATTCCAAACAATCGCCGCATGAGATGCCGTTATATGCTCGGGAAGGCTTGTCCCAAAGAGATTGTGCGCAATTATATGCAAAATGTCACTCGGTGGGATATTTACGCTGCCTATGGCAATGCCAAAAATCATCGCGGCAATACTAATACAAATAACCAGTATTATTTTTGTTCTCATAGGAAATATTCAGGGAACACCGCCTCTGCAATCTCTCTCAAAGCCTTTACAATATTATGGCTTGGACGGTTGCTTGTTGAAGTATCAACCTGGAAAACATCGCCGTTTTGTACAGCTGTGATTGCGCCCCAACCGGGCCTATTCATAATTTCCGCTATAGGATCGTCCAGAAAATTCACTGACGTGATTATCACATCAGGATTGGCCTCCAGCAGCGCTTCATCAGCCACGCTGACCCAGCTGTCTTTATTCGCAAAAATATTCACAGCTCCTACAAGCTCTATCATTTCATGGACAAATGTATTCGCACCTAGCGTCCACATATTTGGCGCAGGCGCAATCTCAAAGTACACTGTCCTAGTTTCTGTTATCGTCCTTGCAATCGCCTGAATCCTATCAAGCTCAGCCTGCATCTCAGCAATAATCTCTTCTCCTGTATCATGCGCATCCATCACATCAGCCATAAATCGTATATCTTCTATAATCGCCGATATACTTACGCTTGACGGCATATATATGACCGTAATTCCCACATCCGATACTAGGCGCAGTGGATTATCGTCCCCATGGACGCGTGTCATGCCAGTGATGAAGATAATGTCAGGGTTTAAGTCAATGATAAATTCAGCATCAAGCGATAGCATATCCAGCACGGAAATGCCCTCTGCGATACCGGGAACATCATGCGAAAACCTATCAGTAGAAATTATTTTATCGCCAAAGCCAAGGGCCACAAGAACTTCCGTGTTTGACGGGCCAATTGATATTATAGTGCTAATTTCATCCGGCAATGTTATCGCATAGCCTTCTCGATCCACCTCCGGACGAATTCGATTATAAACCTGCGGCACTTCCGGCGTAGGTTCAGGCGCTGGAGGTGTCACCGGTGCAGGAGCCGCCTCTGCCGCAGGGCTTACCGCGGGGGGCATAGCCGGGGGAGTCTCAATACTTCTGCATGCTGTCATAGTCATTACAATAAGCGTCATGCTCAGGAACAATATAGCTTTTCTCATGTGTTTTCTCTCCTTGTCGTGTGCTAGCGCTCAATGCCGTCTCTCGCAAGCACGCCGTCTTTATAATAATGCTTCACTTCTGTCATTTCCGAAACCAAGTCGGCAGCTTCTACTATCTCTGCAGGTGCATACCGCCCGGTAAGAACCAACTCGACATGCTCAGGTTTTGTTTTTATCAGCTCCAAAACACTCGATACGCTAAGCAGCTTATAATAAAGCGCAATATTTATTTCATCCAGCATAACTATGTCATAGAGTCCCGAAAAAACAGCTTCTTTTGCCTTTTTAAAACCGTTCTCTATAACTATCGCATCTTTTTCATTCACTTCACGCTGACATATAAATCCCGGCCCGTACTGCTCGATAGTTATTCCGGGCAGACATTTCTCAATAGTCTCTACTTCGTGATATTCCCTGCTTTTCACAAATTGTCCGATATAAACCTGAAGGTTCGCGCCATGTGCTCTCATCGCAAGCCCAAGCATGGCAGTTGTTTTGCCTTTTCCATTGCCTGTGTAAACATGAACATAGCCCTTTTCCATAACATCCTCCTCCTAAATTTCTTTAAATCCATCCGAGCCATGAAAAATTGTATATCCCCTCCCGGGTGCAGGCTGCCATTCATAGAAATTGCGCAAGCCTGGAAACAAGTGCTCCATAACGCAAGCTATTACCCCACCATGACAGATAGCAATCGATACATTTCCCCGCCGCACGCTTTCCATGAGCAGCTCATACCCTTTGATAATCCGTCCATTAAAGCCGTTTCTGCACTCGCCGCCGGGACATGTCACAAGCCCTTGCTCGTCAGAAATCCATAGATTGTAATCGTTTCTATCTTTGAGTTCATCATAACTTTTCATCTCAAACTTGCCAAAGTGATACTCCTCAAGCTGTGGCAAAGCCTCCCTTTGCACAGGGCCATACAACATATCCAACGTTTGTTCTGTTCGCAAAAGGCCACTTGTGAAATATAAGTCAGCCTCTGATGGATATATACCTTGTCTTTTCAAGTCACTAAGCTCAAGAATGCCCCTATCAGACAATATAATATCTGTCGAGCCACAGTATAGCCTTTTTTCATTCGCCTCTGTTTTCCCATGGCGTATTAAGTGAAGTTCCATTATTTTAGCCTCGTTGGTATAGCACAAAAAAGGCGAACTACTTCATCCGAGCACTGAGCCAGACGCCCCATCGCCCTGCCGGTCTCTTCGCGCCACTTTCTAAATATGGGGCAAACAGACACAACACCGCATGAAATATCATTGCAGATAACAACGGCATCAGGATTAAGCTTTTCGAATTGTGCAATTTCATTCATAACATCCTTATTAGCTTTCACCAGTGCAAGAACCCATTTGTCTAGCTCGTAGACAGCGCTCTTGCCTTGTGGCATGCGACTGTCCTCTTCCCCGCAAAAGTATATATCCTCCTCTGACAGCTCAAAGCGTTCTCTTACATAGTCCAGCTTGCCTTGATAAGCCCCTCCGAAAACCAGAATCATAAAGACACCTCCACTCCTTGAAGCAGTGCCAGCGCAATAAGCCCGCACACTTCGCTTATACCCATTGCATATCCCAGCAAGTCACCGGATACCCCCTCAAACTCTTTGTATACAGTTCTTATAGCCACAGCATATCCCAAAATCACCGCCGCTGAAACGATAAGTGCCACTGCCCCTGCATATAAAAACGAAAGCATGACAGCACACAGCACGACGATAACAACAAATATTTTATTCGCTACACTGTTGCCCTGCGCAAGCATTGCGCCATAATTACTAGTTGGCATGTGGCGCAGAGAAAATATAACCAACGAAGACAACCCTCTTGAGATTACACTTATCGCAATAAGCAGTGCCAAGTATTGTCCTCCATCCGCAACCGCGTACACAGCAGCAAACTGCAGCAAAAACAATATAGCAAGCATAACAACAGCAAATGCACCAACATTTGGATCTTTCAATATTCGCTGTTTATCTTCTAGTGAGCGGCGAGACAGCCTGGCGTCGCTTGTATCCATATATCCATCCAAGTGAATAAATCCAGCCAAAAAGAAGGGCGTCACTGTGAGAGCTGCAGCAACTATAATAAGTGGAACCCTTGGCATAAGTAAAATCGAAGCAACAGCCCACCACAACACACCGATAATTGCACCCACCAGTGGGAATGCCGACACCATAACCGCCGTCAACTTCTCGTCCCATATATGAAAGGGCAGAGGCAAGTTGCTAAACATTCCCAGCGACATATAAAAACCTTTAATGTATCTCATGTAATAAACCCCTGCCTTTGTGGGTAATTAATTGAGTGTATGCCGACTCCAGCACAATATCGCAATTCTTCGCGACAAGACAATCAATGGCGGCCAGAGATTTACGATACGCTTCCGTGAGCGGGTCGTAAGCCATGGCGTCACTGTATATATAGTCGGATACAATGACTATATTGTTAATTTTACCCAAAACTTGAATAAGACCTTCGCTAACTCTCCCGGCAGCACCTTCGTCCAACTCACCTGAACACGAAAACATTTCATTTGCCAAAAGCGCCGTGACACTGTCCAGCAGAAACGAGCCTTTACGGTCGCATTTGTCCAAAATTTGCTCTATGCTCTTGGGCTGCTCTATGGTGATAAACCCCCAGCCTTCACGTTCTTCTTGGTGCCTTTTAATACGCTCTATGTCTTCATTATCTGCCGCGTTCATTGTCGCAATATAATAAAGTGGGCCTGTCTGTTGTTTTTTTGCTATGTGCTGAGCATATGTGGATTTTCCATTTTTACAGCCCCCGGATATGAAAATCCGCATCCTTCACCGCCTCCATGTACTCTTCTCCTATATTGCTCTGCTCAAACGTACCCATATCCCTGATAATAGCGCAGGCCCCGTCCATAACTGCGAACATAAGAGGGCAGCCGCTTCCCTCACCAAGGCGCATGTCAAGATTCAAGCACGGCTCCACACCCAGTGCTTCTGCCGCACATTTATACCCTTGCTCAAAAGACAAGTGGGACGCAAACATATACTCCTTCACATATGGGCTAAGCTTCGAAGCACAAAGAGCTGCCACAATAGAGATAAACCCATCTATAACCACCGGCACACGCATATACGCAGCGCCTATGAACACCCCGGCCATCGCCGCGATATCAAACCCTCCCACTTTCGCCAGCACATCTATCGCATCTTCCTGATTGGGCTTGTTCTGCTCAATCGCCATCTTAATAACATTAATTTTATTATGATATGCTTCCTCACTCAACCCCGCACCTTTGCCCGTCGCATGCTCGGGCTTCAACCCCTCGAGCGCGCAAAGCACAGCTGCCGTTGTGGTTGTATTACCTATACCCATCTCCCCCACGCCAAGTAACCTGTAGCCGCCGTTCACAGCCTCAATAGCTGTTTCTACACCAATTAAAACTGCCTGCACTGCCTCATCATAAGTCATAGCTGGCTGTTTCGCTATGTTCCACGTACCTTTCCGAATTTTTTTGTTTCTAATGTGAGGACTATCGATGTCTGCGTTAACGCCGATGTCAGTTACAATCAAATCCACGTCAAACACCTTCGCAAGAACACCCACACCGGTAATTCCCTTGGAGAAATTCATAGTCTGCGCATATGTGACCTGCTGCGGCGCAGCGGAAACTCCTTCTTCTGCAACACCATTGTCCGAAGCCATTATAAGCACACACCTTTTGGATGTATCGTAGTACATCTCACCGCTAATACCCGCAAGTCTCTTCGCAATCGACTCCAGACCGCCTAAGCTGCCAGGCGGCTTAATCAAACTATCAAGCCTCTTTTGCGCCTCATCCATGGCGGCCTCATCGAGAGGCTTTACCCTTGAAATATACTTGTCCAACATACATATCCCTCCAATCAAATAATAAAAAATCCCGATCCACAACGAGCATCTTTCGCTATGAACCGGGATAATATACTGCACAGACACGGCGCACCTACCACCATGTTTTTACAATAACTATACCGCCCCATTCTCTGTGGAGTCGCTACAGCAACGGCTGACGCCGTTAAAATGAGGCAGGTTTTCCGACTTAGACATTATTGCAATAGTTGTTCGCTAAATGAACAAGGGATTTTTCTAGTCAATACGGTAGCAGGACTGTTCAGGACTCTAACCTGATTCTCTATTATCGCATGAACATTATGCCTCCACAAAAGAAGCCACAAATCATGCGCACCACATTTTATCAATATTCAATTTTGCAAGTGCTGAATAACCCGCTTATGACTAGATTGCGCACAAATTCTTTAAAAGACAATGAGCGTGTGAGCGCAGTGCTGTAGCCAAGTATGAGCGCGATACACGCGACGATATATACTGGTTTAACTTGTAAAACAACACAAGTTAAACCAGAGAGGTCGCTACGCAATCTCCACGCAGCGGGGCACCTACGGTGTTTCGCTACGGAGCCGTTCGCTTAACTTCAAAATGCTTCAAACCTTGTGTGAGCATTTTGAAATTAACTCACTACATCCGTTCACATTCTATCATGTGTGCATTGTGCCGTCAATTTTTTTCCGTATTCTAGGATTACGATATTGACTTGGAGAAAAACATATCGTACAAGCATAGTCAATCAACCGGAAAAAGAGCACAAGAAAGCGTCGTTTTTTTATCAGATGAGAAAGCGCTTTGCCGCTGTACCCACAGTGATGCAGTGACCCTTTGGGGCCATAGTCATACGGAAGAAACCGGCGGCACGAAGCGCTTTTTTGGCTTGAACCGTTAAAACTGCCTGCTCGCCCATGCACCCAGGAAGTCCGGGCACATGTTAGTGCGACTTTTGCAGCACGCAAAAATTCTGAGTAGACAAAAAATGTGAAAGTGCTAGAATTTCAACGACATATAGCGGAAAATGAACAAATCTTATAGGGGGATTCAGGTTAATTGGCTATAAAATGTTAAGGGTTTCATAATATTGAAGAAATTTCGTTGATTTCATTATCCTCTCAATGATACAATCGCTGCATCAATGCAGTAAAGGTGGCGATGCAAGGTGAATGAACATGAAAACAGTGACTTGACAAAATTGCAAGCTAGATGTCCATGGAAGCGTTTTCTTGCTCGCAGCATGGATTTGTTTGTATACGCACTGGCGTTTCAGGCATATGCATATCTATTTTTGCGTCGAAATGTCCATGGCTGGTTTACTCGCGCTGGTCAGGGCGAGTTTACTCCCGAGGGCTTTCATGATCAACTGCTTTTCTGGCAAGTTCTTAATGTTCCGTTTGTCCTTGACGGCCGCTTTATTTTCTGGATTGCACTCAATGTATTGATTGCGTTTATTCTGATGCTGCTTCTTGAGCCCATAATGCTCAGTTTGTTTGCCACAACCCCCGGCAAAGCCTTGCTGGGGATTAAAATAAAAAACAGAAACGGTAGTAACTTAACAATCGGAGAGGCCGCATGGAGAGTCTGGTGGGTTTTTTGGCGCGGAATGGGGTTTGGAATACCTTTTTACAGTCTGTACAGAGCGCATGAAAGCTATGTAGCATGCAAAATGATGTATGAAAGGTATGGGATCCTACAAAAGTACGGCCAAATGGAATGGGATGACGATGAAGATTTAGTGTACACTGTCAAACAAGATAATCAGCGCGCAAGAACCGGAGGCTTTGTCACAGTATTCATTCTATGCACTCTTATGTTCATCTTTCTTCCTCTTGCCGCTGACATGCCAAAACATAGGGGGAGCTTGACTACATATCAGCTTCACGAGAATTTTGGCGGCTATTGGCAGCATTCGTTTAGAACATGGAATCTGTGCAGCAAATGCCATTCAGGCGTGATCAGCTGGCAAGCGACACCCTGTGCGCTGACCATTACTGAGACCGATGGGATTGTCACGATGCTGAGATATGAAATCAGCGCTCATCCTCGTACGCAATATGAAATGCATTACTGGACTAGGATGTCAATTATTAACGAGATGCAATATTGGGCAAGAAACTCAGCTGTCACATTTATCGGCGCACAGAGGGGCATGAGCTTTATCCAAATGCATTTTCCGGGTGGTGTGCTTTGCAGTTTGCAACCGCTTACCACAATGTCTTCTGATGGATATGCCAGCGGAAAGTTTATAGCAGCAGGAATAGAAGTAGCTTTCTTCATAAATCATAACTCTGACTCAGGCGAGCTTAGTGGGTACTTTCAAATGAGAAAGATATAGTACAAAAAACGGACACTCTGCGAGTGTCCGTTTTTCATGCAAACCTGTATTCTACTAATTCGCAAGTACCATCATAGGATTAACCGGAGTATCATCTCTTGTTACTCTAAACGAGAGGTGGCTTCCAAGCAAAGTGTAGAATATACTCGGCTCGCCTACACCGCCTACCACTTGATTTTTTATCACTACATCCCCTTCGCTTACAAGAATATGATCTTGCAGCTGGCTGTATGTAGTGAACCAGCCATTGCCATGCTCTATTACCACTGTGTTGCCTAGTCGTCTGTCGTTTGTAACACTTCTTACCACTCCATCGGCCGCCGCAAGTACCTGGGTGCCCACAGTTGCGCTGATACTTATCTTGTCATTTGTCCTAAATTGATTCAGCGTTACATCATGGATAAGTCTATCCATACTGAAATCCATTACTACCTCGCCTCTTACAGGCCAGCCCATATCTTCGTTGCCTGTGAAAACACTAAACACCGGGTCAGCTAAAATTGCATCTCCCGCAACCGGATCATCGTCCCAGCCTACCACGGCTACTTCTTGCCCTTCAGCCGGGGGTTGTGCGCTGTCTGGGTCAGGGTCACGATCTTCGCCTTGCGCTCCTACGATTCCTTGGTCAAGCGGCTGCATTACCGCCACTGCATCCGGCGTGTAGATTAGGCCAGCGTCTGCTTGTGGTGCAGGCGCCGGAGGAGCCTCTTGCGGAGCTGCCGGAGCTTCTGGAGCTGGTGCCGGTGTCCTGGCTTGTTCAGCCGGTGGCGCCACTTCGACATCTATAGGCTGTCCGTTCTGGTGCTCGGAGTTATCCGGCCGCAGTCCCCTTACCAGCCCTTCTTCTACGCGTAATCCGCCGCCATCCCAATTGTCGTCCTGTGCCCCTCTTGGCGGCGCGGGCACTGTTGTGCCGGGTGGAGCTTCCTGCCTATTTCTGTTCGCTAAATCGGCATTGTTTCCGCCCATAGTGTTATAGGTTATGCCGACAGCAAGCACAAGAACCACCCCGATACACGAGTAGAGAGCCATGTAGAAGCCTTTTTTCTCGAATATTGAGCGGTTCTTCCTGTTTCTGTTGTTCATTTAACACCTCCAACAAATACTGCACTCGAATTTCGAGTATGGTGATTATAGTATTAACCGGAGAGTTTTTTCTTATTCATATTTTTTCCACAGTTGGAAAAAAAATTGCAAAATGGATTTTCTTATCAGTTTGAGGTGATATACCCCATGTCATTGACCCTCTTAATATGATAGACGCCATCGATATTTTCAATCAATGTGATACTGGCGTTTTCGATGAATCCCTGTGCATATTTTTCACCTGTTATCGCAGAAATCATGCCAAGTATAGCCATACCATGACTAACCACTAAAACATTGGACTCCCCATCTGCTGCCTGCTCACAAATGCTGTCGAGGCCTCGCTTGAGCCTTGCCCTAAACTCATCAAAGTCTTCCAACCCATAAGGCCTGTCTATTTGTGATCCCTGAGGTACTACGTTTTGATAGCCCTCATCTAATGCATCAAGGTCAATGCAACCTGATTTTCCGGCTCTTTCCGCCGCTTCACGGGCCCGAGTCCAGGCTGTGTCACCGAGCACCCGTCCCTCAAGCTTACCAAGGCCACGCTCTCTTAAATCATCATCTGTATGAATAATCAAGTCCACGCCCATATTATCTCGCACAATCTGAGCCGTATCACACGCACGCTTAGCCGAGCTTGAGTATATCTTGTCAAAGCTGATTTCTCTAAGTCCTACTCCAAGCCTCGATGCAACTTCGCGCCCGGACGCAGTGAGGGGCGAGTCGCTCCAGCCTTGTGCGCGGTACTCGACATTGTGCTCAGTTTGGCCATGACGCGTTATATACAGTCTTACCAGTTTTTTCATTGTAAAGTCTTCTCTATATTATCGCGCGCGTGCTCGCCCCGCGACATCTTAAAATATCACATCAAGAGGCAGCCAACCTGACTCACCTCTTATTTTCGCATAAACTCTATCAGAAAATACTTCTATCACAGACACACTCTCGCCTTCATTCACAGCAAGCCAGTGGTCTGTGGCCATCACGCTTATGGCAGGTCTGCCGGCATCATCCCATATCCTGGACGTTGGAACATCTACAACCTTGCCGCTTGGCAAATGGCGCACACGGCTAAACTCCACGCCCTCTTCAAGAATATCAAAATGACGGTCAAGCCACGTTATATGAATACTTCCCTGCTGTCCTTTGTGCGTCTTTTTCGCTGTTTTAACAGGGAATTTATCTACATAGTCAAAAGAAAAATCATCGCCCTGAATAAAAAAAGCATTAAGCTGACCAAAAAACTTCACTACATTACCGCCGTCGATGGCTATTATGTGTTTTTCGCGACATATTATAGGATTATCGCAAGGAACTTCATGACAATAATTTGCGGTAGGCCAATGCCCGGTCACAATCCATTTATCAAAAGCAGTGGCTATCTCCAAAAACGCATCTGTCTTCATACACAGCCGCGCATCCTGCTCCTCCAAAGGCTTCGCCTCAATCCCCGCATGGACAAAAATAAACTTCTCGGAAGTAATTATATGTGGTAGATCATCAAGCCAAAGTCTTTCGAGCTCGCTCAAATAACTATCTCGTGCCCAATCACAATTCCCTCTAAGCACATAGACGTTAGGCTTTGTTGCAAGCTCAATGATATATTGCAGACACGCATGGCATTGACTGCCTTTCAAATAAAGATCGCCTAGAAGAATAAGAATATCATCTGCTCCAAAACCCGCCTTAGCGAGCAGGTTCTTGAACAAATCCAGCTCACCATGAATATCGCTTACACAAATCACTCGCTTGTCGCTAGGTATGTAGAGTTCTTTAATTTTGATAGACATGTTATATCCACCTCTGTTGATAAAGTGCCCCAGTGCAAATACACTGGGGCAACAATAAAGTTTTTAATCAAACTTTTGCCATAAAACCTTGGGACTATTCGCCCCAAACCCCAACAAGGGACTTTGCCCCTTGACCCCTCTCAGGCAACCATGCATCGCATGGTTGCCTACTAAGGTTTTGATCAAACTTTTTCAAAAGTTTGTGGGGTCTGGGGCAAGGCCCCAGGGTTTTAAAACCACCTTACTTAATATTATACCAAACATTTCCTCCCGGATAATAAGCCGCTTCGTCAAGCTCTTCCTCAATCCTAAGCAGCTGGTTATACTTAGCTACCCTGTCAGAACGCGCAGGCGCACCTGTCTTAATCTGTCCGGCATTAACCGCGACAGCGATATCCGCGATGGTGGAATCCTCTGTCTCGCCTGAACGATGCGAGATAACCGCGGTCATTTTATTACGCTTCGCAAGCTCAATAGCATCCAAGGTCTCTGTGAGCGTACCGATTTGGTTCACTTTTACAAGGATTGAGTTAGCACATCCAATCTCAATACCTTTTTTGAGCCTCTCAGTGTTAGTAACAAAAAGGTCGTCGCCAACTATCTGTACTTTGTCTCCAAGTCTCTCTGTAAGAAGCTTCCAACCATCCCAATCGTCTTCGTCAAGCCCGTCTTCTATAGATATTATCGGGTATTTCTTGCAAAGGTCTTCGTACATATCAACCATTTGCGCGGAAGTCCTTGTAATCATTTGAGGCAGCCCTTTAGCCTTTGTTTCGCCTTCGAATTCATATACACCGTTTTTAAACATTTCAGTAGCAGCAACATCAAGCGCCAGCTTAATGTCCACACCCGGCTTGTAACCGCTTGCTTCGATGGCTTCTAAAATAACGTCAAGCACCTCTTCCGGAGTCGCAAGGTCAGGCGCAAAGCCGCCCTCGTCACCAACGCCTGTCGCCAAGCCTTTTGATTTCAGAACTTTTTTCAAGTTATGATAAATTTCTGCGCACATTCTAAGCCCTTCAGCGAAACTGTCAACGCTGACCGGCATGATCATAAACTCTTGGAAGTCTACAGTATTGTCCGCGTGCTGACCGCCATTTAAGATGTTCATCATAGGCACAGGAAGGGTTTTCGCGTTCGTTCCACCAATGTATTGATATAACGGCAGCCCAAGCGCCTCAGCCGCTGCTCTGGCAACAGCCATAGAAACGCCCAAAATAGCATTCGCACCAAGTTTCGCTTTGTTTGGTGTACCATCAAGGTCTATCAAAAACTTATCAATAGCCACTTGGTCAAGCGCGTTTAAGCCAATTAATTCCTCAGCGATTATCTCGTTTACGTTATCAACGGCAGTTAATACACCTTTGCCTAAATACCTCTCGCCACCATCACGAAGCTCAACAGCCTCGAACGCGCCGGTAGAAGCACCGCTTGGCACCATTGCACGGCCTAAATATTCACCCGTGTCATCCTCAACAACAACTTCTACTTCTACTGTAGGATTGCCTCTGGAATCCATTACCTCTCTTGCAAATACATCTACGATTTCTAAATAACCTTTCATTTTTAAACAGCTCCTTTCAGAATCTTGTATATTTTACCAATTCGCATTATGTGCGAACTTAAGTAGCGTTGTGGTGTAGCCTATGGCAACAGTGCATAACCCCTACTGAGCCCATTTTCTCGAGTGTAATCTGCCGTAGCAGATTTGCGACGATAGGCATTTCGCGATTTTTGCGAAATGCCGAAAGTGAGCAAGCGAATAGAAAATGTCGCGAAATAGGTTATGCACCATTGCCTATCTTACCAGCACGGATTTCCCGCTCATTTCCTTTGGCACATCAAGTCCCATCATATCAAGGATTGTAGGCGCTATATCGCATAGCTTACCGCCTTCTTTTACAGCAACAGCGCCCTGATAGTTGACAATAGCAAATGGCACAGGGTTCGTTGTGTGCGCGGTAAACGGCTCTTTTGTTTCCGGGTCAATCATTTTGTCAGGATTGCCATGGTCTGCGCACAAAAGCATGGATGCCTGAGTCTCTAAAACAGCTTCCATCACACGCCCGACACATTCATCAACCACCTCGACCCCTTTTATAGTAGCATCGAATATTCCTGTATGCCCTATCATATCCGGGTTTGCATAGTTTACTATTATGAGATCATAGGCTTTGCTTCTTATCCGCGCTACGAGCTCGTCCGTGACTTCAGCCGCACTCATTTCAGGCGCTAGGTCGTAGGTTGCAACTTGGGGAGAAGGAATAAGCACTCGATCCTCGCCTTTGTAGCTCACTTCTATGCCGCCATTGAAGAAAAACGTTACATGCGCGTACTTCTCAGTCTCCGCTATGCGAAGCTGAGTCATGCCCTGTGACGAAATGTATTCACCCAAAGTGTTTTCCAAACTTTGCGGCTCAAACGCCACAGATACATTTGGCATTGTCGCGTCATACTCCGTAAAACATACATAATGCAACGGAAAAAAGCCTTTAGCCCGCTCAAAATCACTAAATTCCGGGTCAACTAAAGCCCGCGTGATTTCCCTGGCTCTGTCCGGCCTGAAATTATAGAAAATGACCGAGTCATTCTTAGAAACTGTGGCTACAGGCGCGCCATCTTCCGTAACTACACAAGGAATTACAAACTCATCTGTTACACCATCGTCATATGACTTTTGCAAGTAGTCCACAGGGCAATCTGTCATTTCACCCTCGTTAAGCACAAGGGCTTTATACGCTTTTTCAACGCGCTCCCAACGCTTGTCCCTATCCATGATATAATAACGCCCGTGAAGCGTCGCAATTTTGCCAACGCCTACCTCCGATAACTTTTGCTGCAATTCCTTCAAATAGCCCAGCCCTGACTTTGGCGGCGTGTCTCTGCCGTCAAAAATACAATGTACATAGACTTTTTTTAGTCCGCTTTGCGCAGCCATATCCAAAATAGCGAACAAGTGCTCAGTATGGCTGTGTACTCCTCCATCCGAGGTCAGCCCCCAGATATGCAGTGCAGAGTCATGCTTTTTACAATTTACGATAGCGTCCAAAAGCGCTTTATTTTGGAAAAAATCTCCATCCTGAATGCTTTTCGTAATACGTGTTAGGTCCTGATAAACAATGCGCCCAGCTCCAATGTTCGTATGCCCTACCTCAGAATTGCCCATCTGCCCGTCAGGAAGCCCCACGTCAATCCCGGACGCGTTCCCGGGCGCCCACGGATATTCCTTAAATATCTTGTCCAAATTAGGAGTTTTGGCGGCGGCTATAGCGTTGCCCTCGATTTCATCGCTCAGGCCATAGCCGTCCAAAATCATTAGTACGACGTTTTTTCTGCTCATAAAATCTCCTTAACTTCTATGTTTTTATACACAGCATAACCGCTTAACAAAATCCCCAGCCCGCCAATCAGCGAAAGCACAAAGCCGCCTGTATTATAGGATGCTATGCTTCCCTCAATAATTATCAGAAATTGGCCCGTATACACCGACCCGCCAAGCTGATGGCGAAGGAAATTATTGGCGGCTCTATGCCCCAGCGCAGACGAATTAAATATCAACATAAGACCTATTATAAACGTCACGCCGGTAACAGTGAATGCTGCGATAGCTAAATAAAGTTTATTTTTCATAAGGCCTCCTATGCTTTGGCTATAACCTCGAAGTCCTCCTTCAAGCTTGCGCCGCCCACAAGACCGCCATCGATATTCGCTTGTGCAAACAGTTCTTGTGCATTGGCCGCTGTTACGCTGCCGCCATATAAAACGCGAATTTGTTGAGAGGTTTCAGACCCAAACAATTCGCAAAGCAATGCTCTTATCGCCGCACATACCTCTTCCGCTTGCTCAGTGGTCGCTGTCACTCCTGTGCCTATGGCCCAAACCGGCTCGTATGCCACGACAGTCTTTGCAGCACTTTCCGCGTCAATGCCCAAAAACGCGCGCTTAATCTGCATCCTAACCAGCTCAATAGTGACGCCATCCTCACGCTCTTTAAGACTCTCTCCCACACAAACGATAGGCGTTAAGCTCTGCTCCAGTGCCTTCACAAGCTTTCTATTCACAATTTCATCACTCTCGCCAAACAACTGACGACGCTCCGAATGTCCCAGTATAACATGCTTAGCACCTGCACTTATAAGCATCTGTGCAGAAATTTCCCCGGTGAAAGCGCCACTGTCTTCAAAGTACATATTCTGCGCTCCAACAGACACATCAGTGCCCTTCACAGCTTCAATCACACCTGCAATGCTCACAAACGGCACGCAAAACACCACTTCAGCACCACCTGCCATTTTTGGCGCAAGCGCCGCCGCGAAAGTGCGAGCCTCGCTAGGCGTTAAATTCATTTTCCAATTACCCGCTACCAGTTTTTTTCTCATTTATTCCTCCTGCACTGCCTATCTATTTGCTTTGCTTAAACAACTTTTCATTGCCGCGTTTAAAGTTACCTGTCGCTTTTGCCATAATCAACTGAGCGTCTTTACCTTCAGTGCCTTGAATTTTCACAATGAAATCCTCAGCTTTTTTGCCACTCAGAGTAACTACATGCTTACCTTCATATGCAATAAATACTTTCATATCCTTGGTTACCCTGTACGTGAAAACTTCTTCGCCAAGGACACCACGCTTATCTTCAATAACAACGACACCTCACCTCATACTTTATCCTGAACCGCCTCTACCCCCGGCAGCGCTTTGCCCTCAAGAAACTCAAGACTGGCACCTCCGCCGGTTGAGACATGGCTCATCTTGTCCTTATATCCGAACTGCACAACAGCCGCCGCAGAGTCTCCGCCTCCTATGATTGTAGTTGCCTCAAGATTTGCCAATGCCTCTGTTACTGCAATCGTGCCTTTAGCAAAATTATCCATTTCAAATACGCCCATAGGCCCATTCCAGATAACTGTTTTCGCGCCTTTCAGTGCGTCAACATAAGTTTTTATAGTCTCAGCACCGATATCAACGCCTATCCAGCCCGGCTCTATTTTGTCCACGGATACCGTCTTGAAGTTTGCATCGTTCGCGAATTTATCAGCTATGATGGTATCTACCGGCAAAAGCAGCTGTACGTTGCTTGCTTTTGCTTTTTCTATCAATCCCTTGGCATAGTCCAGCCTGTCTTCTTCAAGAAGAGAGTTTCCTATTTCATGCCCCATGGCTTTTATGAACGTATAAGCCATGCCCCCGCCGATTATAAGTATATCCACTTTTTCCAGGAGTTTGTTTATAACAGCGATTTTGTCTGACACCTTAGAGCCTCCAAGGATGGCCACAAACGGACGTTCCGGGTCATTTACAGCATTACCCAAAAACGCCAGCTCTTTTTGCATTAAATACCCCACTGCGCTGGTATCTAAAAATTCAGCCACGCCTGTGGTCGACGAATGCGCCCTATGCGACGATCCAAACGCATCCAGCACAAAAATATCAGCGATAGACGCAAGCTCTTTTGAGAAAGCCTCATCATTTTTACTCTCTTCTTTTCTGAAACGAGTATTCTCAAGCAATGCTATGTCACCATTTTTGAGCGTGTCCACAGCCTTTTTCACTTCATCACTGACTACTTTGTTGTCTTTTAGAAACGCTACCTCTTTGCCTAAAAGCTCAGACAGCCTTTTAGCGACGCGCTCCAGCGAAAATTCTTCCTCACACTCTTTAGGTCGCCCGAAATGAGAACACAAAATAACTCGCGCTCCGCCACCTATTAGCTTCTCGATGGTTGGCAGTGCCGCCAATATTCGCGTATCATCAGTAATTTTGCCGTCAACTACAGGCACGTTAAAGTCGCATCTAAGAAGCACTCTTTTCCCAAGCACCTGAATATCGTCTATAGTTTTTTTGTTAAACATCTCAACGCCTCCTTAATCTTTTACTTCACAATTAATATTTTAGCACTTGAGTAAAATTTTAACAAGTTAATTTCTTGAAAAATTGGACAACTTATTATATAATCAAGCTGTGAGCAATTATATTCCATAAAATGCCAACATAGAAAGGAGTTTTAAACTTGAAAAGACTAGCACTAACTTTAGCACTTATAATGGCTCTTACTTCCATTATGGTGCCTACGCCACTTCTGGCAGCACCTGTTGCCGCAAATGTGGTAATCAATGGGGTACCTTACGTTCCAACAAACCCTATTCACAACATCAATGACCGTCTGATGCTTCCATTTAGAGAAATAAGCGAAGCTGTAGGCGCGCAAGTTTCTTGGAACGAAGCTAATAGACGCATCACAACCACTTTTGGCAACCGATACTCTATTATGCACGTAGACAACTTAGTTGTAACATACGGCACGTTCACGCGCAACGCACAGGGCGAGATGCAGTTCAGCCCGGATTCTACCACAAGAATCTTATACGTTGCACCAACGCTTATAGGCAATTTCACCTATATCCCATTACGTGCTTTTGAAACTTTGGACATTGAGGTAAACTGGGCAGCACATACAAGCACAGCATTTGTGACGGCTACGCCTCCAACTGCAGGCCCGGAGACACCGCCTCAGCAACCACCTCAACAACCACCTGACAATCGTCCACCAAACTTTGGCGATTTCTCAAACACAAGCCACTTTAGAATAATTGGCTCGAGCACGGCAAGAAGCATGCACCAAGATAGCAATAACAATCCTTTTGTTTTCGTTCTGTATAACAGCGACCTTGAATCATCCAAAGCCATCGTTCCAAACATTCAAGATTTGGCTCAAGAGTTGCAGTTCCGTGTTTACGGTGTTGATATGGCGAACACAAATAACAGAGCAGTTGACAATAACTGGCTGTGGCAGACATTCAGAGAAGCTCAGTTCCAAGATCCAACTATATACTTCGTACACAGCAGAAACAATATTCAACAAATTCAAGCACCAAATAATATGAACGTGCTTAGAGACAGACTTTTACGATTCCGCACAGAGTCTGAAACAGGCATCGCTTTCGGCGATTTCTCAAATACAAATTATTTCACAAACCGCTCTGACAATTTCATTGCACAGGAAATCAATAGCAGAAACGAGTTTATAGTGGTGCTTTATAATTCCAGAGCTGTAGACGCAGGCTCAGGCCATTATGTTCCTATAATCAAAGCTGCAGCGGCTCAGCGTGGGGTTCCTATTTATGGACTTGATATCGACAGGCATCCAAACTTCCACAGAAATATAGACTGGTTCAGTGGTTTTAGAGATATCCATGATAATGATCTGCCAACAATGGTTTTGGTGTACAGAGAAAGAAATCGTATGCGCTATCATAGCCAGCCACAGACTGTTGAGCGCGCTATGAGATATATTGATGAGTTCTTGGATAATCGTGCAACCACCACTAATCAAGGCTCTCAGTTCAACGATCTTCCAAGCGGAACTGCTTTTATCAATGAAAGCATGACAGTGTTAAGAGATTTTTATTCAGGGAGAAATGACTCGTTTGTAATATTTATGTATGATTCTTCTGATGCTGACTACCGAACTATGGTAGAAGCTTTCGTGAACCATGTAAACTCTTTGACCAGCGCGGAGCGAGGCGGAATAAGGATATATGGCGTGAATAAAAGCTCCACTGTATTCGCTGCTAATCGCAATCGTGCGAATTTCGACTGGATTGGAATAAGTAACGCACACTATAATACTACCATGCCAATTATGGTGTTCGTAGAGAATGGCAACATTAATAATCCAACGTGGTATCCATCGAACGTTAATACAACTATGACAGCACTTCGACTTGCTTCAGCTCTAACACTTTGGCTGCAGTAATAAATAGCAGAAGAATTTAGATTTGCATAAAAACCTTACAACACAAAGCGACTATCCTTTTATGAGGATGGTCGCTTTATTTTGCTTGAGCTAAACGCTTATTGCATACGACTTTCTAATCACTTCCTACCCCTCAAATAACATCGAAATAAGCAAAGCCATTGGATATATAAAACTGTCCCCGAAGGCTTAATACTAGGCAGCTTTGCCAGCTTTAACGCCGTAGAAATCCGGTTCTTAGACAAAATATTAAACACCCCCTGTTTATTACATATCTCCAAAAAATTCATATATAGTTTTTGCTGCTCCATAGGTATATCCGGCTGCGCTTTTTTGATAAAATGCACAAGTACAATGTCCACAGAAGGCATTGGATGAAAGTCATGCTTTGAAAAGTGATAAATAATTTTCGTATCAAAAAAAGGCTTTATAATGAGAGACATGGCAGTATCAACCGGCTTGCCCATGAATCGTTTGGCAGCTCCTTTTTCCATTATTAGCCATGCTTCCTGTGGCGGATTCCTTGCAGTGATTAGCTTCTTTACAATCTGCGTTGTTACAGAAAACGGGATATTAGAAAACACTTTGTAATCGCTGCGCTCCGGCAAAGGCGCCGATAAAAAGTCTTGACATTTAATCGACAAACCTTCCATATCTCCGATTCTGTCTAGGAGCTTACTGTATAGACCTTTGTCTATTTCATAGGCGCCTACAGCCCTGCATATTTTAATCAAATTTCTTGTAATATGTCCCTTTCCCGCGCCAATTTCAATCACATAGTCATCCTTTCCAATAGATGTGCGGCGCAGCAAGCGATTAATAGTTTTACTGCTTGTCAAAAAGTTCTGTGACACCGAAAACGGCAGCACCTTAATGTGCCTCTTATTTTTGGGCATAAAAATACACCTCCATGATTGTAAAATTCGAATCATTAAAGGCGCATTAAAAAAGCGGGCTATATCACGAGATTCCCTCGGCAATACAATCTGCTATTTAACACGCCTTATTAACGAAAACGAATGTTACATGCTCCCATTAGGTGTATAGTCCTTTTCTTTTAATTTTGTTAAATCTGCCTGAAAAAACGCTTTGTATTTTCTTTTATGCGCATACTATATCACGCTTTTCATAACAGTGTCAATATACAGAAAATCGTGCTAATGCACGATTTTCTCCAAAGGTTTTGATTAAACTTTTGAAAAAGTTTACGGGGCTTGGGGCGGAGCCTCAAGGCTTTAATCCCCCTCCACAACACCACCACAGATAATCCTGCCATCAGAATCATAAAATACCGCGGACTGCCCAGGCGTAATCGCCCGCTGCTTATCCATAAATTGGCATATAATACGTTCACCGTCCATACGCAAAGAACACCTAGCAGGCTTGTGCGCATAGCGAATCTGCCCTAACACCTCAATGACCTCGTTCTCATCCAAACCACCTTTGCCCATGAAACTTACATCACCCATTATAAATTGACCAGAGTACACTCCCTCATTATCAGAAAGCATCACCGTGTTATCAGCCACGTTTATCTTTTTCACAAACACAGGCCTTCCAAACGCGCCTAAACCCTTTCTCTGCCCAATGGTGTAGTAAATAACCCCCTTGTGCTTCCCTATAACAGTCCCGGCCTCATCTATAAAATTACCCGGCTCTACAGCCCCGCATCCACTTCTCTCAAGGAACGCGCCATAATCATTGTCCGGTATAAAACATATCTCTTGGCTATCCGGCTTATCCGCTGTCCCAAGCCCCAGCTCCGCCGCAATCCGCCGCACCTCGTCTTTTCTTAAATCACTTATCGGCATCAGCGTATTTCTTAGCTGCTGCTGTGTTAAGTTATAAAGCGCATACGACTGATCCTTGGGATTATCAAAATCCTTTTGAATACTCAAGCGCCCATTATCCATCTCAACAATTTTTGCATAATGCCCGGTCGCTATGTAATCCACACCCAAAGAAAGAGCTTTCGAAAGAAGGCTCTCCCATTTAATGAACCTATTACAAGCAATACAAGGGTTAGGCGTGCGCCCTCTCAGATATTCATCAATAAAATAATCAATCACTCGTGCCTGAAACTCCGCACGGAAATTAAGCACATAGAAAGGCATATCCAGCATCGCCGCAACCTTGCGCGCATCTTCCACAGCCTCCGCGCCACAGCAACCGCCCTTGCTCTGAATATCACAAGTGTCCTCGCTCTGCCAAATCTGCATAGTAGCACCTATAACCTCATAGCCCTGACTCTTCAATATATAAGCGGCGACCGAACTGTCCACACCGCCTGAAAGAGCTACGAGCACCCGCCCCTTACTCATGATCATCGCCATGGTCCGGATGGACAGGCGGCCTAACGCCTTCTATCTCAATGCCCTCTTTCTGCGCATAATCCCATAGCGCCGCCATAATCGCCTCTTCAGCCAACACCGAACAATGATGCTTCACCGGCGGCAATCCATCAAGCTCAGCCGCTACGTCTTTATTAGTAACTTTAAGCGCTTCCTGAATACTTTTTCCCTTTACCATTTCAGTTGCCACACTGGAAGACGCCACAGCTGCGCCGCAGCCAAATGTCTTAAACTTAACATCTTTAATTGTGCCGCCTTCAATGTCCAGATATATCTTCATTATGTCCCCGCACTGAGCGTTGCCTACTTCACCAACACCGCTTGCGTTCTTTATTTCACCAACGTTCCTTGGATTTGCAAAATGATCCATTACCTTTTCGCTATATTGCATTTGTATCTCCCCTTTAGCTCTTTCGTTACCTCTAGTCTAGCAAAGCGGCGACATAGCCCTGAGCCTTTCAACAATAGGCCCAATCTCCGCGATAAGTCTATCCGCTTCTTCCTCTGTGTTATATCTTCCAACGCTTATACGCAGCGACCCATGAGCTTTCTCGTGAGGCAAGCCCAGCGCCATCAACACATGCGACGGGTTAAGCGCACCGGACGTACACGCAGAGCCGCTGGAGGCCGCTATGCCTTTCATGTCCAGCAGGAGAAGCACAGACTCACCTTCAACAAACTCAAATGAAATGTTTACGTTGCCGGGCAGCCGCTTTACTCTGTGGCCGTTTAGCTGAGCATTTGCTACATTTCCAAGTACGCCATTTATAATCTTCTCCCGCAAAGCACGTATTTTCGGAATTTTGTCTTCCATCTCCTTACAAGCGAGCTCCATTGCAAGCCCAAGTCCAACTATGCCCGCGACATTTTCCGTGCCGGCGCGGCGCCCCCGCTCTTGGGCCCCTCCATGGATAAACGACGGCAGTTTCACGCCATTTCTGATATACAGCGCGCCAACACCCTTCGGCCCATGAAGTTTGTGGGCAGACAGCGCCAAAAGATCAATATTGTCAGCCACCACATCGACCGGTACATGCCCTATAGCCTGAACCGCGTCCGTATGGAACAATATACCGTGCGCACGCGCAACTGCGCCTATCTCAGCAATTGGCTGTAATGTGCCTATCTCGTTGTTGGCGTACATAATGGTTATTAAAATAGTCTCAGGCCTTATCGCTTTCTCTAAATCACACACTTTTACTATTCCGAACTCATCTACAGGCAAGTACGTTACCTCAAAACCATTTTTCTCTAAATACTCACATGTATGCAAAACGGCGTGGTGCTCAATATTACTTGTGATGATATGGTTGCCTTTTGCTTTATTGCTCCATGCGGCTGACAATATGGCCCAATTATCGGCCTCTGTACCTGAACCGGTAAAGAATATCTCCCCACTCTTTGCGCCAATCGCAGCAGCCACCTGCTCTCTGGCTTTTTCTATTGCGTTCTTTGACTCTCTGGCAACTTTATATAAGCTGGACGGGTTTCCATACAGCCCTTTCAAAAACGGCGCCATCGCCTCAAAAACCTCGTCTCTAACAATCGTTGTGGCCGCATTATCAAAATATATAGTATCAGACATTAAAATCATCTCCGTTTTGTTGTTTGTTCTCTTTAACCAAATCCATAATCGTAATGGACTCGACTACATCAGTTACACTTTCATGAATTTTTCTCCAAACGCCTTTGGTAATACATGGGCAGTGACTCCCCCCGCTACCACAGGAAGCGTCCTCGTTCGCAAGGCATTGCGCCGGAAGGAGTGATCCTTCCAAAATATTAAGAATCTGCCCCACAGTGATGCCTGCCGGGTCAACTCTCATACGATACCCACCGCCTGCACCCCTTACACTATCTAATATTCCCGCTTTTTTAAGCTTAATAATAAGCTGTTCCAAATAATTTTCAGATATTGACAGCCGCTCAGCCGTTGTTTTTATACTTACGCATTTTCCCTCATCCTGCGAGGCAATGTCTACAACGGCTTTGAGGCCATAAAGGCTCCTTGTAGAGAGCTTCATTTTGTCACCTCACATATTATATATACTACTATTTTAGTAGGGTATGTGTGTAGATGATACCATTCGCAAGATTGAATGTCAAGTCGTTTTTGGTGAAGATATCATGGATAATATAGTCAAGCACATAAAAAAGCCCCGTAATCATGAATTACGAGGCTTTTTGACTACCACATTATCCTTCCATCCGAATCTCTCGGAGCGTCTGTTATGTCACCTATTATAACATTCTGAGTCTGAAACATCACGAAGTCCCGGCCATAGTGCCCTGCCTCCACCGTAATAATATCAACGGTTTGCCCCGGATTCCAAAACGCATGAAAGTGTAGTGTTGGGTGCTGCTGATTCAAAATTGCTCCAACATGAAAGAACTCGCCTTGCCTAATGGCGTGATGATTGGGGATAGTTCCTTCTATGATTTGTGAGCTGCTTATCAATTCTATTCTTCCAAAATGAAATTGTGAGGTTACATTTTCCCCTCTGTAGTTATATAGTGATATGGCTGCTACCATAGAGTTCTCTCTGCCCTCCATTGCAGCCATGCTTGATCTCATAACCATTGCCGTTACCGTTACTCTTAAACTCACTTCATTTTCAATATCCTCACTCATTAGTGCCCTAATCGCATTAATAAATGCAGCTTTAGTGTTATCCGCTATTGCAAAGAATCCGCCTCGCTCTGAAGGCGTTGTAAAACAAAAGACGTAAGGCACGTCATCTCTGGCAGATAATCCACGCTCAAGTGAAAAATAGCTCAAGCCCTCGTTTTCATCATACACAATAGCTATAAATGAACCTAGCCTTGATAAAGCAGTATAATACATTTCGATTATAATTGCGTTTGTGCTGGAATTTATTTGCTCTAAAGTTACCGAAACTATATGCCTATCATCTATGCCAAGCTCCGCGCGCTTTCTTGCGATACTTTCCATAGATGCTTCGCCTTGTGACGTTAAATGACCCGCTATGACCCCGGCAGATATGAAGTACCACTCTGTGCGAATGATATCTTCGATTTCACTAATATTCCCATTAACAATAAGGTCAATAAATTTATCCGAATTCCCAAAAACTACCTCAGGGAAGCGCTGCTGTTCGAAGAAGGCTCGTATTCCATGGACATGGCCTCCTCTGCCATAGGGCAGATAGAAAGTCTCTATCTCTCTCCTCGTGACCGTTTGAATTTGCTCTTGTTTTGTAATTATTACTGCTCTCGCCGCCCCATCCCATTCCACATCGGCGTCCAACCCTTCCGCAACTGCGCGCACAGGAACAAGCGTTCTGCCACCTACCAGAACAGGAGGCACATCAAGCGCAATTTCCTCGCCGTTTATTCTGATTATTTCACTGCCGATTTGCATTATGATAACAATATCATCTTGCGTCGCTGTTATAGTTTGCGTGCCACTGTCCCATGAAACCACTGCTCCTAATGCTTCAAAAATTGTGCGCATTGGCACCATAGTCCGGCCATCTATTATTTGTGGGGCAACGTCAAACGCAAGTTCTTCACCATTTAGCAACACTCTGATAGGTTCCTCAGCTATCACAGAAGTTGCGGTTATGCCAAAAGAAAATAGTATAATCATTGTCAAGTATAGCAATCTCTTTAGCATCTCATTATCCCTCTCATCTTTTTTGCAAAAAGGAGCTGACGGTCAGATTTTCATCTTCTTCGCGCCAGCTCCTCAGTCCAATCTCAAAGCCTTTTATAAGTCGCCATCTACACTATTTTTTTCAAAGTCTGAATTGCTGCCTTTAGCAGTCGCACCCTTCAAAACATCAATCAAATTCACGCCCGTAAGCGCTTCAACCGTTTCCGGCAGCTGTGCCATGATATCAGTCACATAACCTGACAGCTTAGCAGCACCCGAAGGCTTGCCTGCTCCACCGCCGCCTTGGTCTATCACTACAATCTTCTCAGTGCGAGACAATGGATCAGCAACGTTCTTCGCAATTTCAGGTAGACGCTCAATCATCATCTGTATAACAGCCGCTTCGTTATACTGCTTGAAAGCTTCTGCTTTTTTCATCATGGCTTCTGCTTCGGCGAGACCTTTTGCTTGGATAGCTTCCGCTTCGGCCTGACCTTGAAGGCGAACAGCTTCAGCTCTTGCTTGGCCATCCAGTTTCACAGCCTCAGCTTCTGCCTGTGCTCTTGCTACTTGCTCGTATTTTCTTGCTTCTGCGAGGCGCTCTTGGCGATATCTCTCAGCGTCAGCCTGCTTGTTCACAGTCGCTTCCAGCTCTTTTTCTTTGCGCTTTGCTTCCTGCTCGGCAAGTTCAGTTTCCTTTTGCCTTCTTAAAAGCTCAACTTGAAGCTCTGTTTCTGTAACTTCTTTCTTGACTTTGTTCTCCTCGATCTGGTAAGCATTGTCAGCGATAGCTTTAGCTGATTCTTGCTCTCTTCTATATGCTTGTATTTTCAGCTCTTTCTCTTTTGTTGCCTCAGCCACCTGGGCTTCTGCCAAAAGCTTGGCTTCCGCGCCGCGTCTCAGCGCTTCTGCGGTTTGAACTACAGTTTCACGCTCTGCATTGGCCTCGGCGATTTGCGCATCACGCTTAACCTCCGAAATACGCTTTCTCCCGAGCGCTTCCAAGTAGCCATTTGCGTCTTCTAGGTCCATAACAGTGAATGCTTTTATCTCAAGTCCCATTTCCGCAAGGGATATTGCCGCATTTTCCTGAACTTCGCTTGAAAACTTATCTTTATCTTGATAAATTTCTTCTACTGTCATTTTTGCGATAATTTCACGAAGTTTGCCCACCAGAACATAACTCGATTGAGTGGCAATTTCCGCGGCGGTCTTGTCTGTAGCGCCTCTGAAAAACTGCTCAACTGCCGAGTATATAGACTCCGCATCAGACTTTACTTTCACAACAGCAACACTCTTCACCGATACCGGTACGCCTTGGCTTGAGATAGCACGGTCTATGTTGAGTGGAATCTTAATGTTCTCCAGTGAAATTATGTCAGCGCGCTCAAAAAGTGGAATTACAGTACCGCCTCCACCGGAGATGATATGTTTCTTTCTCAAGCCGGTAACTACAGCGGCCTTATTCTGCGGAATCCGCTTCCACAGAGCAATGAATGTAAATATTACTACGATTATAACGGCTAATATTATAGCAATTATGATGATTTCCTGCATAAAGTCCTGTAACATAAATCCTTACCTCCTCATGATTTAATTAGAGTTCCTGCGAGCTAAAGTCCGCCTGCTTCTTTACAAAGTACGTACTTCCTTCTACACGAGTAATTTCTGCATTTTCGCCAATTCTTATTTCGCTCTCATCTTCACTTTTTGCGGCACCCGTGACAACAGAGCCGCTGATACTATACCTAATCTTGCCGTACCCTCCTCCGCAGGGTATTAGAGCGACAACTTCAGCCAGCTGGCCGACAGCGTCTTGCTTGTTGAATGTGCTTGTATTTTGAGCCCTGTGCAGTGGCTTTATAACAAAAATATTTATCAAACTGGCTATTAAAAACCCGCCGGATACACTTATCGCCAGGACAATTCCATCCCCTGCCATTCCGTAAAATCTTGGCGTCAGCAGCAGCCCTACCCCTCCTGTTACTGTTAGAAATACAGCTATAAGCTTGGGCTTGAAAAAAGAAAGGGCTGTTACATCAGATTCCAAAAAATTTCCTAATATCAGCGTCAGCACAACGAACCCAACGCCTACTCCAAAAAAGATCAAATACATTAAAATCCCTCCTTTGAAGATTGTTCCATACATAACAAACTATTTATATACGACCTCTAACCGTACTCCGTCACGAAGCTGGCTTTTTTCCCATGCTATAAAAGCCTCATTATACTCTTTGCCAAAGAACAAATGACAATAATTTATAGAGTCATTTGAAAACTTCTCCCACGGCGTGGCTAGTAATGTATCTATATCGCACCAAAAATGATGCCCTTCCGGGGAATCAGCAATAAGCTGGCCACTGTAGCTTTGTGTTTTATACAAAAACACAAGGTAGCGTTCATTTGTCTCCAAATTGCACCAATGGACTACCCCACAGGAATCCAAGTTTTCTACGCTTAAGCCAGTTTCTTCCCTTATCTCACGAACTGCACAGTCGTGAAAACTCTCGCCGGGCTCCACTTTTCCACCGGGAAAGCCCCAGCCGGGCCACTTCCGTTTGCGATCTTGCACAAGGACTTCCTTGGTATTTGGATTTTGAATCATTACCATCGTAGTAAGTTCAGCTGTCATTGCTGTGCCGCCCTCTCCAGCGCTGCCCGGACAAACGCCGCAAACAGTGGATGTGGTCGATTCGGTCTTGATTTAAACTCCGGATGGAACTGAACACCGACAAACCATGGGTGCTTATCTTTTGGAAGCTCAACAATCTCGACAAGCCGCTCATTAGGCGATACTGCCGCCATAACCAACCCTGCGTCACCAAGTGTTTTTTTGAAAGCATTATTAAACTCGTACCTATGTCTGTGTCTTTCGTATATCAAGTCTTCGCCATACGCACTCAAAGAATGCGTTCCCGGTGCAAGTTTGCACGGATAAGCGCCCTCTCGCATTAGCGGCGGGTCTTCGTCTTTATGCTCCGGCAGTACGTCTATGACTTTATATTCTGTTGTCTGTGAAAACTCAGCAGAATGAGCCTCAGAAAGCCCTGCCACATTTCTGGCATATTCAATAACCGCACATTGCATACCAAGGCTAAGACCAAAATATGGCACTTTATATTCGCGAGCATATTTCGCGGCCAGAATTTTGCCTTCTATCCCCCGCAAGCCAAACCCGCCGGGTACAACTATTCCGTCCACATCATGCAAAAGCGTGATATCGCTCTCAATATCTGTTGCATCTATCCATTTTACTGAAATTTTCGCATCATTATGCACACCTGCATGCCTCAAGCTCTCAACCACAGAAAGATACGCATCAGGCTCCTCAATATATTTACCTACGAGAGCCACTGTGACATGCTTTTTAACCGCCTTTTCTTTTTCAACAAAGCTACACCATTCAGCCAAGTCCGGCTCGGGACAAGGCATATCCAGCTTTTGCAGCACGATTTGGGCAAAGTTCTCTCTCTCAAGATGCAGTGGAATCTCATAAACTGAATCCGCATCCAGATTTTGAACCACACAGCCCTTTTCTACATTACAAAAAAGCTCAAGCTTTGCGCGCACATCTTCCGATATCTGCTGTTGAGTACGGCAAACTATGATATCCGGCTGAATGCCTATACCTAAGAGATCTTTAACCGAATGCTGGCTCGGCTTCGTTTTCATTTCGCCGGATTTGCCCATCTGCGGTATCAGCGTCACATGCACAAAAACAGCGCTCTGGCGGCTCACCTCAAAGGCAGTCTGGCGGATCGCCTCCAAAAAGGGAAGACATTCAATATCTCCAACCGTACCGCCTATCTCTGTGATAACAATGTCCGCTCCTGACTGCGCTCCGAGATTGTAGATTCGTTCTTTAATCGCATCTGTTATATGCGGGATAACCTGGATGGTTTTACCATTGTATTCGCGTTTGCGCTCTTTGTTCAAAACATTCCAGTAAATTTTTCCGGCGGTAATTGAATTGTTCGCCGTTAAACTCTCATCGATGAAGCGCTCATAGTGCCCTAAGTCCAAGTCTGTTACTGCACCGTCGTCAGTCACAAAAGCTTCCCCATGCTGAAGGGGATTCATATTGCCCGGATCTATATTTAGATACGGGTCAAATTTTTGGATAGTCACTTTATATCCTCTTTGCTTTAGCAGTCTACCAAGCGAAGCCGCCGTAATTCCCTTACCAAGACCCGACACTACGCCGCCTGTTACAAACACGTATTTTGTTTTCATCTTCCACCTCTCAGAGCTTTTGTTTATCCCAATTTTGTCATCAGACTCTTTCAAGCTTCTCATCACAAAACACCAACTACCCCTTGAATCTCACGAGGGTGTCAGCTATATATTATTATAATACTGTATAGGTGAAACTTAGTCAATATTTTAGGCAATGAAAAAATGAAAAGGCACGTTTAATCCAGACAACTCTTATCGCTGATTAGCTAAGCGTCGCAACCACAGGTTGACAAATCGCCAATTTAAATTGATAGAACATCCTTCAGATTTATAGTACAATCTTAATGGGAGGTGCGCAGATGAGTATCGGAAAAAGAATACAGTTCCATCGCGCGCAGCGCGGACTTTCTCAAGATGCACTGGCAGATAAGCTGAGTGTTTCCCGTCAGTCTGTATCGAAATGGGAGCTTGATCAAGCATCACCGGATATTGATAAAGTGATAGCACTAAGCAAATTATGGGGCATAACAACGGATGAACTGCTGCTGGGTGAGTCCCCTTTATTTTTACGCTCAGAAGCAACGGCTTTACGCTGGGGGCTGTATCTGATAGTAAAGGACTTTGGAAAGTCCATTGACTTTTATGAAAAGCTTTTATGTAAGCCCGCTCACATCATCGGTTCCAATCGCTTTGCACAGTTTCGCTTTGATGGAAAGTGCTGGTTATCTATTATGAATGAACAGCATTTGCCCGGGCATGATTATACAGGTACAGGCGATCGAAAGTTTACATTAAACTTGTGGACTAAAGATATACACCTGGAACACCAGCGCGTAAAAGATCTAAATATTGGTAATATGACAGAAATCATACAAAAATACACGAACTACTGCTTTTTTAACCTAACCGACCCGGACGATAATGTAATTGAGATCACGGGCGGATACTAAAAACGGAGGGATAAAATGTCTGATCTAAACCAAGCACCTGTTTGCCAAAGCTGTGCAATGCCACTGAAAGAGTCAAAGGATTTTGGCCAAAACAACGACGGAAGCGCAAGTGAGGACTATTGCTGCCATTGCTGGAAAAATGGTAAATTCACCTATAATTCCACACTTGAGCAAGCGATCGAAGCAAATTTGCCGTTTTGGCGTGAAGGGCTCACAAATGATGATGACGCAAGGGCACTCATAAGAGAAGTTTTCTCAAAGTTAAAGCGCTGGGAGTAGTGGGGAAAACTCATTGCATGAAAGGATATCAGGCACGCATTGGGACTTTATCCTGCAGCGCGCCTGATATTTTTGTGAAAAAATAATTATCAACTTTATGTCAAGTCTACACCAGCCCGTACTTCTCAAGCGTGCTCAGTATCGCCTTGCGATTCGCACTACTCACCGGACACATAGGGCTGCGGAAATTAGCTTTGCCAAGCCCCATCATTTCAAGCGCTTCTTTTGCAGGCCCGGGGCTAAGCTCTATGAAGCATGCCTTGCACAAATCTAGTATCTCAAGCTGAATTTGGAGGCTTTTCTTTATATTGCCCTGCAAGTATTCAGCACACATGTCGCGCATGAGCCGCGGCGCGATATTAGCCACAACACTTACAACGCCTTTCCCTCCAAGGCTCATGAGCGGTACAACCTGATCGTCATTTCCCGAATAAATATCAAAGTCAGAGCCACAAAGCTTCGCTATTTCCGCAATTTGCGAAATGTCGCCGCTGGCTTCTTTAACACACACAATGTTTTTTACTTTTGACAGTTCGAAAACTGTTTTTGCTTCCAAGTTACAGCTCGTGCGCCCCGGCACATTGTATAACATG